>Ga0334888_1000334_pt1 | contig 77052 bp, 74 predicted proteins | sample GraSluR1_MG_FD_207227 | JGI IMG/M metagenome (GOLD analysis project Ga0334888, IMG submission 207227) | Sludge microbial communities from methane-producing bioreactor in Wageningen University, Netherlands - Granular Sludge_3_08-R1 | ecosystem: Engineered > Bioreactor > Anaerobic > Unclassified ... | reverse complement strand
CCTCTGTTCCTCCGAACTCCTATCGCGTCCGCGGCCGCCGCGCACCCCGTTGCGTGGAAGAGTTCCGCCAGAAGGATTCCTCCCGGTTTGGCGGTAAGGTTTTCCTGCTCGGCGGCGGATTCGAAGTTGAAAGGAGCGATTCTCTGTGGCATAATACGGTCACCTCTCTGGTGGAGTTTGTTGTGGTGAACCGACTTTACACCCGTTTTCGCGACGGGACCAGAGGGGTATTTGTATTTATTGCGTTTTTCTCGTATCTTTCCCGTTCCGCTTCTCTTTCCCGTTCCGCTTCTCTTTTCCGTCGCCGGCGGCACCTTCGGAGCAATTCCGCATCCGGTGAACAGTTCGCCTTCTTGATGTTTCCCCGGCCGAAGCGATTTTTGTAAGCCGTTTTTCCCGTCCCGGACTCGAAAACTCCTCCCGAAAGGTGGAAGGTGCGAATCCAGCCGATTAACACGTTGCAATCAATCAAACGGAAATTCTATAGGCAACCTGTGGAACGAGGATCTCCTTGGTCCGCAGGCACTCGCCGCATTTTTCAACGCCCAAAACAGAGTGTCATCAAAAGGTGACACCGAAAAACTTTGCCATAAAACATACATAGAAGAAGACACTCCGGCATCAAAAGGGCAGCCTCCTTCAACTAATCAGACCGAGGCATTTTCACGGCATAATGCCTCGCCCTGCTCTTCGGCTACCAGAGGCCGCCGCCTTTCTGCAGCGGAAAGTGGCATGCGACGCTATGGCCGGGAGCGTATTCATTCAACCCGGGCTCTTCGGCGAGACAGCGTTCCGTACGGTAACGGCACCGCGTATGAAATCGGCAGCCTTCGGGAAGCTCGTCTAGTTTCGGAATGTCACCGGACAGTATCTCTCCTGTTTTCCTGTCGCGAAACCTTGGATCTGGTATGGGAACCGCGCGGAAGAGCCCCTCCGTGTAAGGATGCAGCGGATGGCTGAAAAGAGCCTCTTTCGTCCCCGTCTCGACGATCCGGCCGAGATACATCACGGCGATGCGGGCAGATATGTACTTGATTCCCGGAAGCCCATGGGAAATGAAGAGATACGTAAGACTGAACTCCTGCTGAAGACGTTTCAGAAGGTTCAGCACCTGGGCCTGTATTGAAACATCCAATGCCGAGACCGGCTCGTCGCATACTATCAGTTTCGGGTTTAGAGCCAGGGATCGTGCGATGCCGATCCTTTGCCTCTGTCCGCCGCTGAACTCATGGGGAAATCGTCGCGCATAGCTCCGACTCAGCCCGACAGCATCCATGAGTTCCAGAACCTTCGAACGGATTTGTTCCGTTTCTCCCTGGACGATGAAAGGCTCCGCGATGATATCGCATATCCTCATGCGAGGGTTCAAAGAGGAGTAGGGATCCTGAAAGATCATCTGGATACCCGGCTTTTTCCCCCGTCGTCCGGGGGAGCATGCCGCGATATTTTCACCGTCGAACCATATCGTTCCCTCCGTCGGCTCGAGAAGGCCCACGATCATGTTCCCAAGAGTGCTCTTTCCGCAGCCGGACTCTCCCGCAAGGCCGAGGGTCTCTCCTTTGCGGATCGTCAGGTCGACCCCGTCGACAGCCTTGAGAAAGCGTCTTTTTCTGCGGAAAAGGCCCGAGGAGAGGTCGAAGTATTTTTTCAATCCCTTGACATCGAGAACATAATCGTTCATACCGTCTCTTCTCCTTGAGAAATATTCAGGCAGCGTACGGATCTGTCCCCGACGACGACAAGAGAAGGTTCTTCTTGAAAACATCTCCCCGAAGCGCTCGAACAACGATCCGCGAAACGGCAGCGGCCACCGGGCATCTCTTTTGGCGTCGGAACCGTTCCGGGGATGGAATCGAGTTCGTCGGAAACGTCATGAATGCGCACCGTGCTCTTCAGGAGACCTTGAGTATAAGGGTGTAAGGGGCGCTCGAAAAGAGAGTACACGTCTCCCTCCTCGACAATCTGTCCGGCGTACATCACGGCGACTCTGTCGGCCATTTCCGCTATGACGCCAAGATCGTGCGTTATGAAAAGGATTGAGGCGCCGGATTCCCGCACGAGAGTCCGCATCAGTTCCAGTATCTGAGCCTGGATGGTGACGTCGAGAGCCGTTGTCGGTTCGTCGGCTATGACGAGTCCAGGCCTGCAGGCCAACGCGATCGCTATCATGACCCTCTGTCTCATTCCGCCGCTGAGAGAGTGAGGATAGCTTCCATACACTTTCTCCGGCATGGGTATGCCGACCTTCTCGAGCAGATCGATTCCTTTCCTGCGGACGCTTTCCGAGGATCCTCCCTTGTGGAGGGCAATGACCTCCCTGATCTGTTCGCCCACTGTGAAGAGAGGGTTCAACGATGCGAGGGGTTCTTGAAAAACCATGGATATGCGGTTCCCGCGCAGCTTTCTCATCTCCTCGCCCGAAAGCTTCAACAGATCGTGCCCCTCGAAGCGGATCGCACCGGACGAGACTCTTCCCGCGTCGGGGAGCAGACCGATTATCGAGAGGGAGGTGACGCTTTTTCCGCAGCCCGACTCCCCGACAAGGCCGAGAATTTCTCCGGGTTTTATGGAAAACGAGACATTCTCGACAACCGTGACGTCGCCGTCCACACCAGCAAACTCGACTGTTAGTCCTTCGACTTTTAATGACGTGTTCATGCGCTGTCTCACAAAATTCCCTGATTCTTGGGATCGAGAACGTCCCTCAGCCAGTTTCCGAGAAACATGATGCCGACGACGGAAATCGTGATGCCGATGCCCGGAAAGGTGGCGATCCACCAGTTGGAGGCGAGATAGTTTCTTCCGTCGGCAAGGATGCCTCCCCATGAGACGGTGGGCGGTTGAATTCCGAGCCCCAGGAAGCTCATGGACGCTTCCAGGATGATGCTCTGGGCTACCGAGAGCGTCGATACGACGATGATCGAGGAAAAAACATTCGGCAGAATATGTCGGAAAATAATACGCGAATTGCTGCATCGGGCGATATACGCGGCCTTTATATAATCAAGCTGCCTGATGACAAGAACTTCGCTCCGTATCAGGCGGGCATAGACCACCCAGTTCGTGACGCCGATTACAAAGATGAGCGTCAGCATGCCGGGCGACATCACGCTCAAAACAACGAGCGCGAGAAGGACTCGCGGTATCGAGAGAAACGCGTCCGAAAGCCTCATGATGGCGCTGTCGACAATGCCGCCGAAAAAACCGGCCATAAGCCCCAGAAAGCTGCCGATAACCCCCGCGACCACCACGGAAAAAAAACCGACGAGCAGCGACACTCTGCTGCCGTGAATGATGCGGCTCAGAAGATCCCGTCCAAGGTTGTCTGTACCCAGGAGGAAACGGGTGCTTCCCCCCTCTTCCCAAACCGGAGGTTTCAGAAGGTGGACGGCGTTGATTTTGTTGGGGTCGTTGGGAGCGATCTGCGGAGCGAAGATGGCGAGGACGACGATGAGAATCGTCAGCAAAAAACCCAGTGTTCCTGTTTTGCTCCGGAAAAGAAGCTTTGCAAACTTTTTCATGATTTTTCCTACCTCTGCTGAATGCGCGGATCGATAAGACAATAAAGCACGTCGGCCAAAAGGCTGAAGAAGATGGTCACCAGCGCGATGACGAGGACGGCGGCCTGGACGATGGCCATGTCCAGCCCGTAAATGGCCTGGATGACCAACTGGCCGAGGCCGGGCCAGGAGAAGACCGTCTCGGTGATAAGCGCCCCTCCGATCAATCCGGGAATCTGCACGGCCATTATGGCGACCACGGGCACGAGAGCGTTCCGGAAAGCGTGCTTATAAATGACGACCCTCTCCGCAAGGCCTTTGCTTCGGGCGGTCCGTATATAGTCCTGCTGCAGAATCTCGAGCATGCTGGATCTGACCAGCGGCGTGATCTGGGCTGCGATTCCGAAAGCGAGCGTGAAGCCGGGAAGGATGAGATGCTCAAGCCCCCCTCTTCCGGATACAGGGAAAAGTGGGTTCTTGACGGCCAAAAAGAGAATGAGCATGATCCCGAGCCAGAAGCTCGGCATCGCTCTGCCCAGCACCGAGACGCCGGTGATGAAGATATCCATGAAGGAGTTGCGCGCTTTCGCGGACCATATTCCGAAGGGAATGCCGATCACGACGGCAAGGAGCATGGAAAACGAGGCCAGCTCCAGCGTGGCGGGGAGCCGCTCGAAAACTATGCCGAGCGCGTCCTCCCTGTAGCGGAACGATCTGCCGAGGTTGCCTTTCATCATATTGGAGAGAAAGATGCCGTATTGTTCGAGAAACGGGCGGTCAAGGCCGAGAGCCGTCCGGAGGACAGCCCTGTCCGCATCGGTCGCATCGCTCGGAAGCATCATCGCTACAGGGTCGCCTGCAACATAGATGAGAACGAAAACAGCGAACGAGATAATAAACAACACCGGAATTATCTGTAATATTCTCCGACACAGATATTCTTTCAAGAGACAACACCTGCCAGAAATTTTCAATATGAAAGAAGCGTCTCTACGCCCTCCATGGAACGAAAGGGCATAGAGACGCTGCGGAGCCTCTCGCCTACTTCCTGTGAATCTCCTCGATCCGGGACAGTTCGTCGATCCTCGGAACGAACAGAATCCGATCGTTCACGCCGTAATTCGCCTTCAGCTGATAGAGGGCGATATGAGGGCGTTCCTCGGCCGCGATCTGCTGTATGCGCTGGTACTGGGCAACGCGCTCTTCGTGGTTCATATTCTTCGCGGCGATCTTGTAAAGCGAGTCCGCCTCGTCGTTGCTGAAATCCGTCTCGCCTTTTGCACGGTCTTTCGTATAGTGAATCAGCGGATAGTTTGCGTCGAAATAGTTGTCAGCCAGCCCTATCATCAGCATTTCCCTGTTCTTCTTCGCGACATACAGGCTGTTGAAGCTGGTCCATTCAAGCAGCTCGAGCCTCACCTTGATCCCGACTTCCTCGAGCATGCCCGCTATCATCTGGGCGACTTCGGAATCCATGAGATATCGTCCGCGTGGTGCGGTAAAGGTAATTTCAAGGGTTTTTCCGTCTTTGTACCCGGCTTCCGCAAGGAGTTTTTTCGACCTTTCAGGATCATAGCAGTAGGTGTTGTAAAGAGACGGGTCGAATCCGGTGACTCCTCGCGAAACTCTTGTCCGCGTCGGTGTTCCCGAACCCGAAAGAAGCACGTCGGCAAGCACTTTGTTTTCGATGGCGAAATCGATGGCTTCCCGGACTCTTTTATCGGCCGTGGGAGTCCCTTCGGTACACCGCATCACCAGAAGCATGATTCTCGTGGTTTCGCCGTTCACGAGCGAGGTGCCCTTATTGTTTCCTATCCTTGTCCATTCGTTCGGAGAGACGTTGTAGATAATATCGACGCCTCCGGTGAGAAGTTCTCCGACACGGGTGGAAACTTCGGGTATGACCCTGAAATGAACCTCGTCCCACTCGGTGTTCATCCCACCCCAGTATCCTTCATAGGGCTTTATGACGACCCGGTCGTCCCGCACCCAGCTCACGAATTCGAACTGTCCCGAATAGACGGGGTTTTTGAGAAAATGGTCCCATCCGTTCGTTTCGATATACTTCTTCGGAAGGATATCCGCGCCCGCTTTGCTCACCAGCCTCAAAAGAGTGGGCAATGGTTCGAACGTCTCGATATCGACCGTATAATCGTCGACGACCCTGACATCCTTGATGACCTTGAAGTAAGGATACTCCTTGAGCGTCGTGTCCGTGGCCGCGCGAAGAAACGAGAACTTCACATCTTCTGCGGTGAGGGGATCGCCGTTGTGGAACGTCACTCCTTCGCGAATCTTGAAGCGCCAGACCTTTTCATTGATCTGCTCGTGTCCGAGGGCCAGTTCCGGAACCATTTCCGCGTTCGCGTCTTTTCGATAGAGCATATTCGTCATGTTGTTGAGGACGCAGTCGGTCGACGTGTTCAGGTGGTTCTGCGCGTCGAAGGTCAGGACGTCCGATCCCATGGCGATGGTGAGAATCCGTTCGTTCGCCGCGAACGAGGAGCCTGAGAAAAACATGAGAAGAAACGCCGCCGCGAAAAACTTCAAAACTTTGCCTGTCAAATGAAACACCTCCTGAAAAATGTTTTTCTTCCTCTTTCTGCTTTTTTTACAGACGCTCCGCATCTGCAAAATCATTCATCACGCATGCGACGAGCTTAATGCCCTCGATGAAATCTTCGACGAAGATATTCTCGTTCGGCGCATGTGCGCGGGAATCCTCGTTGGCCACGCCGACCTGCACCGCGCCGTAATTTCCATCCCTGCAAAGATCGTGGATCGGGCTGGTTCCCGCAAGATTGCGCCAGACGGCCGGCTCGTGCCCGTACACCTTCTTCACCGCGTTGATCACGGTCTTCGCCAGGACATGCTCCGGATCCGTCCTGAACGGAGGCTTCCAGGAGTGGACCTGGATCTTGATGTCGCCGAACCCGTGCGCGTCGAGATGAGAGCGGAGCTGCTTGAGAACTTTTTGGGGATTCTGGTCCGGAACGAGCCGGAGATCCATCTTCACGGATGCTTTTGAAGGAAGGACCGTCTTTCCTCCGGGGCCTGTATATCCGGAAAGGATACCGGCTATGTTGCATGTAGGACCGCAGAGAAAGCGCTCTTTGAGCGGATAGCCGGCCAGCCCTTGGAGAAATCCGCCGATGCCGTAGTGTCGCTTGGCGGCCTCCTCGTCGAATTCGAGTTCCTCAATGTACTTTCTGTCAAGATCGCCGACGGGGGCAACATCGTCATAAAAACCGTCTATCAGGATTCTCTCGTCCTCACCTTTCAGAGCGGCAAGAGCCCATACCAGTCGCCACGCAGGGTTTTTCACTATGGCGGCAGTCATTGAATGAAGGTCGTGCTCCGCAGTCTGCACGCTCAGTTCGACGTAGCACATCCCCTTCGCGCCGAGAGCGACATGAACCGGACCCCCGACGGTCCTGCTTCCCCCTTCCCATAAGAAACCGCCGGTCTCCACCTTTTCGGGATGATTCTTCGCGAAATCCTCCAGATGAGGGCTGCCGACCTCCTCCTCGCCTTCGAATACGAATTTCACTTTGAGAGGAAGCGCTCCGTGCACCTGTTGCCAGGCATGGACAGCGCACAGCCGCGCAACGAGGTTTCCCTTGTTGTCCGCCGTGCCTCTTCCGAAGATCCTTCCCTCCCGGATTTCCGGTTTGAAAGGGTCGCTCTCCCATTCATCGAGAGGTTCCACCGGCTGCACATCGTAATGGTTGTAAAAACTGATGGTTCTGCCGGACGGTGCATCTCCCGTTTCTCCGTAGACGAAGGGGTACCCCTTCGTCGTCACGAGCTGAGTTTCCGCGCCAAGCCCGTCCAAATACCTTTTGACGAGACAGGCCATCTCCTCCATGCCGCGGTTCTGCGCCGATATGCTCGGCTGCGCGCACGCCTCGAAGAGCCAGGCCAGATAGTCATCCCGGTGCTCGTCGATATACCGGTACACTCTCTCCATATCCATCTTTGCAATTCACTTCCCTGTAATAAATATTCTCTATTCCTTGCAGAACGCCGATGCCAGAAGATCGAGATCGACGATCGCGTAGTCCGGGAGGTCCTTTTCCGGGATCACCGCGTCTTCGAGAGCATCGATACGCGCAAGGACATCCTCTATCATGCGCATATCCGACAATGCTCTTCCGGCGACTTTTCGCGGTGCAGCCTCCTCCAGAATCACGGAACGAAACGGATTCCGCAGAAGGCGAAGGTTCCCGGCGACAGGATGCGTGTAAAGAACGGCCTTTCCGTCCAGAAGAACGTTCCGGACGGAAAGAAAAAGATCCCGCACCGATCCGTCGATGCGCACCGCGTCCGGAAAGCGCTCCAGGACAAGGGGGTTGTTCGATATCACGATACGGCGTGCATCCATTTATTTTTCGAGTTTGAAGACCGTCTGGTCATCTATGTCGGTGCAGAGGGCCTTCAAGGCGAGGTTGAAGATGCTTTTTCGCAGGGCGAATTCGACGTCTCCTTCTTCGTCAGGTTTCCCGACGGGGTGCGGGATGGCGACTCCCTTCACGACCCGGTTTGCGCCTACCGTAAGAGCTATGGGAGGAACCGCGGTAATGAGGGCGGCCGGAATTCCCAGGCGTTCAATTTCTCTGGCAAGCGTTGCACCGCAACGCGTCCCGGTCCCTCAGGTCGAGGTGAGAACAATGCCGTCGACGCCGTCTTTTTTCAGCATTTCGCCGATCTCGCGTCCGTATTTCTCCGCCGACCTGACAGCGGTCACATTCCCCACCGTCACCGGGTAGCTGTCGTACAGCGAGGCGAATTCGGACTCTTTCTGGCAGGCCCGTGCCGCATCCAGAGGAAGCACCCTGTTCGGATCCTCGTTCGCGGCAACAGGATCGTACCCTCCGTGGGCGACCTCGTATTCGCCCCCGGCAAGCCTGTCGATTCCGGACAGACGGTAGCTTCTCCATTTCGAGGCGTTATGCGCCTCTATCCTGTCCGGATTTCCCTTGGGGACTATGCCGCCTTCCGTCCCGATGGCGATTACGGCCGTCTTCAGGTTTTCTATCGCGGGTGCGGGAGGCACGTGATCGAAGAACGGCATGGGGAGCTCAGTCGTAAAGGGCTCTCCTTTGATTTTAGCGAGCAGCATCCCGACGGCCCGTTTCGATCCCCGTTCTTTCTCTCTCACGTTGATGCGGATTCCTCTCGGGATATATCCTTCCTCCGCGGGCAAGCCGATCGGAGATCCATCAAGGATCTTCGTTCCCAGGGCGACGATTTTCGAAAGGGCGTTCTTCATATCCCGCGCGGAGTCCGCCGTCTCGACGATGTAGAGGTCTCTTTTCGCAAGATCAACGCCGGGGCTGACGGGGTGCATCGCCGTTATCACCGGGATCCGGAGCGATTTGCTCGCCTCCCGGCAGAAGAGAGCGCATGCCGTTCCGTACCGCCCGGCGCCGAAGGACGGACCGGCTATGAAAAACCCGGCGTCCGCGCTCCGGATCTCATCAAGGACGAACGAAGAGACGCTCTCGATATTCTCCGCCGCATGGTTGTCTCCGCAGACTATCGTCTTGACTATCCTGATCCTTCCCTTGAACTCTTCTTCGATCTGAACGCCCACACCGACCGGCCCGTCGAGGACAAGCGGGGGAATACCGGCTTTCTCCTCGCCTCCGATCCGTCCGAAGAACTGATTGACATAGTGAACCGTCCTGATGATCATTGAGAGGTCCTCCAGTCTCAGATCGCGATGGTTCGCAGGTTTTCGATGCCGAGCTCGTTCGTCGAGCCCATTATTCCCGCGATTTCCATGTCGACGCTTCCGTCGGAATTCAATCCGCCCGCATGACCTCCCGTGATTCTTTCGACGGTTTCGAGGCGTCCGATCGTCTCATCCATCGGAGGCAGCACGACGCGCTGATTTCCGTTGCCGTTCGTCACCACGGCGTCCGCCTCCGGAGTTATGTCCGCCAGGCCGGGGGAAGCGCCGTCGGAGCCCGCATACTCGTCGGTGACGAGGACCGTCTTGATTCCGTTCTTTTCAAAAAGCCGCGTGGTGAACATAAGATCCGCCTCCGGATTGCCGCCTCCGTCCTCCGAAATTATGGCGCCTTCGGCGCACAGCATCCTGGCCAGCTTGAACGCCTGCCTGCAAATCCGTTCCTTCTCCGCGAAAGCGGTGCGGACCGGCATCGCGATGACTCCCATGAAGTTCAGCGTCTTTCCGTGTTCCTCGAAAAGGTCTTCGACGATGGGGTTGTTCTGCAGGTGGTAGGTTGTGTGCTTATGGCAGGGAGCGGCGCAATTGCCGCTCACGACCGCTCCGTCCATGAATTCCGTCGGATGCATGAGCAGCGGAAGGCACCCCTGCGCGTTGACGCCGTAGTAGTAGTTGTCGTGGAGCAGTCCCTGGGCGATCGTCTGGCATACATAGACGATCCTGGGAAGTTTCGGAAACGTGGAGGCCAGCTCCACCGGATCTCCGACAGGATACGCAATTTCTTCGTACTCGGGAACAGCTCTCGCCAGAGCTCCCAGGTACCGGGCGATCCTGACGCCCGCAAGACGGACCGCCCGCTCATGGTCGTGCCTGGTGATGTTCTCCGCCGGTTCTATCACCAGCACAATATTGTTCTTCTTAGAGAAGATGCTGAACACCGCGCCGGGTCCCGTCATGTCGACAAGGCCCTCCTGGAAATTGACGAGACTGCCGGAGGTCATGACGCAGACTCCGTCCAAAACCAGGGTCGTCCCGGTTCCCGGAGCGTAGTTCACTTCCGAGACGACGCCCGGAAAGACGTCCTGCTCCGGATCGAGCTTTGCGCGCGGCTCCAGGATATCCTTGATCGGGACGATCCGCTTGCTCTCCCCGGGACGCGCGATCTTCACGGCAACATCTTTTATGAACCGGTCCTCAAGCACGCTCTCTCTCAGTTCGCGCTCCGAAACAAAAAGAGTTCCGCCTCTGACCTCGCTTCGTTCAGCGAATTGAACATCACGGATCGGGACTCTTCGCAATGTAAAGAGTTCCACAGCCGCATCACCTTTCTTTAAAAAATGGACGAGTCAGCCGCTCCACGACATCCTTCACCGAAATGACGGACTCGATCTCCTTCCGGCTCAGAAGCATCGTCTCGATCATCATCTGCATCCTCCCTCTTCTCTTTCCCGGAATGTAATTCAAATATCCAGCGGAACGCCGAATATGCTGCTCCAAACCGACGTTATGTGGTCGATCATGGCTTTCCGCGCCCTGCGAGGATCACCGGATTTCAGACTCGTCAGCAACTCTGAATGGTTATACATTATGCCCTTTAATGCAATTGTATAATTTTCCTTGTACTGATCCCTCTGAACCGCCATCTCAGCCTGTATGGAGGCTAAAATCCGTTCCAGCAGCTTGTTTCCGGACATCTGGGAGATTTTTTTGTGAAAGCGGATGTGCATTTCATGCAACGTCTCCAGATCGTCAGTCTCGTAAAGAAGCGATTCAAGTTCCTCGATATCTGCGGCAGAGGCTCTTTTCGCCGCATAGTAGGCCACCTGCCCTTCTATGTGGCAGCGGACTTCGATAAGCTCCTTCAGATTGATGTCTTCAAAGATATACGTGTTCGCATCCGAAAAATACAGCAAGTTTTTTGCATTGTCCGTGAGAAACGTGCCGCTTCCGGGTTTTGATTTTACAATTCCTTTGTTCGCAAGGACTTTTATTGCTTCTCGTATGCAGTTCCTGCTGACGCCGAATTGATGGGCGAGAACCTGTTCCGCCGGAAGTCTCGACCCAGGAAGCCATACTTCATTTTCGATGGCTTCCTGGAGCTGTCTCAAAACATCTTCATGAAGAGTCGACCTCGTCGCTGTTTTAAGCATTTTTCCTCTCTCCCCGTGAAACTTCCATGGTCAAATCTGTAGAATAGTAGGATATTTGATGCGCAATCAATACTAACAGCATTCAAGCTTTTGTCAATCCTCACTTTTCCAACATATGACGAAAGAATGAGAGGATTCTCTCCGAAAAAAGGAGAAAACCCTCTCTTTTTAGAGTATTGATAGAGCATTATTATTCAAGGACAGTACATCAGGAATGCGAAAGAATGAATACGCACGAAATCGGCATTACATTTTTATATGGAATAAAGATCTCCGCTACAAAAAATGCTTTTGTATTTCGACATCGGGACCATCACAATTCTATTGGAGGTTGATCCTGCTCGCCGCGGCAAGAGTATCATTCTCTTACTCAACACGTTGTACCACCAGCATATTATCGGCGACACCCTGCTTTGGGTTCGTCTTTTCAATTCCTATGAACGCTGCACCACCGAACAAGCGCACGGAACGCAGGCGTGCCTGCCGTCTTCAAGAGTAGATACCCGGGTCTCCATCGCCCGCTCGCCGCAGAGGTCGCAGAGCACCGACGTGCGGATCACGGCCCTTTCGGGCATCTCCTCTTTGGGATCGCCGACCGAGAAAAGCGCCTCGTCGCTCTCTTCGAGGAGACGGCGCGCCGATTCCTCGCGCGTCAGTTCGTGCTCCGGCGGATTCAGCACGAGTCGGATTCCCTTTCCGTCGGAACGGCGGAAGATTGTGAACGCCTGCTTTCCGTAGTCGCGGAAGAACAGGTTCCCCTTGCCGAACGTGCATCCGAGGATGTATTGGACCGCGTCCACGCCGCAGGCGTCGTTCTCCGCCACGGCCGCAAGCTCCTCGTCCCTGTCCCGGGATACGTCGAGCAGCTTCAGAGCCAATTTTGAAGCCCGCCACCCGATGAGCACTCCGGGGCAGAAATGCCCGTGAAAGTCGATCACGGGTTTCAGTTCCTCAGGAATTTCGATATGGTTCATAGTATCCATGACAGCCTCCTGCCGCTTCTCCGCGGAGAAAAAGATACAATGGCACGAAATGCCATTTTCGTGCCATTGTATCACATGAGGATGAAGTTGTTATACTTTCCTCTTCTCCTTTTCCCGGTCGACGATGATCTTCGCCATGACGTCCGCAGTCGAGGACATACCTTCGCGGGCGGTCCGGCCGATGACCTCCATCGACTGGTCGGCATTGTCGCATACAAGACCGTCGCCTTTTGGAACAACACACCCCTCGAGAGCCAGCATCGCCGATTCCACCGCTATTCCGGCCGCCGCGGAGAGCTTGAGAGCGCAGCCGTACTTCGCACCGTCGCAGACTACGCCGGTCAGGCATCCCGTCATGTTCTGAATCGCTCCGTCCGCACCTTTCACACCTCCGCCGAGCAGAAGCGCGGCTCCCGCGGCGACTCCCACTCCGGCGGCCATGGCGCACGCGCAGATGGCGGAGAGCCTTCCGATGTGGCTCTTCATCAAAATGGTGAGAAGGTAGCTGAGCGCAACCGCACGGAGCATCGCCTCTTCTGTCGCACCCCTCTCCTCTGCCAGCACCACGAGAGGCAGCATGGCGGTGATTCCCACGTTGCCGCTTGTCGCACAGCTCATCGCGGGAAGAGCGACGCCTCCCATACGGGCATCCGAAGCTGCCGCGGTGTAAGCCTTGATCTTCAGCAGCAGATCGCCGTGCGCGCGTTCGGAGTAGGCCCTGCCGAAGCCTGCGCCGACCCCCTCCGCCAACCCGGCTTCGGCAAGAGTCCGGTTCATTGCGACGCCTTCACGGAGAAAGGCGATCTCTTCGAGAGGGACGGTCTCCGCGAAGTCCACGAGTTCCGCAAGGGTGTATTTCCGGATGGTGTCCTTCGAGTAGTCGAAGACGTTTCCCCCGGGAGCTGCCTTCTCTTCGACGAGGAGCTTTCCGTTCGCTTCGAGCAGCACGACGTTGGTATGGGTTTTCGACAGAACCGCCCTGCCGGTCCCGTGCTCCGTCTCCACTTCGGCCTCGATTCGAAGGCCCACGCCCTTGTAATCCCAGGATATGTCGGCATCGACATGCGGAATAAAGTCTTCGGCGCGGCGCGCATCCTCCGGAGTGATTTTGCGGAGCACCTCGAGCCCCGCATCCGCGTCGCCGGCGAGCGCCCCAAGCGCGAGCGACATCTCGATGCCCATCCTGTCCGTCCCGGGTATGCCGACGCTGAGGCTGTTCTTGTAGCTGTCCTTGTCCATTCGGGACTTCACCCTTCTGGGCGTGCCTCCGACGGCGTTCCGTGCGACGGCCGCCGCGTAGGCTATGGAGACGGGACCGGTGCAGCCGAGAGCGGGAGCCGTTTCTTTCCTGAGTATTTCAAGCAGTGGATTCATTCATGTCTTCCTTTCTTTGTATGTCGTGTCGAAAAACAGGTGCGTGAAACTAGAGGAACGCCCCCGGCATGAGCGCCTTGGGGATGAAGAGGAACAGATCCGGGAAGATGATGCCCAGCACGATCACGCTAAGCGCAAGGATAAGGAGCGGCAGCGTGGCGAGAAATGCCTTCGGCATGCTCACCTGTCCGAGCTGACAGGCGATGAGCAGGCAGATGCCGTACGGAGGCGTGATCTGTCCGAGCGCGAGCGTCAGGTTGACGATGATCCCCAGGTGCAGCGGGTGGATTCCCGCCGCGTTCCCCATCGCCTGGATGATCGGGAGGAAGATGATGATGCTCGCCACCGGGCTCAGGAACGTCCCGATGATCAGGAGGAAGAGAACGAGCATCGCGTAGATTCCGTAATAGGAGGTCGTGATCCCCATCATGTAGTCCGCGATCATGGCTGGAGCGTCGAGGTAGGCGATCAGCCAGCCCATGACGCAGGCGCAGGCCACGGCGAACATCGGAAGGGAGTAGGCGACGACGCCCTCGCTGAAAATCGCCGGAATATCCCGCCAGCGGGTGCTCCTGTACACGATCAGGACCAGGACTAGCCCGATGACGAGGGCAACGGATGCGGCCTCGGTCGCGGTGTAGATGCCCATCGTGATTCCGCCCAGGATGATGACGGGAACGGTGAGCGGAGGAACGGCCTTCAGCGTCGTGATTATTTTCTGAGGGAACGGTACCCTCGGCATAGAGGGAAATCCATGCCTTCGAGCCAGCCAGTAGGTGTAGGCCATCTGGGTCAGGCCGATCATGATCCCCGGCACAATGCCGGAGAGAAAGAGCGCCCCGACGGAGACCTGCCCCATGGCGCCGTAGAGGATCATCATGACGCTCGGCGGGATGATCACGCCGAGCACGGAGGAGGCTGCGGTGATCGCGACGGTGAACTCCTTGTTGAAGCCGCTCTTGATCATCGCAGGAATAAGCATCCCTCCTACTCCGGCGGTGTCGGCCGCGGCCGAGCCGGAGAGCCCCGCGAAGAGCATGCTCACCATGACGTTCACATGCCCCAGCCCTCCCTTGATGTGGCCGACCCACGCGTTGGATACGTGCAGCAGGCGTTCGGTGATTCCGCCGTCGTTCATCACTCTGCCGAGAATCAGGAAGAAAGGGACGGCCAGAAGCGGAAAGGAGTTGATTCCTGTGAACATCTGGTTGATGAGGCTCATGAAAGGAAGCTCAAGCTGCAGAATGACCGCCAGCGAGGAGAGCGCAAGTGCGAAGGCCACCGGCACACGGATTGCGATAAACACGAAGAAACTTCCCATAAGAAGCAGCAACGGATCCATCTACACGTCCCCCTTTCGAAGAGCGCCCCGGAATCTGTCGAAATCCCCCGCGATATTCTCGATCGAAAACAGCAGCATGCAAACGCCGGCCACCGGCATCGAGACGAAGAGCCACGACTGCGTAACCAGGATGGAGCTGAAGCGCCGCATCAGCCCCATGTGCGCGAAGATGCTCCCTCCGTAGATGAGAACAAGGACAACGCCAAGTACCAGAAGCGAAGCGAACAGATCCAGAAAACTGTTCGTTTTCTCGAAGGACTCGGGAAAAAGGTCGACGATGTAGTGCATCCTCTTGCGGAGAGCCACCGCGGCCCCTAAAAAGACCGACCATACGAAGAGAATCAGGGCAATTTCGTCCGTCCAGGGGACGGAAATGAGAATATAATTCCTGGCGAGTACCTGGAAGATGACAACACATGTGAACAGCAACACCAGGACCAGGCAGACCTTCGTCAGAATAAAACAAAGGAAATCGTTGAGTTTCCTCAATCTCTCCATAGCGTCAAATCCTCCTTAAGCAAAGCGTCGGAAGGAAAAAATCCCTCCGACGCCGCACAAATCAAGGAACACTGGCTTCTCTTATTTAGAAACGGCGTCCCGCGTCTCCCGAAGAAGTTTCAGCAAATCCTCGTTGTTGTCGGCCGCCATAAGTTCATCGTGAAGAGGCTGGAAAAGCTCCATGAAAGCCGCCATATCAACTTCGGAAATATTTACGCCGTACTTCTCTTTCAGGTCTTTCATGATCTGTTTATCAAACTCTTCGCCCTTGTCGGTGAAGATCCTGGCTACTTCGTCGGAGAGTTCCTCGATGATCTTCACGTATTCTGGAGGAAGCTTCTTCGCGGTGGCTTCGCTCATCAGAAGATGGCTCACCATGATAATATGCTGGGTGTTGCTCATGTGCTTTGCCACTTCGTAGAACTTGCTGCCGAAGTAACCGCTCAGCGTGCTTTCGAAGGCGTTTACTACGCCGGTCTGCAGGGCCGAGTAGATCTCGCCCCAAGGCATCGCCACCACGAGCGCTCCTGCGGTACTCCAGATTTTGGCGTCTTTTGGGCTGTTGGGCACACGCATTTTCATCCCTTTGAGCCCTTCCGGTCCGGTAACGTCCTTAATATTATTGGAGAAAACTCTGGTACCACCGCCTCCAAGTGTGAGCAAACGCACTCCGAGGTTCTTCGAGTCATAGATTTCCTTGAACTTCTTCACAACTGGCCCCTGCGGATCCATTACTCCTCTGAACTGATCAATTCCGGAATAGAAATAGGGAAGGTTCAGCGCTCCTAACTCCGGAACAAAGTTGATCAGTGTGGTGGCCCCGCCGACGACGAAGTCGATTGTCCCCATCCGCATCTCTTCAAATGTGGACTGGTCGGAGCCGAGCTGAGAACCGCCGAATATTCTCACTTTCACGGCCCCGTTGGTACGCTCCTCGAGTTCCTTCTGAAGGAAGTTCGCGGCCTCGTGCCAGGGGTGAGGCGGGCTAACCACCGTCGCCAGGCGAAGCGTATAGGTCTTGTCGGCGGCGAAAGCGGATCCTGCGCAGATCACGAACAGAACGAGCAGCATTGCGAGTATTCCCTTTTTCATAAAAAATGCACCTCCTCGGTTTGATGAACTTTCTCTTTTTCTGGAAAAACCTCTTTGGAACCGTTCATACCGCTCCCCCGCGGCTCTCTCATCCCCGGCGCATCACCTCCAAATACTATCTGTGTCTACTTTCTTTCTTCGACTATATCGATCAGCGTCTGCTCGATGGCTCCCATGCTCGACGCGACACGCGCCGCGTTTTCGATGGTCTCTTCTATGGTGACCCCCACGACTCCCTGGACTTCCAGCTTGGTGCCCCTGTCGGCCATCAGAGCGGCGTGGTAGGCCTCCATCGCCCCTGTGCCCACCTTGAAGGCGCAGGTCTCCTTCGCGCCGTCGCAGAGCATTCCTATCAGGTTCGACACGACGATCTCGACGGCCGCCTTCGCCTTGTCCGTATCTTCGCTCATGAGCCAGGCCATTCCGGCCGCCGCGCCCGCACCCGCGGCGAATGCGCAGCCGCAGGTGGAACTGAGCCGGCCCGTTCTGCTCTTGACGTATGCGGTGGCAAGATGGCTGACGAGAAGACCTCTCGCCGTCTTCTCCTCGCTCATTCCCTTCTCCGAAGCGAAGAGAGCGACCGGCAGAATGGCCGTGATTCCGTGATTGCCGCTTCCAGCGCTGCTCATCACCGGCATGGGAATTCCGCTCATGCGCGCGTCGGAAGCGGCGCCGCTCCACGCCTTGATCTTCTCCCCGAGGTCAGCGCTCGCGAAGTTCGAGGACATATCCCTGATCATCCGGCCGGCCCCGAGACCGACCCCCGGTTCGAAGCCCTTCTCGGCGATGGCGAGGTTCATCTTCACTCCGTCCAGAAGGAAGGCCAGGTCCGCTTCGTCGGCCTCTTCGAGATACCCCATGACCTCGTCCCACCTCATCGTGGCAATGGCGTCGGCCGCGGAGATGCCGCAGGTTCCGTCTGCCCGCGAAGAGGATCCGGCCGATACAACCGCATCATCCCGCTTCACTTCCGCGATGTTCGCATGGTTCTTCTCGATGGTGCAGCTCGCGGAATGGGCGTCGTTTTTCACCCTGGCGTGTACGAAGACTCCGCTGATTTCTCTGTCGACGGAGACCTCCACCGCTCCGGCCCGAAGAAGCTTCATCGCCACCTCGACATCGTCAGGCCCGCAGTCCTTCAGCACTTCGAGGCCGTACTCGGACTTCCCGGAAACCAGTGCCAGCGCCGCCGCGACTTCGTTCCCCTTCAGTCCGCCGCTTCCGGGAATACCCACTGTAGCGCCGTTCTTGAATACATTCGAGCTCAGAACGACCTCCACCCGATCAGGCTTTCCCTCGAGCTCCTCCCGGGCCCTCGCCACCGCAAGCGCGACAGCCACAGGCTCGGTGCATCCGAGTGCGGGCTTGACCTCTTCCTTCAAAAACTGCTTCAGCGATACCTTTCGACACCCCAAGTTCGTTCAACCCCTTCTCTTCATCCACACATTCCGCGCCCGCCCCGATGCAGTCGCGGTACGGCAATTCCCCGAGAGTCCGGGGACAACGCCGCGATGATCACGGCGCATGTTTTTCGTTGTCAGTCTAAACGTCATCATCTCCGACGGCTTTTTTCTCCGGCGGCTCGTCCACTCTCTCAATCTCCGGAGAAACGAGGTGGCGTTTCCCAAGTCTTCGTGAGAGCAGCTCGTAGAGCGTCTCCATATCCCGCTCCCTCAGGCACTTCAGGAGCATCCGATGCGTCTCCACGCTCGCTTTCATCTGCCACTCCTTGTAGAGCCACCGGTGAAAGGAGCACTGTATCTGGTACGAGAGGTTCCGCAACATCTTTTTGGTCCAGAAGCAGTCCCTGGCAAGGGTGTGAAGGCAGAGGTGAAACTCCATCTCCTTCTCCGCGAATTCATAGGACTTTCTCCCGCCCGCATCGGTGCTCATGACGATCTCGTTCAGTTCTTCGTTCAGTCTCTCGGCTCGAAGCAACTCCTCCTCCTCGACTCCCCCCTGGGAGATGATCGATTCGAGAAGGCTGTGCTCCAGCAGCGTTCTGAGTTTGTTGATCTCGAAGAACTCCTGTTCCCGGAAGTCGGCGACGAACCAGCCTTTGTATTTGACGGAGATGATCAGGCCCTGCTCCTCAAGTTCCTTCAGCGCCTCTCTGATCGGGGCCCTGCTCACCCCGAGAGTCCGCGAGAGCTCTCTTTCGTTGATCTGATCGCCGCAGCAGAGGATGTTTCTTTCGAAGATGAGCTCCCGGACGTGCGAAACGACGAGCCCCTTCAGATCCCCCCGAACAGCGGACAAACAACTGTTTTCTTTCGCCATGCCTCTTCCCTCCATTTTTGGTCGACCGGTCGACCAAAATAAATGTACCATCAGGACAAGGAAAGGTCAAACCCGGCGCTTTGCACTCAATCGGAAGACTCCCGGGGAGGCGTTAGCATCGTCCGAAGCAGCGTGCTTTCGGAAGAGAGGGAGATACACCTGTCTCTTCAAGCTTTTTCAGCCCTCAGGCCGCGGTACGGGCCGCCCGAAGAAGGCGGGCGTAAATACGCCGGGACGAACCGTACCGCGGAGTTTCTCATCCTCTTCCGGAGTTACAGCTCCATGAGCAGTTTCTTCGCCAGCTCGAAACGGTCTTCGCTGATCGAAGAGGGAACGCAGCATCCGGGGCCGAGGATCATCCGGCCGTCTTCGACCTGCGAAAGGGCGTCGGCAAGATGCGCTTTCAGCTCGCTGTCGCTCGCCTCGGGCAGGACCTTGAACTCTTCTACGCCTCCGATCAGCAGCTTGTCCCCGCACATCTCCCTGCCCTTCCGGAGGCTGATGTCGACCAGGCGGTCGTGCCAGTTCAAGGCCTGCACGGGATATTTGCTCATGATGTCGAACATCGGCGTATTGCCGTGCATGTGCATGATGTTGAACCAGCCCTTTTCCGCATGCTTCAGAATTTCAAGGTCGTACGGCCTTCCGAAAGTTTCATACTCCTGAACGCTCATCTTGTCGTAATTGGCAAGCTGGCTCGCAAAGAAGATGCCGTCGGCGCCCGCATTCATGACGCTCTTCACGAACTCGACGGTCGTCTTCGTGATGACCTCGATCCCCTTGGTGAACGCCTCCGGATTCTGTCGCATGTGAACGAACATCTTGTCCCCGGACATTTTGACCGCCGTCGTCAGCGAGTTGAAGACGGTGACGACGACGGGAGCCTCGCCCTTGTACCGATTGATGGCTCCCTTGGCCGCGTCGATGGTGGCTTTCATGGACCCCTCGTCCATGGAGAGGACATGCAGCTTCGTCCAGTCCTCGACCTTCTTGATCGAGAAATCCGTCACCGTTCCCACTCCGGCGCAGGTATCGGGCCATTCGCAGTTTCTCTCGGGCCACTTGATCTTCGAACCCCAGTCCTGAATGGAGAAGAGTCCCTGGTAGGTCACCTTGACAAAGTCCCAGTTGAACCGGTCCTGGAACTGCGTAATCTTCCTGACCAACTGTACGGGATCCTCGTCGTACGGCGGAAAATGTTTCCAGAGATTGATCGCCGGCACATCCAGTTTCTTTCCATCGAGCAACGCTTTTACTCTTTCGATCGGTTTCATGAGGCTACATCCCCTCTTTGCATTTTTATTTTTTCCACAGTGAAGGTTTTCCCCAACGCAAGGAGTCCTTTCAGAAAAGACTCGTTTCGTTCAACATCCGCAGGATTACGGCCTGCAGTTCGTCTTGTTTTCGAAAAGCTTCGAGACCACCGTGTAATCCTGGTCTTCGCACTCCTCGCCGAGCATGAGGTAGATCTGGCGGGCGAGCGTGACGAGGGGCAGCGGGAGCTCCCCGGCCTCCGAAAGGGCGATCTTCAGATCTTTCTTCATCAGCGCGAGAGTGAAGCCGGGAGAAAAATCCTCCGCGACCATCTTGTAAAACTTCGCCGTCAGGGCCGCCGAAGCGCCCGTACTCGCGGAGATGACCTCGAACATCTTCTCCGGCTCGATGCCGAGATGGCGGGCATACCGGAGCCCCTCCGCGACAACGAGCGTGTTGGTCGACACCATGATCTGGTTGATCGACTTCACGGCCTTTCCGGAGCCGACGCCGCCCACGAGGAAGATATTCTTCGCCATCTGCCCGAGAACGGGGCGGATCTCTTCAAGAAGCGCGGCATCCCCTCCGCCGATGACGGTGAGCGTCCCTTCGGCGGCTCCTCTGACGCCGCCGCTCACGGGAGCGTCGAAGAAACGGACTCCCTTCTCCGAGTAGCGCTCAGCGATCCTGCGGACGCACCCCGGCGTGGCGGTGGACATCTCGACGATCGCCGCTCCCGGTTCGACCGCCTCGAAAACCGCCGGATCCAGCAACACCTGCTCGATCTCAAGGTCGGCGGGCAGAATGGTGATCACCAGCTCGGCTCCCCGGAGAGCTTCCTCAGGCGTTCCGGAAACCACGGCTCCGAGCGCGCGGAGTTCCTCCGCCGGGGCAGGGTTCCTGTGCACCGTCGTCCTCACCGAGTATCCCGAGGCGACCAGGCGCTTTGCCATCGGCAGCCCCATCCTGCCGAGGCCGAAAAAGGCGATATTCTTCACATTTCCGCCCTCCTTCCCGAAAGGTCGTTTGATATCAGTTTCAGCTGTCTACGCGCGAACCGTCTCAAGGACCGTCCTGTGCACCAGCTCCAGGCGCTCCTCCGGCGTCGAGGGGTCGATGACGCAGCCCGGCCCGACGATGATTCCTCTGCCTCCGTTGCGGGCGGCCGTCTCGCGGACCTCGGCGACGACCTCTTCGTTCGTCTTGCCGAGCCAGTTCTTGCCCCAGCTCAGGCCGCCGATGAACGCCTTGCTGCTGAACTCCCGGACCTCTTTCATCGAAGGGCCGTCGTCGCGGTCGTGCCAGTTGAGAGCGTGAACCGGATAGTCCTGGACCTCGCGAATCATGGTGTTCGCGCCGTGCAGGTGCATCACGTTGAACCAGGTGGAACCCCTGACGCTGTTCAGCACTTCAAGGTCGTACTTCTTCACGAAGGTCTCGTGGGTCGCGGGGTCCATCACGTCCCTCGTGGACATCTGGGTCGCGAAGAAGAGGCCGTCCGCTCCGAGGGAAACGGTCGCCTTCGCGAACTGCACCGTCGCCGCTGTGATGATCTCAAGTGCCCTGTGAATGCGGCGCGGATCCTCTGCGAGGTGCTTCATGAGAACCGACGGGCTGCAGAGCTTGGCGGCGGTCGTCATGGGGCTGAAGACCGTCTGGAGGAAGGGAATCCTCTCGTCCATCATGTCGAAGAGAAGGCGCTGCGCCTCCAGCACGATGGAGTACTCCCCCGCCGTCCCGGAAACAAAGCGGATCTTGTCCCAGTCGGCGATGTTTTCGATGAGAGGTTTTTGCGCCACCGGAGCGTCCATGAATCCCGGAAAAAGGTCGAGGTCGATGCCGTAGTCGATCGTGGAGTACATGCCGAAGGGCATGAACTTGATGAAGTCGAGGTCGAATTTCTTCTGACTGGCGAGGCTCAGTTCGGCCAGCCTGCGCGGATGACGGTCCCTGTTGGGAAAGTGCATCCACATGCTGTAGGGAATCCTGTCCGTTTCCTTCAACGCGAGTGCGTTTTCGATGCGCTGCCTGTGGGTCATTACCATGAATACAACCTCCTCATAATGAAAAACGTCGTGCTCTCATAACAGAACGGAGACTTCCCGGCTGGAAGGTCTCCGAATCAAAACGGATATATCGGAGGGAGAAGATCCTCCCTTTCCATAAGGGGCAGCTCCACACCTGCGCCCTTCCCGGCGGCCTCCCGGCAGATCAGGTCGCCGAGGGCGAGGTCGCATACGGCCATCCCGAGGTTGAGCGAGAGGATACGCTCTTCCTCGCTCAGGCGCGCCGGAACGTTCCCCGAAAGAATGGAGCTCAGCTCTCCCGAGATGACCGGCTTTCCGTTGAAAGCCTCCGGTTCCGTTCCGTATCGGTTCCAGAACTGTTCGGTGTCGTCGGTGAAAATCCTGTCGATTCCCGAGACGACATCCGGGTACCACGCCCTGGCGAGGTCGAGTCCGATGCAGAGCGTCCCCGGCCGGATCCAGTCGAGATGGACCAGCGGCTGCATGACGCCGGCGGAGACTATGATCTCCGAGGCGGCGACGGCCTCTTCCGGTTCCGCTGGAACGATCTCGGCCGCGATCCTGGGCCGCATCTCCCGAAGGAAACGCTCCAACCCTTCGGAAGATCTGTTGTAAAGATATATTTTCGAAATGGACGGAAATTGCTTCGTCAGCATGACGGCGTGAAAACGGGACTGGAGACCGGCTCCGAGAAGAGCCATGGAAGAGGGGTTTTTGCGGGAGCACAGCTCCGCGGTGATGAGAGAGACGGCGGTCGTCCTGGCGACGGTGATCCAGCGGCAGTCCATCACGCAGAGCGGAACGCCCGTCTCGGGGTCGTTCACCACCTGGAGCCCTGTGAACTGGGGTAAGCCATGATGGGAGGGGTTGTGCGACGCCCGGGCGAGCCACTTGATACCGCAGATATCGAGGTCCTCCACGTAAGCCGGCATGGCGTGAAAATAGCTGTAGCTCCCCTTGCGCGGAAAGAGAGCGGGCTTCGGGGGCATCTGGACCTTACGGTCCGCGTGCGACTTCAGCACGCGGCGTACCGCGGAGACAATCTGCTCTTGTGTCAGATTCAGTGAGAGAATGTCCTCCTGGGAAAGGTACCTGAAGGTGATTTTTTTCATCTCATCAACCCTCCTGCATACGACGTTCTGCATGGTCGACCGGTCGACCATTTACACTGTATCATTCACGATGTCGAAAGTCAATGTGACGGGACTGTAATATTGCCATCCCCAATGTGGGACAGGAAAAATGTCGTCCGTCATTCTATAAGGATGATGGAGAGCGGGATGTTCTTGAATCCGAAGGACGAAAAGAAGTCGGCGGTTCCGGAAAAACTCCGTAGGTGCGGTCAGCTTTCAACGAAAACAGCAGGCGGAAACCGAACAAACAAAATTAAAAGCGGGGAAACGGCTTCCTTCCGTTTCCCCGCTTTTTCAAGCTCCTTAAAGCTCCCAGAAGAGCCGGATGACCTTCTCGGAGGGCTTTTTCGTCATCTTCGCGACGACGATGAACGCGACCAGAGAGAGCGCCAGCGACGGGACGATGGGGTGCATTGCAAGAGGTCTCGCAAGGAAATAGTGGAAATAGAGGTAGGTTCCTATGCCCGTGACCATACCGGCGATGGCGCCGGGGGCGTTGGCGTCCTTCCAGTAGAGGCCCAGAATGGTGGGCCACAGGAACGTCGAGAGCTGCCCCGCCGTCGCGAACAGGTTCAGCCACACCATCAGCTCCGGCGGATCGAAAGCCAGGCCGACGACGATCGCACCGACGATGCAGCAGGTGACGATGGTGATGGAGCGAAGCTTTTTGAAGTTCGCCTTCAGCTCGGGCTTGATGTAGTTGACGAGCAGGTCGTTGACGATGGCAGCGACGACCACGAGGAGCTGCGAGTCAACGGTCGACATGACCGCCGCGAGGGGACCGGCGAGGATGATACCGGCGACGACCGGGTTGAACAGATTGGTGATCAGGGTGGGGATCACCAGGTCGCCCGATTTGATCCCGGCAACCTGGGTGACTCCGAAGGCGCCGGCGAGATGCATTCCCATCAGCAGGACGAGGGAGACGATCGTTCCGTAGATGATTCCCGAGTGCAGGCTCTTCGAGTCCTTGTAGCTCATCGCCCGCTGGGCGACCGCGGGCAGCCCGATGATGGCAAAGCCGACGAGCACCCAGAAGCTGGAGACCCACGGGACGGTCATGAACCCTTCCCTCACCCCGTAGGGAGAGATCATGCCGGGATTGATCGCCTTCATGTCCTGGACGATCTTCGCAATGCCGCCGCCCTGCATGACGATGGCAATAAAGAGCGCAGAGGTGGATACTGTCATGACGATGCCCTGGAGCGTGTCGTTGAAGACGACGCCGCGGAATCCTCCGACCGCGGTGTGCACCACCACGGTGATCGCGAAGAAGATGAGCGCCGTCTTATACTCCAGCCCCGTGGAGCCCTGCAGCAGGCGGGAAGCGCCTATCAGCTGCGCGGCCATGGCCGCGATGAGAAAGAAGATGATCGAGACGGAGGCGATGATAAGGACCGCGTTGCTCTCGTAGCGTGCGCGCAAAAAGTCGCTGATCGAGTTCGCGCCGGTCTTCCGCGAGACGATAGCGAACTTTTTCCCCAGCACCATCAGCGTGTAGTACCCGGTGGGGATCTGCGACATGGCAAGAAAGACCCAGGCGAGCCCGTGAGTATAAGCTGTTCCCGGTCCGCCTATGAAACTGCCCGCGCTCAGGTAGGTCGCAACGAGCGTCATGGCCAGAACGAAGCCTCCGGTGCGGCGTCCTCCGGTCATGTACTCCTCCATGAAGGCGGCGCCGCTTCCTCCCTTGAGGAGGCTGGCCTTGTTCACCAGCTCCAGGGCGTAGAAACCGATGAGGTACATGATCGCGAAATAGCAGACAATCGGCAGAAGAGTCGACCATTGGACCGTGTTCATCGTGTTTCTCCTCCATTCTGCACATACGCCTCGGCCTCTTCCTTCGTCATCGGATCGAGGGGCATGTCGCGCATCTTATTCTTGACGATATAAATGGTCGCACCTATCGCGAAAATGGAATTGGCGATGCAGCTGATAAAAAACCATGCCGGGAAGCCCATGATGTAGGAATACTCCTCCACGGGACCGCTCCCGAGACCGTAGCCCGCGACGGCCCATATAACGAGGCTGACCACCCCGAGTATGATTCCGTACCAGGCTTCTTTTTCGCACTCCTTGTAGCGCGGATCTTCGACGAATCCGTATTCGTTCTTTTTCAGAACCTTCGATTCCTTTCCGTGTGCCATGGACTTCCGCAACCTCCTTCCTGCTCCTTCGTACTTCCCGGACTAATACAGCTTCTCCAGGTCCACTTCCTTGTTGAAGCTGTACTCGTCGCTCGGAAACTCGCCGCTGAGTGTCTCCTTGTGGAACTGATTCAGGCCGTCCACCATCACTTTCCGGACATTGGCGTAGAGCTTGACGAACTTCGGTTTAAAGTCACCGTACATGCCCAGCAGATCCTGAGTGACCAGAACCTGGCAGTCCACGAAAGGGCCGGCTCCGATACCGAGGATGGGGATTTTCACCGCTTCGGAGACAGCCTTGCCGACAACCTTCGGAACACATTCCAGAACGATGGAAAAGGCGCCGGCCTTCTCCAGCTCCTTCGCGTCTTCGATCAGCTGTCTCGCGCTCTCCGGCGTTCCTCCCTGAACCTTGAATCCCCCGAGCTGCGTGGCGTTCTGCGGCGTGAGTCCGATGTGCCCCATCACCGAAATTCCCGCATCCACGATAGCCCGGACCAGCGGGGCGTACTTTACGCCTCCTTCCAGTTTGACGCAGTCGCAGCCTGTTTCCTTGATCATCCTCGTTGCATTTTCCACCCCCTGTTCGATGCTCTTGTTGTACGAACCGAACGGCATGTCCCCCACAACGAACGTATCCGGCGCGCCTTTGACGACGGGCCTGATATGGTGGATCATGTCCTCCATGGTCACCGAGACGGTGTCCTTGTATCCCAGCATGATCATGCCGAGCGAATCACCGACGAGGATGACCTCCACTTCGCTGTCGTTCACGATGGACGCCGTGGTGTAGTCGTAGGCCGTCACATAGGCGAACTTCCTGCCTTCCTCCTTGTACTTCTTGAAATCGAGGACCGACATCTTTTTTTTCATGCGCTTTCCTCCCTTTTCTTCCTGTCTGATGATGGAAATATTGGAATTGCTTCGCTGCTCTTCATTTTCTTCATTCCTCCGTTCCGAGCATTTCCGCCGCGACCGCCGCCATGATCTCCACTCCGTTGACGAGATCGTCGAGGGAGATATGCTCGTCGGACTTATGGGCGAGCGCAAGCCGGCCCGGCCCGTACACCACGGCGGCGCCGATTCCTCCCTCGTGGACCGCAAAACGCTGGTCGTCCATCCCCGGGCTGAAATTTATGCCCATTTCCTTTCCGAGGACTGCCTTTCCGCAGCGTTTCAGCGCGTCGACCAGCGGCTGGCTCTCCTCGACCATCGTCGGGTTCGCTTCGATGACGGGGGTATAGATGTACTCGAGGATGACGCCCTCGCGCACCAGCTCGTCGCAGATAGAGAGAATCCGCCCCTTCGCCCACTCCACGCTCTGCTCCGGTATCAGCCGCCAGTCGAAACTCGCGGTGCAGGTGTCGGGAATCGTGTTGACCTTTGTTCCGGCCTGGATCGTCGTGATGCAGAGGGTGCTCTTCCTCGACCGTTCGGGGCTGACGGGGTACTTGCTGACGCGTTCCAGTTCCGGCCTGATGTGCTGGTCGATGCGTTCGAGCAGCGCACGCATCCCCTCGATGGGGTTCAGCCCCTCGGACGGCATGCTGCCGTGACTCTGCACACCCTTGAAGGCAAGGGTGAACCACAGGGTACCCCGGTGGCCCAGGCAGATCATGTCCGGGTCGAGCGGCTCGGTAATGATGCAGTAGTCAGCGGTCTCCTTCGTCAGCCTGCCGCTCCGGACAAGGTATCCGGTTCCGGTCTCCCCTCCGGTCTCCTCGTCCGGGACCGCGCTGGAGACGAAGCTCCCCTTCAGCCTAATGCCCGCGTGCAGGAGCGTTTCGAGGGCGAAGATCTGCGCGACGATGCCCGACTTCATGTCGCTCGCGCCGCGCCCGTAGATTTTGCCGCCGACGCTCCGGCCCCCGTACGGATCGGCCGTCCATCCGCCTCCGGCGGGGACCACGTCGTAGTGTCCCGAAAAGTGGATCGCCGGACGCTCCCGCGTTCCTCTGTACGTCCCGATGACGATGTGTCTCGGCCACCCTTTCGACTCCTCGGGGAGGGAGGCGAGCGCCTCCTCCGGTACCTCGATGTACTCCACATCGCACCCGAGCGACGCCATCTTCTCTCCGAGAAAACGGACGCACCGCTCGTAGTTGCGCCCGGGGGGATTTTCCGTGTCGATCCTCAGAAAATCGCAGAGAAAGGCCTCCATACTCGGCCGCAACGTCTCGGCCGAAGCCCGGATTCTCTCGATCAGGGGGCTCTCCATGGTGTTACACCTCCTTCGGGCGTTCGTATTCGAACTTCCCGTCGATGATGGTGCAGTCGACCCGCAGCGTATGGATATCCATCTGATCGATCTTCAGAATGTCGCCGGAGAGGACGATCATGTCCGCTAACTTTCCGACTTCCAGGCTCCCCTTGATGTGTTCCTCGAACGAGGAGTACGCTCCGTTGTACGTCGCGGCCCGGATCGCTTCCATCGTCGAGATCGCCTGGCGTCTGTCGCACTGGACTCCCTGGCTGCGGTCGTAGCGGTTGACCGCCCCGTCGATCGTGTGAATGCCCATGGGGCCCGAGGGGGCGTCGCTCGCCAGCGAGCACATGACGCCCGCGTCGAACATGCTGCGGAGGGCCGCCATGTACGCGTTGCGTTCGCCGTAGAACTTCATGTAGTTCGCCCCGATCGCCTGGATCATGCCCGCGTTGACCGAAGGACAGATGTTCATGCGCGCCATGCGGTCGATCAGGTCCTGATCCGTCAGAGAACAGTGTTCGATCCGGTGGCGCATCCGCCGGAATCCGTCGGGGTTCTTTCCGAAACACCGCTCGTACCCCTCCACCATGAACTCGATCGCCAGGTCGCCGATGGCGTGGGCGGTGCACTGGCACCCCGCATCGACGATCCTCCCGATATACCGCGCAACCTCTTCACGTTCCCAGCCGCGCTCGCGCACCATGCCCGGATCGTGGGAGTAGGGCTCGCGGGTCGCGCAGGAAGGCGCTCCCGACCCCCCGTCGATCATGAACTTGCAGGGTCCGATCCGGAAGCGTTCGTCCCCCAGTCCGGTGACGAACCCGAGCTGCATCCAATGGTCGTTTTCCTCCAGGGAGTAGCTCTTCCCGAAGATGCTGTGCAGCGCCATGTTGACGCGGATCTTGAATATTCCGTCTCGGCAGAGCTTCTGCATGATGCGGTACGAGACCGGGCCGCATTCGCCCATGTCCCCTACGGAGGTGATTCCCGCTTCCAGGGCCTGCCGGTGCGATTTCATGGCCGCCGCGGCCTGCTGCGCCTCGGTGTAGCCCACCACCCCCCACAGCTTGAAGTGCGTATGCCCGCGCACCATTCCAGTGAGCCTTCCGCCCACCACCTCGACCTCGTCCTGAGGGTATTTTTCCGCGTCCTCCGGAGCATGCACGCCGAGGTATGCGAGCGCCTCGGTGTTGTACATGCAGATGTGCCCGCCCCCGTGCATGCAGTGGACGGGGTTCTCCGGCGCTGCGGCGTCCAGTTCTCCGATGGTCGGATGGCGCTTCTCGTCGGTGAACAGCTCCGGTTCGTACCCCATCATGGAGATCCATTCGCCCGGCCGCTTCCGTTCCGCCGCGTTCCGGATCATGCCGAGCATCATGCGCAGTGAATCGCAGCGCTTCCTCGTCGTATCGATCATCCCTGCATCGTGGTGCGAGCCGAGAAGGCCGTTGAGGATAGGGTGAAAGTGCGTGTCGACGATGCCGGGCATGAGCGTCCTTCCAGCAAGATCGACAACACGGGTGTCTTTCGAAACAAAATGTTCGATGCCCCGGTCGCTTCCGACGTAGGCGATGCGATTTCCCTTGATTCCGAGCGCCTCGGCAATATCCTCTTTTTCATCGACGGTGACGACGCTGCCGTTTATCAGCGCCGTATCCAGTTCGCAGTTCAACATGCCATTCTTCATCGCATCTACTCCTTGTCCTGCGGCGAATTCAGAAACTTTTCAAGCGGTATTGCAGTATGTCCGTCAACGACATGTCATTCACAATCGGAAACAATGAATGGTATCGAAGGCTGTTTCTTGGGAATTATCCGCAAGATTTTCCGCGTAAGTCCGGCCCGCGGAGATGGATAGAGTTCTTCTGCACTGCACTCCACTGAACAGCATAAACTTTAGAACGCATTGTACCTATAATTTATCCGAAGTCAATGATCTTTTTCAAAACTTTTTCAAAGCTCTGACGGGACAGGGGAATGTCGTTTGTCGTTCTAGTCGTTATAATAGGGAAGAACAATACTCTTTTTTCAGCGGAGGCGACGGACGAGACGTCGGACAGTTTGATCGGGAGCATCTCCGGTGTTCGAGTCTCATGAGAAAGAAGGATAGAGAGTGACATTTTCCTTTTCTCTCGGGCTATTCGAAAACTCCTGAATCCTAACCGTTCACATCCAGAACAAACTGGACGAAGAGTGCCGTTCCGTAAGGGAGAGCCTCCTCGGCAAACATGAAGTTCCCGTTGTGAAAGACCGGGGCCGGCTTTCCCGGTACGGCGATTCCAAGGCGCGCGAAGACACCCTCCGGGACCTTCTCAAGGTACCTGGAAAAATCCTCGGAGCCCATTGCAGGGAAATCGATGTTCTTCACCCTATCGGCTCCAACGAGTTTACGGGCGCTTTCCCTGCCGGTTTCGGTGAGCGGGGGAGCGTTGACGAGAGGCGGAACACCGTATTGATAGTCAAGCTCGGCCAAGCACTTATACGAAGCGGAAATTCCGCGGATGATATCGAGAACGCGCCCCTCTATGGAATTTCTCGTCTCCATGCTCTGGCACCGCACCGAGCCCGAAAACTCCACAACGTCGGGAATAATGTTCTTCGCGGAGCCTCCGTGGATCTCGCAGACCGAGATGACCACGCTGTCGAGGGCGTCTATCTGCCTTGTGACGATGCTTTGGAGCGCCATCACGGAGTTGGAGGCCGCCAGGACCGGGTCGCAGCCCACGCGGTGCGGATACGCTCCGTGCCCGCTTGTTCCTTTTATCCTCACGGTGAAAAAGTCCGATGAAGCCATGGAGGGTCCTTCACGAAAGGCGATTTCTCCCACCCGGTACGAGGAGTGTCCATGAAGGCCGAATATATGATCGACCTTTGGGTTTTCCAGCACCCCATGTTCGATCATGTAGAGCGAGCCGCCGAGGGTCTCTTCAGCAGGCTGGAAGAGCAGCTTGACCGTTCCAGAGAAACGATCCTTCATTGAGACAAGGATTTTCGCGGCGCCCAGAAGCATGGCTGTATGCGCGTCGTGTCCGCAAGCGTGCATGACGCCCGGAACCGTCGATCGATCCGGGACGTCGGCGGTCTCCTGTATCGGAAGCGCGTCCATATCGGCGCGGAGCCCGGTGACAAGCCCTCGGCCGCTCTTCCCGCCCCTGATGATTCCGAGGATCCCCACATTCAGCCCGAGCGGAACGACCTCCACTCCCAGATTTTCCAGTTCCGACCTTACCAGTGCAGTCGTGGCAAACTCCCGCATTCCAAGTTCTGGATTCGAGTGAATTTCTCTCTTTATTCGAACCAAATATCCGGAGATATCAAGAGCTTTCTCAAGAGTTTCCGAGGCCATAAAAATCCCCCAATCATAATATAATACTGTTTTAAAATATATAATTATAAAATAATAATCTCTTTAGGAAAATGATTGAGAATTTCCGGCCCTGATTCCGTGAGCATCATCAGATCTTCTATACGGACGCCGAATTTGCCGGTAAGGTAAATACCAGGTTCGATGCTGAAGCAGTTTCCCTCGACAAGAGGAACTCTGTTTGAAGACGAAATATAAGGGGCTTCATGCCCGTCCATACCTATGCCGTGTCCCAGCCGGTGGTTGAATGCATCCGCATATCCGGCCTTTCCTATGATATCCCTGGCTGTCCTGTCGATCTCCGCGGGAATAGCCCCTGCCCGTACCTCCAGAACGGCCGCTGTCTGGGCATCGAGCACCGCCTCATAGACCCTGCGCTGCTCCTCCGAAGGCTCGCCTATGAAAAAGGTTCGCGTCATGTCATGACTGTACCCATCGTACCATCCGCCGCAATCCACCATCACGATGTCCCGCTCCTCTATCGCACGGTCGTTATCTCTGCCGTAGTGAGGTTTCGCGCTGTTGACACCGGTACAGACGGCAGGAACACGCGGCTTCCCTCCGCAAGATTCATGAAAGTTCATTATGAATTTCATAATCTCGGATTCAAATAGCCCCGGTCTCAGGAAATTCGTAAGGGCTTCCATCATCCTATCGTTCATCAAGGACGCATTTCGCATAAGAACCTGTTCTTCTTTCGATTTCACGGAGCGCATGGGGGAGAGCAGAGAGAAGCCATTAACACACTTTAACGAGGCTCCTTCCAATAGATCGATCATGTCGCCCGCCTCAATTCCCCTTGAAAATGCAACGATTGATCCCGTGGTGAGCCCCGCTTCCCTCATCCCTTCCCTAAACGCGTCCCGAAATCCGTCTCCGTCATGCCATTCAACGATTCGCGTTCTTTCTCCGAGAATTCCAACGTCATCCCTGTGCAGTGAGGGGCAGAGAAAAAAACTCGCACCTCGCTTCGTGACGACAAGCCCCTTCAAACGTGAATCCGAGCGCATATCCAGTCCCGTCACGTACTTCAGGTCCGAAGAAGGAGCGAGAAAGACGGCATCCACGTTGTTCTGTTTCAGAAGTTCAATCAATCCGTTGAAGCGCTCTTCCAATTTCATGAAAAAGCTCCTTTCATAATGAAAGCATCCATTACCACGCTATTGTTGTATTGAAATACACGATATTTGGCAAGAAACAGGCGGCTGCTCTAAACTTCCCTTGAAACAGCCGCCGGTCGTCGCATCTATCCGCACTTCCCGAGGAAAGAATGAATCATGTTCGTACTCCGCAAGCGGGAATTGAACAAAATCACTACCGGCGCACACTCAGGGAACATCCCTAAAAGCCGGTCAAGAAACAGGGAAATTCACTTTTTCAGCAAGAGGTCTCCAAGGTAGTTGATCTGTCCGTCGGCAAGATCCTTCACGCCTTCCAGATTTTTTCTTGTGGCGTAAATCTCGTCCGGGACGACAATCGGAACCATAGGAGTCATTTCGTTCAACCGGTCCCAGATTTTTTGCAGCCATTCGGAACGTTCTGCGTCATTGACAGTCAACTGCGCTTTTTCGATCAGTGCATCGATTTCGCTGTCACGAAGCCTGCCCCAGTTCGTCGCACCGATACCTCCCGAGTAGAAAAGACTTGTCCAGAAGGTACCCGCGTCACGGCTTGTCTGCATCCCCCATTGGCCGATAAACAGGTCATGTTCGTTCCCGTTCATCCTGGTGTTGAAAGCACCCGCCTCAAAAACTTGAATATTCGCCTGAATGCCGATCTGGGAGAGCATCGCCTGAATAATGGTGGCGCCGTCGACACGGTCCTGGAAGTTGCTCGTCCAGAGCTCCAGGGTCATCCCGTTGGGATATCCGGCCTCGGCCAGAAGGGCTTTCGCTTTCTCGAGGTCAACCGAGTGATGTTTTTTGACTTCGGGAGAGAACGTGCTCGCCCCGGGAAGAGGTCCTTTTGCTATCACGGCGTTCCTCTGATAGACGACCGCGGAATAGGCCTCTTTGTTGATCGCGTATTCGATCGCCTGGCGTACCCTGATGTCGTCGAGAGGTTTTTTCTCCATGTTCATGCCCAGGTACATGAGCCGCAAGCCGGTAGCCTCCACAATCTGAACATCAGGGGAGTTCTTCAGGCGCTCCTGATCGCTCGAGGGTACTCCGTAGATCATGTCGACCTTTCCTGTCTCCAGAGCAATTACCCTACTGCTCGTATCGGGAAGCACCATGAAAGTCAAGTTTTCGAAATTCGGTTTCTTCCCGTGATATCCATCAAAGGAAGCGAGTTCTATTCTCTCTCCCCGGATCCAGTTCTTGAACTTGAAAGGCCCGGTTCCGACAGGATTTCTGAAATACTCTTCCCCCGCCTCTTCGACTGATTTTTTACTGAAGATGTTGGCATAAGGATGCTTCATAGTTTCCAGCCAACCGCCGATGGGACCGCGCGTTTTCACGATAACCGTATGATCGTCGATAATCTCGAAACCTTCCGGATCGATGAACTTTCCTCTCGATCCTGCATGCATCGATTCGGGAGAAGCTGCACGCTTCAGGGAGAAAACGACGTCCTCCGCCGTAAAGTCATTCCCGTTGTGAAACTTCACGCCTTTTTTCAGATAAAATTTGTACGTCTGCGGATCGATCATTTCCCACCGTTCCGCCAGCACGGGAACGAGGCGACGGGATTTCCCGTCCACAGTCACAAGAGGTTCATTGATATGCCTGATGACAGTAAACGACATGGTATCCGCAGCCTTATGAGGATCAAGACTTCTGGCATCGCCGGGAAGGCCCATGACAAACGTCTCCATGCCGGCCGCAAGACCCGATCCCGCTACCAGCACCACCGACAAGAGCGCAAACAACAGACCGTAAAACAATTTCACTTTCACTTCAACCACTCCTTCTGTATGGATTTGTAGTACCAGAACACACTCCCTCACCTTGTACATTTTTCGATTCGGATACGGCATTCTGTATAAAAAGCTGCGCCTTGATGAAAAGAGTACTGTCAGGACAATATATCCGCAGGTTAGCGCCGGATTGAAGCTTCAACACAAGCACCCTGTAAACAGGAAGAAAGAGCACGCTCAGCACCTCATTCCAGAAAACCTGTCTCACGATGCCCTTCATTTGAAACGGCGTGTAAACCACTGGAAATGCCCTCCAGTGAAAACTCTCATCGAAGGGGCCTCTTCCTCTTCTCATGCTCTCGCAATAAACACCATCTGAGTCAAGGCACACAAGAACCACATATCTATTGCGCAAAAAAACAAAAGAAACTACCAGAAAACCAATCATAATACCTGCAGCAAGCACATTTGAATAAGAGAGAAACACCTTCATCTGCTCTCCGGTGAAACCTGCACCGAAAAATAGCTGCACCAGGAGAAGAAACAGGCTCATCCCCGTCCAAGCCAGAAACAGAGCCAATCCAAGATCCTTCAGAACAAGCGGGTTCGTTCCTATCGGAACTCCGGTAAACCAGCGAAGAATTCCGGCTTCAGAAGGTTCGGACTGCATTTCCTTCGGCTTTTTCACACATAATCCAGGATGCTCCCCGCATAGTGGCATGAGACGAAATGATTCGGCTCCACTTCCGTGATCGACGGGCTTTCATTTCCGCAACGATTCTGCCGGTATCTGCAGCGAGGGGCGAATCGGCACCCCGCAGGCGGATTGATCGGACTGGGAACATCGCCTTCGAGGACAATCCTCTTTTTCCTGTTGTCAATGTCGACCACCGGCACGGCCGAGAGCAATGCCTGCGTGTAGGGATGGAGCGGTCTCCTGAAAAGCTCCGTATTCGTGGCCTTTTCGACGACCTGTCCGAGATACATGACGGCCACTTCATCCGAAACATATCTGACGACGCTCAGATCATGAGAGATGAAAAGATACGTGTATCCATGGTCCCGTTTCAGGTCGCCCAGCAGATTGAGAATCTGCGCCTGAATACATACATCCAGAGCGGAAACCGGCTCGTCGAGGACGATGAACTCGGGATTCAAAGCGAGGGCGCGGGCGACCCCTATACGCTGTCTCCGCCCTCCGTCAAGCTCGTGAGGAAACGAGGTGACAAGGCGCCGTGCAAGCCCCACCGTATCCATAAGCTCGTGGACTCGTCTCTCCGTTTCTTTCCTGCTCCTGAAGGCCTTATTGATAAAGAGAGGTTCCGCGATCAGTTGAAAGACGGACATTCTCGGATTCAGCGAGGAAAAAGGGTCCTGGAAGACTATCTGCGCCCTTTTCCGAAACTCCGCCCTCCGGGCGGAGTTATGATGCAGCATATCCTCCCCTTTGAAGAGGATAGATCCCGAAGTAGCCTCTATCAGCCCGATCACGACCCTTCCCAGAGTGGACTTGCCGCAGCCGGATTCCCCGACAAGACCGAGCGTCCTTCCTCTTTCAATGGAAAGGTCGACATCGTCGACTGCATGCAGCAAGCCGCTCCTGACAGGAAAATACTTTTTCAGGGATCGTATCTCGAGAAGAGGTTTCATTCCGTCGAGTTTTTCGTTCATCCGAGGTCGCCCCCTTTGTTCCGCAGCGGGAAGTAACAATCGACAAAATGACCGGTCTCGTATTCTTTCATACCGCATGGTTTCTCGAGGCAGACTTCTCCGGCATACGGGCAGCGCGGAGAAAAGGTGCAGCCTGCAGGCAGATCGACCGGATCGGGCATAAGGCCGGAAATGACGGCAAGGCGCCCTCCCGGTTCGCTGTCGAGCTTCGGGACGGCGTTGAAAAGCCCCTGTGTGTACGGATGCATCGGCTTCCTGTAGAGAGTGCGTAGATCGGCATATTCGACCAGCGAACCGGCGTACATGATCGCGACCTCATCGCAAATTTCAGCTACGACGCCAAGATCGTGCGTGATCAGAAGAAGAGATGTATGAAGTATCTTCTGAATTTCCTTTATAAGCTCCAGGACCTGCGCCTGGATGGTCACATCCAGAGCTGTCGTGGGCTCGTCCGCAATAAGGAGCGCGGGTTCGCACGCCAGGGCGATGGCGATGCCCACCCTTTGTCGCATACCTCCCGAGAACTGGTGCGGATACTCCCCCGCTCTTTCAGGACGGATCCCTACCAGATCGAGCATTTCCAAGGCACGTTTCTTCGCCCTCGATCCCTTCATCGGCGAATGGAGCGCAATCATCTCAACTATCTGCTCCTCCACCGTCATGATAGGGTTCAGGGAAGTCATCGGATCCTGAAAAATCATCGAGATCCTGTTTCCTCTCACCAGTCTTTTTTCAGCTTCAGTCATCTTCCTGATATCCTGCCCGTTGAAAAGAATCTCACCGCTTGTGATCTCGCCGGGAGGATTCGGAATCAATTGAAGCGTCGCGAGGGCGGTCGTCGTCTTTCCTGCCCCGGTCTCGCCGACCAGCCCCAAAGACTTTCCTTTCCGAAGCGAAAAATTTAAATTATTGACGGCATGCACAACACCTGAATCGGTATTGAAGCGGACCGAGAGATTACGAATGTCCAGCAGAGGAATTTCCCGATGCAGGCTTTTCATTAGGAATACCTACCTCTTCTGTTTAGGGTCGAGCGCGTCTCTCAGGCCATCCCCGATACAATTGAGGGCAACAATCGTGATCATGATCGCAAGCCCGGGGAAGATGCTCAAATACGCGCTGTTCCTGAGATACGGCCTCGCGGCGGAAAGCATCCCCCCCCACTCCGGATACGGCGGCTGGATGCCGAGTCCGAGAAAACTCAGAGTGGCGGCGAAAAGAATCGCGTTCGCGACGCTCAGGGTGGACTGGACAATAAGGGGCGCCATGCAGTTCGGCAGGATGTACAGCATGATAATCCTGAAGTGGCTCGCCCCCATTGCACGCGCAGCCTCGATGAACTCCATCCCCTTGACGGAGAGGACCGCGGCGCGCATAAGACGGGCGAACCGGGGGATCGATGTGATTCCGACCGCGATCATGAGGTTGAACAGGCCGGGGCCGAGAGCTGATGAAATGACGATCGCCAGCAGAATGGTCGGTATGGCGAGCTGAACGTCCATAACACGCATCAGCAGGTTCTCGGTCCTTCCTCCGAAATACCCCGCCACGGCGCCTATCGCTCCGCCTGCTATCAGGGAGATCGACACGGCGATAAGTCCGACCTGGAGCGACACTCTCGAGCCGAATATAAGGCGGCTGAGGACGTCGCGGCCGAACTCGTCGGTACCGAGCATATGCGTCGAGGAAGGAGGCTGCCGGATCATCATGTAGTTTTGTTCCGCGTATCCATAGGGAGCAAGCTTATCGGCAAAAATAGCGGTAATTATCAAGAAAAAAAGGATAATAAATCCTACAACCGCCAAATAATTCCTCTTCAGCCGGATGAGCGTATATTTCAGCATAGAGTTGTTATGCAGCCTGAACATCGTCATATCCTCCTCTTACCTTACATGAATACGAGGATCGATGAATGCGTATAAAAGATCGACCACAAGATTGATGATGCAGAACGCAATGGAGATGAAAAGCACTCCACCCTGGATGATTGGGTAATCCCTCATGTTGATCGCGTCAAGCATGAGCCTGCCCACTCCCGATATCGAAAAGACAGCCTCGGTGATGATGGAGCCTCCTAAAAGCATACCGAACTGCATTCCGATAATCGTGAGAATAGGGATCATCGCATTTGGAAGGGCGTGACGGAAAATCACGATGCTCTCCTTCTGCCCTTTTGCACGCGCTGTGCGTATATAATCCGATTTTATGACTTCGAGCATGCTTGAACGGGTGATCCTGGCAATAAGAGCGATAGCGGAGCCTGACAAGGTGACGATCGGAAGGACCATTTCGTTGACGGAGCTAAAACCCATGGAAGGAAACCATCCAAGATGAACGGAAAAGGCCAGGATAAGCAGCAGGCCGGTCCAAAAAGTCGGCATCGACACACCGAGGAGGGTAAGAAGGGTCGTAACGCTGTCAAGCAGAGAGTACTGCTTGACGGCGCAAATAATCCCAAGGGGGATTCCCAGAAGGGTGCTGAAAGCGACAGCCCAGAAAGCAAGTTTGATCGTGACCGGAATTCTGGACGAAAGCTCCGAGGAGACCGAACTTCTCATTACATAAGAATACCCAAGATCCGCATGCACGACGGCGCGGTAGATATACCGCCCCAGCTGCACCAGGTAGGGATCGTCAAGTCCGCGCTCGGATCGAAAAGCGGCTATCGCCTCGGCCGTCACATCCTGTCCCAACACAATGCGAGCAGGGTCACCCGGAGTAAAATATAGAATGGTAAATAAAATTATCATCACACTCAATACAACAGGTACCAAGAGGGCAATTCGCTTCAGAATATATTTCAGCACGACATATCCTCCCTCGAAAAAAATTCTTATTGAATAGAGAATATTACACGTGGTCGACCGGTCGACCATCAAGACTGTAGCATCACCTATAGGGGAAGTCAACACAAACTGTTCCTTGACGCAGGTTCCAAAACGGAGGATGTGTCGCCGATCCCGGCGGACATCGCCGATACTCCGATTGTATGCGAATTCTTAAGACTACCGAGAAGTATGATCCTCGCTTCAGCGGATGCTGCGAAAGACTCCCAGGGTTTCAGAATGTGCGCTATGGAAGGTTGATGAAGATCATAGTCCGAAGCGGTGAATGAACACCGCCAGGGAAAGAGCAAAGCGTTCCTTGGGATTGTTTCTGTCGATTCCGATGATGTTCAGAGCCTTGTCGGCGCGATATTTCACCGTATTGTAATGAACTGCAAGACTGTCCGCTGTCGCGGTGATATTCCAGGCCTTCTCCTCCAGCGTGAGAATTGTCTTCGCCAGATCCGTTCCAAATGTCTCGTCGTGCATGAAAAGAGGTTTCAGGATGCCGCCGCAGAATTCGACGGTCCCGGCATTCTCGGCCACCGTGGCGATCACCTGATCCACTCCGAGCTCACTCCAGTACAATATCCGTTCCTCTCCCGACAGCCTCGCGGTCCGCAGGGCGCGCAACGCTTCAATGTAGCTTTCCCGAAGACGGAGCAGGGGGCGTCCCAGCCCTCCTATTCCGGCTGACAGGGAAGAAATTCCACTCATCTTCGAAAAACTGCGGACGGCCTGGCGAAGATTGTGCAGAAGCGCCTGCTCTTCCGTTTTTTTTCGGAGGAGACATATGAAAACGCCCTGTCCGTTGTCGTAGAGCAGAAAAGATTCCTCGAAGTAGGGGCGAAGGCGGGCTTCGAGCGTTGAGAGTCCGACGGATTCGTCCGTCTGAAGCGCCGGAACGACGATAACAGCGACCGGATGTTTTTCGTCCAGCGATGCGCGCCGCAGGCGTTCCCCCATGTTGCGCGCATCCGAAGGCAGCTCCCCCAGCAATTCCCGCAGAATTCCGTGCTGAAGGGATTTTTTCGGCTCCCTGAGAAGCCTTCCTACATACTGATAGACCGAAAGCCAGGGAATCGCCAGGTCCATGAAACGCAGAGCATCCCGTTCTCCTTCTTTTCCAGGCGCAAGACCGAGGATGAGATGTCCGTGAATTTCACCCTCCGCGTCCACGATTCGGCGTCGATAGTGCCGGTAGAGACGAAAGAGTTCCAGAAGAGGGTAGGTCATGGCATGTTCCGAGAAAACGCTCTCCTTGTCCGCCACGGAAACCATGTTGGTCTCGGCGTCGCGAAAAGCCGCTTCAACTCCGGACCAGGCACGGATCAGCATCAGCACGTCATCCAGCGGCAGGCGGCGGGAGACAGCTTTGGAGAGATGGGTATTCAGCCGAAGAAGGCATTCCGTTACATCGCAGGAGGAAACGACGGTGAGCATCTTCCGCAGAGTCAGCGTCGACGGCGCCGAACAAAGGTGAATTCCTCCGGAGCGGCATTGGGCCACCAGCGAATCTCTGTCCTGTTCAGCGGGATTTCCTACGATGCAGAGAAGCAGCGGGCTGCCCGGAGGCAAATTTTCCGGCAGCAATTTCTTTCCGCCTCCGCTCCGCAAGGGAAGATGCGCAAGGATCGCGCCGCAGACCTCTCCGGGATCGTCCAGTCCATGAACAAGGACATCGTCGAGAAGCGTGTCCCGCCCGGGGAAATCCGTCAGCGGAACAAGCCCTTCCGGACGAAGAATTTCGAAATACTGTTCTATCGTGACGGCCACAGAGCATCACAACCCGGCAGTTCAGGATATGAAGATATTATAATGCTCTTTGCCCTCATTGCCCTCATTCGGTAATGAGATCGGCCAGGATCCTCCTGTCCGGCAGGGGCTCCAGAAGGAGGTCTCCTTCGGCAATAACGGAACAGGCCAAAGAGGCTTTTCCGTTGACGAGCATGAGACATCCGCCGCATTTGCCCGCCCGGCAAGGTCCGTAATACGCGAGCGAGGGATCCACCGATTCGGCGATGGCGTCGAGGACGTTCATGACGCTCTCTTTCTCCTCGCCGGCTTCCACCTGGTAGCTCCGAACGCAGGATTCTCCGCTTTCCGGATCAAATCGCCGGATGGTGACGTTTCGTTTTCTTTTCACTATGCCCCCCTCCTTTCCTCCCGTAGGGTCGTTTTCCCCCTTCAGGGACGAAATACGGAAATTCGACGGGAACTCTCTCTATTGTCACATCTCCGGAGGGAGACTTCTTCATGAGTATCCTGTGCAGCCAGGAAGCGTCGTCGGTTTCCGGAAAGTCGCGCCGGAAGTGGGCGCCTCTGGATTCCTTCCGAAGGAACGCCGCTTCCGCAGTGAGGCGAAGCACTTGAATCATTCGGGTGTTGCTTATGGCGCACAACCATTCCCGATTGAAAATTCTGCGCCGCGTGGAGACCGTCTGAAGTTCCGCCGACGCTGCCAGGGTCTTCGCATCCTTCAAAGCCGTCCGAAGGCGCTCTTCATCCCGTACAAGACCGGCGTTGTTCCAAGCGGTTTTCCGTATTTTTCGCCGCAGATCGGCCGGAGAGACGCCGTTCTCTTTTTCCAGGTATTTCAGATCGTCCAATACGAAGCGCTCTATCATCTCCATGTCGGGTGAAGTCGTTCCGACGCCCCTGGAGTACTCCGCAGCCGAAGCCCCCGCCCGCGCGCCCCACACGAAGATCTGGGTGATCGCATTTCCGGAAATCCGATTGGCGCCGTGAATGCCTGAAGTCCCCTCTCCCGCGGCGAATAGACCGGGAACGTTCGTAGCTCCCTTTTCGTCGATTCGAATGCCGCCGTTCCAAAAATGAGCCGCAGGAATAGTTTCGACGGCCTCCCGGGAAAGATCGGGGAGTATTGCCCCAAGATCAATGCCGCCGTAACGCCAGTTGCGGAGCGATTCCGGAAACCACTGCGCGGAATGGGCGATGAGATTGGCCGGAAGGTGCGCCAGAGAGAGCCAGGTACCGCCGGACGGACTTCCCCGTCCTTCCAGTATTTCGACGCCCGCCGCGGCCGAATTGACATCCCTCGTCGTCCTCTCCATGCGGACCGGGTCCCAGGACCGCATATAGCGTACCCCTTCCCTGTTCAGCGCCCAGGCATCAAGATAGTTTGTGACGTCGTGGGTGAAGGGGATGCCCCTGACGGCTTTCGGAGAGAGTAACGTGTAGGGCAGAAACATCGGAAATTCCATGTCGGCGATTTCCGCACCGGCATCGAAGGCCATGGAGAGTCCGTCTCCGGTGAGATACTCCGAAACGGTAGCGTACGGATAAATTCTGGCTGCTCCTCCGGTGCAGAGAATCACCGCTCTCCCTCTGAAAAAGACGTGTTCTCCCGAAGAGGCGTCCAGAGCAAGGACGCCGAGAAGACCGTCATCCCCTTTCACGAGTCTGGTCGCAAATGTATGTTCCCGTACCGGAACGGCGCGTTTTTGCGTCTGCTTTCGAAGAATCGAGGCGAGATCGCGCCCCGGTATCCATACTCCTCTCGGGGCGCTGTGTCCCGGAGTCAGAACGAGCTCACGGAGCGAAGCCCCCCATTCGACCAGATCCGCGAGCCTCTCCGGGGCATCCTCGACGTGACGCCGGGCGAGTTTCTGATCGTTCAGATATTCTCCCTCCACGATCATGTCCCTGAGAAAGGCATCGCAAGAGTCTTCGGTATCTCCGGGCAGGCCGAACCGGCGGGCGCAGCTGGCGCTGTCCACCGCCATGTCGGCCTCGGCGGCCACTGTTGCGCCGTCCAGACCGAAACGTCCCTTGGTGAGTATCAGAACCCGGGCGCCCGCGTCATGGGCCGCTATCGCTGCTCTCAGGCCCGCGCCCCCGCTTCCTACGACAAGAACTTCCGTTTCTTCGACGGATATGCCACGCACATTCATGATCAAAGAACCTCTTCGAGGGCATAGCGTTCTATTACACTTTTGACGAAGAGAACGGATTCCATGGAGACGTTTTCCTCTTTGAGGGTGCAGAAAATATCGGTTCCCGGCCCGAAAATGACGAAGGGTACTCCGAGAATCGGGATGAGCCTCGATGCGTCGGTGAAAAAATTCAACCCTTTCTTTTCGGGTTTCCGCCCAAGCTCCCGGATGATCTTCTCCACCTTTCGGACAGTCGGAGCGTCGGGGCTCATCGCTATGGGAAGGCGGTTATTCACCACATCGAACGTGATTTCCAGCGGCGGTTTTTCACTTTCGAGAACGACCGCTATTTCTCCGATCTTCTCGACAATTCTCTGATGGTCGGCTCCCGGAAGCGTTCTGATATCCAGAAAGCCCCGCGCGCGGTTGGGAACCGTATAGTTGAGCTCTTCTTCCGCTTCGCTCGAAATTTTAGTCGGAACGCATGTCGGCCGCCAATCTGCGTTTATTCTGGATTTGAACTCGTTTCGAAGCATATTCTCAACCTTTCGGACGAATTCCATGAAAGCCTCGACGGCATTGATGCCGTGCTCCGGAAAACAGGAGTACGAAAATTTTCCGGTCACCCCTACATCCAGCCATAAAGCTCCTTTCTGGCGGATGCCGATCTTGCATTCCGTGGGATCCAGAAAGAAAAACTCCCGGACTTTGCCCAGGTACCCTCCCGCCGCCAGGCACTCCGCGCCGTAGCCGTTGTAGTCTCCGTCCGCATTGAAGCTGAAATAAACGTCCTGAGGAGGAGGATCGGCTCTCGAAGCCAGGGAAAGAGCGCAGAGAATCATGGATGTCAGACCGCCCTTCATGTTGGCGGCGCCCCTTCCGTATACCGAATCGTCTTCCAGATCCGCAGCGAAAGGAGGATGGCTCCATCCGACGGACCGGCCGACGGCGACGGTATCCAGATGCCCCACGAAAGCTACCGCGCGATCCCGTCTTCGCCCGGGCAGCATCGCGGCAAGAGACGCACGGTTGCCTCCGTGGTCCACAACGGTATTCTCGAAAACTCCTTCCGGGAGCAGTTCGAGAATATACTTGACCAGATCTTTTTCATTCCCATCGGGCTGGTGCGTCCGGATTCGTATGAGATTCTGAAGGATCCGGATCCCGAGCCGGCGCGCCGTTTCGTCCGTATCTTTGCGCATCGTTCACCTCTCAGACAGCGGCATTTCTCCCGAAGAAAAGCCGGAAACCTATTCGGCATCCCCAGTTCCCGCCGCGGCGTTGACCATGACGGCGAACAACGCTTTGGCCGCCACCGAAGCGGTCATTCCGTGAGTATCGAAAACCGGGTTGACCTCGGCGACATCGAAGGCATTCACGCGGGGAGCGAAGATCTCCAGCATTCTGAAAAGTTCGCCGGGGAAGAGACCGTCGGGATCGTCGGCTCCGGTACCCGGAGCGAAGGCAGGATCCAGAACATCGATGTCCAGCGTCATGTAAATCGAGCTGCACCCTGCTTTGTCGAATCGTGCCAGCACTTCCTTCGCGCACCGGTCGACGCCTTTTTCCCGAAGCCCCCGCGGAGTGTACTGCACGATTCCCGTTTTTTCGACGAGTTCGTATGCCTCGGGATAATTGTATCCGCGCACTCCTATCTGAACCACGTTGCGAGGGTCGACGCCTTCGAGTTCCATGGCCCTGTAGATCTCGCTGCTCTGTGAAAACCTGCCCTGGGCGAAATTCTCGTCCAGCAGATCCAGATGGGCGTCGAACTGTATAAGCCCTATCGGTCCCTGTTTTTCATCGTGAAGCGCCTGAATGATCGGCCAGCTGATCGAGTGATCCCCTCCGATGACCATCGGGATACTTTCTTTTTTCAAAATATCGCGGGCGGCGGAACGCATTATCTCCAGGGAGGCGGATTCATCGCTGTATCGCAACGCAAGATCGCCTGCGTCCTCTATGACGATTTCGCTCATGTCGACCAGCCTATGCCGCTCGACGTCGTATATCCTGCCGTTGTGTATTCGGCGAAGAAACCACTGCATCTGTTCCCGAACGACCTTGGGAGCATATCTCGCTCCCGGGCGGCCAAGGGAAGCTCCCATGTCCCAAGGAATACCAAGAATGGTAAAATGTTTTTTCATTTCCAGAATCCTCCCTGCGCCCAGGGAGCGACCCGCGGCAATCCGCCGTGATTTCCGCAGGTCGCTCCGGTAGAGTGACGATCTATTTGCCGTGGCTTTCTATGGCCTCTTTGACCATCGAAAGAAGAGCCTTGCCGTTCTCCGTCCCTACGAGTTTGACGAACTCTTCCTCCGCCTTGGCGCTCGCGGCCGCATAGGCGTCCACCAAGCTCTTTTCCGGTTCGACGATCGTCATTCCTTTTTCCTCGAGCGCCTTGCGGTTTTGCTCCGAAACATGAGGAACGATTCCGAAGAGATAGTCCTGAGCGACCTGACCGCCTTCGACGAACGCCTTCCGTATATCCTCGGGCAAGCCGTCGAAGATGCGCTTGTTCATCCAGCAGATGTTCACCGGAATGGAGTGTCTCGTCGTCATCAGGTGTGTCTGAACTTCATAGTAGGCCATTTCATTGATGATGTCGAAAGGATTTTCCTGGGCGTCTACCACGCCTACCTGAAGGCTCGAGTAGACCTCGGAAAAGGGGATGGGAGTCGGGTTCGCTCCGAGCCCCTGGTATGTGGCGATCAGAATGGGCGAGTTCATCACCCGGATCTTCAGCCCCCTGATATCCTCGGGTGTGCGAATGGGCTTCTTCGCCGTAACCTGCATGTACGGCTCCGAAAAACCGCCCAGCGCCAGAAGTCCCATCCGTTCGGCGTTCACCGCAAGCTTTTGGACTATTCCGCTGTTGAAGACCTTGTGTATCTTTTCCATGTCCCGGGGGAAGAGCATGGGCACGTTGAAAATGTTGAAATCCCGCAAGATGGTCCCCGAACTTCCGGTGTTGATGACTCCGAGTTCGATCGTGCCGTTCTGTATGGATTCGATGACGGAGATGGGATCCCCCAGCTGGTTGGCGATGAAAATCTGAATTTGCACCGCGCCGCCGGTCTTTTCTTCCACGTATTCCTTCAGTTTCTTGGCGTAAAGATCCTGAAGCGAATCCTCCACCACTTCGTGGCTGAGCTTGAAAGTGTACTGTGCGGCGGCTTCGGCGTTTTTCACTCCCGGAGCCAATGAACAGAACGCCAATCCGAAAACGAGCATGACAACAAGAATCCTCGTGCATTTCGACATATTTTCCTCTCCTCCTTCATGATCTTTTTTCCAAGGCGGATCTTTCCGCCTCCATCCGCGCGATGCTGCGGTATCCATCGCCTCTCAAGCGCCGTATTCTCTTTGTTCGACAACCGACCGCGCGTAAAAAAGAAGCGTGGCGAAATCGAAGACCGGCAGACCCGTCGCGTCCCGGACGGCCTTTCCGTACGCGGGTAGTTCGCTGCATTCAAGAAGAATGGAGCCGACGTCCGGATGTTTCTCGATCATGCGCCGCGCGACCGCCAGAACCTCCCTGCGCATCTTCTCCGTATCCATATCCCCGCTTTCCTCCAACATCGATCGCCGGCATTCCTCCTGATCCTGCAGCCCTTCGACGACGATACGCGAGGTATCGGCGACGCCGGCCTGACGATAGTGTTCATCACCGAGACTCGAAGAATCGGCCGTGATGATGCCGACTTTCCTCCTCCTGTTCAGCGACCGGAGCATAAGCGGAAGCTGCAGCAGGCTTGAGAGAAAAACCGGTATATCGACAGCGTCCGCTACCTGCTCCTGAAACAAAGCCATGAAACCGCAACCTCCGGCAATGGAGCCGACGCCGTCGTCCTCCAACTCCCCGGCCGCCTCCAGAAACGGTTGCAGAAGCTCCGGATCCCGCCGCTTCAGAAGACGCTCAACCGATGCGTTTTTCACTTTCTTGTACCTCACAGGAAACGGGAAAGTCAGCGCGTTGTTGACGCTTCCGGGCGCCCTTGCAATATGCTCGTCCAAGACGAGAATTCCCACAGCCTCCCCGCACCACGCCCGGCCTTTCTTGATCGTGTAGATCGTCATCGCATCCTCCTTTCCGTCCTTTCTTAAGTTCGGTCAGTGCCCGTAGAATATATTGTGCGTGAAAAGGGCGAGCGACGGGAAGACTGTGATCAGGACCGCCGCTGCGACAAGAATAAGAATGAACATATGCGATTCGCGGATGACATCGAAGTAGCTTTTTTTAAAGACCGCGCATGCCGTGAAGATGTTCACGCCGAACGGAGGAGTCCCCGCTCCGATGGTTGACTGCAGCCCGATGATCATCCCGAGATGGATAGGATCTATCCCGAATCTCATGGCGATGGGATAGATCAAGGGTGTGATCACCACGATGGCGGCTGTGGCGTCGACGAACATGCAGGCTACGAAGAACACCAGATTGACGAACAGAAGAAAGACAAGGCGGGAAAGCTCCAGCCCCAGGACGAACTGAATGAGCTGCTGGGGGAAGCCCGTGAAGGTAAGAAGCCAGGAGAAGAGCTGCCCCGCCCCGATGAGAATGAAAATGACGGCGTTCACGGAAGCCGTATCGAAAGCGATGTCGAGGACGTCGCTCCACGAAAGGGATTTATAGACCGCCATCTCCACCAGCACGGCATAGACCACCGACACGGCGGCCGTTTCGGCGGGACTGAAGACGCCGCCGTAGATGCCTCCGAGAATGATGACCGGCATACCCAAAGCCCATTTTGCATCGGCGGCGGCTCGGAGAATTTCACGCGCACCGGATCTCGGTTCAAGAGGAATTCCGCTGCGCCTGGCCCATACGTAGCAGTACGCGATGAAAAGTGCCGCCACGAGCAAGCCGGGGCCTATTCCGGCCATGAAGAGCTGCCCGATGGAAGCGCGGACATTGATACCGTAGAGGATCAGAATGATGCTCGGAGGGATGAGCGCGGCCAGGTTGCTGGCGTTCACGATCAGTCCGAGGCTGAAGGAATCGCGGTAGCCGGCTTTAAGCAGTCTCGGGTACATCACCTTTCCGATCGAGGCCACGGTCGCCTGGGTTGATCCCGAGATGGCGCCGAAGAGCGCGCAGCTTCCCACGGTGGTGTGGGCAAGCCCTCCGGGAATATGCCCGAGAAGAGTGAGGACGAATTTCACCAGCCTGTCCGCGATTTCGCCGCGGCTCATAATGCTGCCGGCGAAGATGAAAAGAGGCACCGCCAGGAGCGAAAAAATTCGGATGCCGTCGATCATCTGCTGAGGAATCACCACGAGAGAGACGGTCGGAAAGAAAAAATACGCCACTATCCATGAGGGGAGCAGTAACACGATGAAGAGAGGAAATCCGGTAAAGAGCAACAAAAAAAGAAGAGAGAACATGAGGGCGAGCATGAACTAATCCTCCCTCCTTTCAGCTTCGGGGCCGAGGAAGTAGGTTGCGCTCCGGAGGTTTTTACGGATACCGTGGAAAAAATGAAATGCCATCACCAAAAATCCGGCGGGAAACGCAATATAGATGAGGTACATCGGAATGCCGAGCGACGGCGTCACGCGTCCCATTCTGTATGTGCTCATCACGTACTGGATTCCGTACCAGCCGATCGCGGTGCATGTAAAACAACCGACGGAGGATATCATGATCGAGAGAAAACGCTTGAACCGCACAGGGATCATAGGGAGATCGAATATGACGCTCACGAACAGATGCTCTCCTTTACGAACCGCGTAGCTTGCCCCGACACATGTAGACACTATCACAAGCGTCAGACAGACTTCCTCCGTGGGCGTCCAGCTTTTATTGAAGAAATAGCGGGCGATTACGTTGAAGATCATGACCGCCGTGATCCCGACGATACTCCAGGACATTATGAATTTTTCGATACGACCACTGGACCGCTTTTTCTCGCTCATCTGGAACCACCCCCGAAATCCGGCATTTCTTGCGAGTCATTATAATCATACCGTTCAACCAGCGCTTTGATACTTCTCCAAAAAAAGAGCTCCGACCGAAAGAGTTCTTGTAAAATTTACACTCTATATAAAAAGAGTTTATTCACCTCTTAAAAGGCGGAGAAACTCTTTACCGTCTGGCCGAATGATACCGCCCGCTTCCTTGCGTTACATTGAGAAACATGCATATCCTGGTATTGTCGGAATTTCATTTTTCTCCGTCTCCACTTTTTTCGATATTTTTAAAAGAAAAAGCATCAGTATTTCTACTTATTCCGATATTCCGTTTTCCTGTATCATAAAAAATAAAGCGACATATCAAAACTCGGGAGGAACAGCATATGAACCTTTTCCGCTCCCCCTTGCAGCGAAGTATCGTGCTCCCCCCCCTGAAACATCCGTTATTCTGCATCTTTTTTCTTTTTTTCCTCGTCTCACCGTCATCCGCCCGCAACCTTCCGTGGGTGGAGCACTCCGTCCGGAAAGGGGACTCGGTCGAAGTCATCGCGGAGCGGTACGGCGTCTCTCCGAAGACAGTGGAACGCGCCAACGAACTCACCACCGGCGAAAAAGACCTCGCGGCAGGAGAGAAGATCCTTGTTCCGAAAAGGGAGGAAGATCTTCTCGCCACCCTTGCCGAAGTGAGAGCGCGTCACAGGGGGGAGACGGTACTCCACCTCCTCCGGAAGGAAGAACCGCCCGTCATTGCCCCGGCCGTTCCGAAGGAAACGGTATCGAGGCCGGAACAGCCGTTTCTTCGACCGCTCGAGGGACGTATCTCCTCCCCCTACGGCATGAGGGGAGGACGGCTTCACGACGGAATCGACATTCCCGCGCCTGCCGGAACACCCATCCTTGCGGCGCGTTCCGGAAAGGTCGTCTTCTCCGGGACGATCCGGGGGTTCGGCCTGACGGTCTCCATCGACCACGGCGACGGTATGACGACGCGCTACAGCCACAACAGCACCAATCTCGTCAAAAAAGGAGATACCGTGCGCCAGGGACAGCCGATTGCAAAGGTCGGCCGCAGCGGTCGGACAACCTGTCCGCACCTCCATTTCAGTGTCCTGATCAAAGGAAAGACGGTGAACCCGGCGAAGTACCTCCGCTGAGGTCAAGAGCTTTTTTCGTTTTTCTCATGAAACAAGGGCGTCCGGCAGAGAAGACCGGACGCCCTTGTTGTTTTATCGGGAACCGTGGTTCGATCAAAAATCGAACCAAATTTCATACACGTGGTAAATCCGCCCCGTCCTTCTGTCCCAAGCGTAATTACCGTTCGATACCGGCTGACCCGCTGCGTTCAGAAAGATCATTCCTGCCGACTCCGCACTGTCGCGCGTGATGTAGCCGCGGACCGGAGAGGCAAAGGGAAGTTTTCCCTCCGTCTCCCCTCCGGTCCATCTGCCGAAGGGGGGAAGAATCTCCCTCTCGGTCATCGTCCGGGTCAAAATGGTGTACTCCTCAGGCGCTGTCAGGACGAAGAAGAATTTCGCCTTCGGGGAATCCGAAAAACGCTGCAGCAGCCAGGAGGCCAACTCTCCCGAAGCAGGGGAATCCATATCGAGCAGAAAGTGGGCCGCCATGTAGACCGCGTCGGCCGCCATCAGCGGTTTCGGAACGAGAGAGGGGAGAATGAAACCGGCGGTCCTCTCCCATTTGGCCGGATCACCATTTTCCACGAGCTGGTTCAGGAGCGCGAGCGCATTCGCCGCGCCTTTTTCCGGAGTCGTTTCCGGAACGAAGAGGGATTGCCAGAGTTGAAGGGGATGGAGCATATCGGCCTCAGCTTCCAGTGTTTTGCGAAGTTCCGATATTTCTGCCCGTGCCTCTCTCGTTGCCGCGTAGCGCTGCGACAAAATATTGAACCTTTGTTCTAGATCCTCCGCCGAGCTTCCGGATATGAAAATCAGAAGCACGACAACAGAACCGAACATCTTTTTGATATTCATACACCTCACCGCTTTCTTCGTGGAAATTCATTGTATTTCATTTCCGCAGTGTGATATCCTGACTCAGAATTTTAGTCAGTGATGATCAATTATTATATACTCTTTCATTCGTCTTGAGAAGAGCGAGCATGCTTTCACAGAGCCTTTTTCAGATAATAATGACATCACCCCTGCTTTTCCTGTACAATACCATCGGTTAATAAGAGGGGAGGTCTCTTCGTGGAAATTCAAAGAGCGGGCTCCATCCGGGAACTGATCGCCAAAATACACAATCTCGAACCTCTGCTCGACTCCATGGGAGACGAATTGTCCCTTGTCGATCCCGGAATGCGCTACCTTTGGGTCTCGTCTTCCATGGAATCCGTCCTCGGACGCCCGCGCGAAGAAATCCTCGGCGAAGAGTGCTTTCGCCTCCACCACTCCTACTCCTTCCCATGCCCCGACTGCCCGGTCGTCGACGCTCTTCGGACAGGAAAGACCGTCGAGCGGGAGATCTTTCATCCTGACCAGCAAAAACATTTTTCGAGCAGGGGAATCCCTGTCTTCGACGAGAAAGACGAAGTGATCGCCGCCTTCGAGGTCACGCGCAACATCACGGACATCATAAACAGGCACTCCTCCGTCGCCGAGAAGGAGCGCTACTTCCGCTATCTCTTCGAGAACGCGCCCGTTGGAATCTACCAGGTGACGTTCGAGGGAAAGTATCTCACCGTCAATCTGAAACAGGCGCAGCTCTTCGGTTACGACTCGCCGGAAGATCTCCGGGACGATATCAACAACAAATTGATTAACAATACTCATTACAGCAAATCGGAAGAGAGGGACGCTATTATTCAAGCGCTTCTGGCGCATCCGAACGAATGGAGCACCCGGGAGACGGTGTTCCGGAAGCGTGACGGATCGCTTTTCGACGTCCAGCTGCATCATCGCGCCGTCTTTTCGCCTGATGGAACCCCTCTTCACATCGACGGCTACATGGAGGATATCTCCGGGCGGAAAGCGCTGGAACACAAACTCCAGCAGGAGCTGGAACTCAGGAAGAACATATTCGACGCGATCCCCGTCCATCTCTACCTCAAGGACAAGCAGGGGCGGTATCTCCTGGCGAACAAGTCGTTCTCCGACTTCAAGGGGATTCCCCGGGAGGAGTTCATCGGAAAGTCTGTATTCGACATTCTCGAGAGAAAGACAGCTCTTATCGCGGCGGAAGAGGACCGGCTCGTTCTTGAGACGGGAGAGACCGTCTCGGCGGAGGAACGTCTTGCCCGCGGAAAGGAAGAGACAACTCAATGGCATAAAGTCCTCAAGACTCCTCTCCTGGGAGCCGGGGGCGAAATCGTCGGCGTCGTCGGATGCAGTTTCGACATCACGCCGCTGAAAAATGCCATGGAAGCCCTCCGGGAGAGTGAACACCGCTTCCGTTCGCTTGCGGAGGACATGCCCCTGATGATCTCCACGACCCTTGCGGACGGTACAATCCTCTACGCCAACAAGGCTTACTGCTCCCAGTTCGGTTCCGGAAGGGACGAAATCCTGGGAACGTCCTTCCTTGATTTCCTGATCGAGGAGGACAGGGAGACAGTCATCCGCTCCATCGCCGAAATGACTGCGGAGGATCCCCTCTCCGTGATCGAGGAGCGGGTCCTCATCGACGACGGTGCGCTCCGCTGGCATCGCTGGATGAACCGGGCTTTTTTCGATCCGGAGGGCAGAATCCAGTTTCTCCAGGGAGTCGGAGAGGATATCACCGAACGAAAAATCGCCGATGAAGCGCTGCGGGCCGCCAAGAACCAGGCACAGATGGCAAGCGAGGCCAAGTCAGAATTCATGGCCAATGTCAGCCACGAGATCCGGACACCGATGAACGGCATTCTCGGCCTGTCCGAGCTGCTCCTGGAGACCGAACTCCGGGAGGAACAGCAAAAACTGGCCCGGATGGTCCATACGAGCGCCTCGAACCTGCTCGGCGTGCTGAACGATATCCTCGACTTCTCGAAGATTGAAGCAGGCAGAATGACGCTGAATTCTTTCTCCTTTTCTCCGCTCACTCTGCTGCATGAGGTTTCGGAACTTTTCGCTCCCCAAGCAAAGGAAAAAAACATCTCCCTCGAGCAGCGCATCGACCCGGAACTGCCTCCCGTTCTGCTCGGCGACGCGGTCCGCCTCCGCCAGATATTGATGAATCTCGTCTCCAACGCCGTCAAATTCACCCGGGAAGGCTCGGTCATTCTCTCCGCATCGGTGCTGCGGAACGGAAAAGACAGCGCGGACATCCTCTTTTCGGTCGCCGACACGGGGCCCGGAATTCCCGACCACCTTCTGGAGGATATTTTCTCTCCTTTCAGGCAAGGAGAAGCCTTTCTCACAAGGAGATACGGAGGCACCGGGCTCGGACTGGCCATTTCGAGCCAGCTGGCCGAGATGATGGGAGGTGTTCTCAACGTCGAGAGCACTTTAGGAGAAGGGTCGGTTTTCTCCTTCCTCCTCTCCTTCGAGAAAGACGAATCGAGAGAAATCCGTGTGGAGAGAGTCGCTCCTCACGTTCCTTCCGCGGCGAGGACGGACACAAGGGCGTCCGTCCTCGTGGTCGAGGACAACAAGGTCAACAGGGAGCTGGTTCGCCTCCTTCTGCGCAAGGCGGGTTACAATACGGCGCTTGCGTGCGACGGCAGGGAAGCTATCCACCTTCTTTCGAAAGAGAATTTCGACCTCGTCCTGATGGATATCCAGATGCCGGAGATGGACGGCTACGAGGCCACATCCTTCATCCGGGATCCCCTGTCCCCGGTGCTCGATCACGGCGTCCCGATCGTCGCCCTGACGGCGCATGCGGCGGAGGGATTCCGGGAGAAGTGCCTCTCGAGGGGAATGGACGACTATCTTCCCAAGCCGTTTTCATCGTCCGATCTTCTTGCAGTGCTCTACAAGTGGATACCGCTCTCCGGGCGGATGCAGGGCCATGGAAAAAAGGCCGCTCTCTCTCCGGAGCAGGACGACGATTCCAAGCAAGAATTTTTCGATGCGAAGAGTTTTTTCTCGATGCTTTTCGACGACCGCCAGGAGGGGGAGGAACTTCTCGAACTCTTCCTGGAGTCGGTGCCGGACGATATGGCCCTTCTGGAGCAATCCATCGCTGAAGAGGATTACGACAGGATTGCCGCGCTCTCCCATACTCTGAAGGGGACTGCCGGAAATGCATGCGCCCCCCTGATGAGCAGGCACGCCAAGGCTCTCCAGCAGGCGGCGAAAGAGGAAAACCTGCCGGCGGTTCTCCGGCTCTTCGCCGAGTTGAAATATATCTTCACGAAAGTCGAGCGAGCGATAAGAAGCGAGTTCGAAAAGTAGAGGACGGGCTTCGGGAACGGGGAAGAATCTTCCGGCTCATCTGCCGGGGAAACGCCTCTGAAAGAGCGCCATCAGAGAAGCCAATCTCTTCGCGAGCGCCTCTTTTTCCGGAGAAAAATTCTCCCTTATCTCCTCGAGGTTGCGCTCCACCTCCTGCCGGGGAGGCACTATTCTCGACGGCTCCCTTCCATGACGTTCTGGATTCCGCGGAGATGATGCTTTGCCTACCATCACCCGGACGCCCGATACCGATATTCCTGTTCTCTTCGTAATCTCCCTCGCCAGGGACGCCCCTTTCATGGATATCACCTTCGCGGCTGCAGGGCTTGAAGCCTTCACGAACAACACTCCTTCATCGAGGTCGTCCGGGTACGATTTCGAGCCCACAGCCGATCCCACAAGCGACGTCCACTCCTTCCGAATATCCGGAAGAGCGAGTTTTTCCCCGGCACGCGGAGGAAGCGCCCGTCGAAGAAGAGCCTCCACTTTCGCGGGAGTGCCGCTACTGCTCGTCCTTTTCATCCGCTATTTTCCTCCTCGAAATGGCGTTCAGAAAGACCGAGAGAAGGTGAATGTCGGTCGGCGTGACGCCCGATATGCGCCCGGCCTGCCCCAGGGTCCTCGGCCGGACCGTCTCGAGCTTCTGCCTGCTCTCGGCGAGCAGGCCCGGAATTCTCCTATAGTCGATATCGTCCGGGAGGTGCACGTCCTCCATCTTCTCCATGCGCGAAACCTGCCTGTACTGCCTCTGAATATACCCCTCGTACTTGATCTCCACTTCAAGCGCGAGCACCTCATCTCCCCTCGGAGGTTCCGGAGAAGGAGAATATTTCTCCACCAGAGAATACGGCACTCCCGGACGACGAAGCAGATCGACCGCGAGGACGCTTTCGGAGAGGGGGGCGGAATCGAGAGCAACCAGCTCCCTGTTCATTCCGTCGGAAGGGAATATCCTGACGTGCTCGAGGCGTTCCCGTTCGTTGTCGATTCTCTTGCACCCTTCCGACAGGCGTTTCCATCGCTCGTCGCCGATCAGGCCGAGCCTGCGGCCGATCGGAGCGAGCCTGCGGCCGGCGTTGTCGTGGCGGAGCAGAAGCCGATGTTCGCATCGGCTGGTGAGCATCCTGTACGGCTCTCCGGTCCCCTTGGTGACAAGGTCGTCAACGAGAACCCCGATATAGGACTCCGACCTCGAAAGCACGACCGCATCCTCCCCCCTTGCCTTCAGAGCGGCGTTGATTCCCGCGAGAAGTCCCTGGGCCGCAGCCTCTTCATATCCGGACGTTCCGTTGATCTGCCCGGCGCAGAAGAGGCCGGAAATGCGCTTCATCTCCAGGGAGGGGAAGAGCTGCGTCGGAATCACGTAGTCGTACTCGATAGCGTAGCCGGGCCTCGTGATGTGGGCGCGGCCGCATCCGGGAAGCGACCGGACCATCTCGAGCTGCACGTCGAGAGGAAGGCTCGTGGAGAAGTTCTGGACGTACACTTCCTTGTTGCTCCTCGAGACCGGTTCGAGAAAAATGAGATGGCTCTCCTTCTCTGGAAACCTGATCACCTTGTCCTCGATGGAGGGGCAGTACCTCGGGCCTGATCCTTCCATCCACCCCATGGAGAGCGGCGACCGGTGGAGGTTCGAGCGGATGATGTCGTGCGTTTTCGGATTGCTCCTCGTCAGGTAGCAGAAGTACCCTTCGTGGACGCTCCCCTCGTTCCAGAGGGAGAAGGAGAGAGGTTCATCGGCGCTCGCCTGCGAAGTGAGCGAGGAGAGATCGAGCGTGTCGAAATGGAGCCGGGGCGTCGTGTCGGTGCGCATTCTCGCTGTTACTATACCGTTCTCCGTGAGCGACTTCGTCAGATCGCCGGACGGCGTCTGCCCGAGCGGCCCAGACGGAAATTGTTTCGGTCCGATGTGAACCTTCCCTCCGAGGTACGTTCCCGTCGCGAGGACCACGGTACGGGCTTCATAGTCGTACCCGTACTTTGTCCGCACTCCCCTGACTGCCCCGTTCTCAATCCGGAGATCCGTCACCATCTCCTGTCGGACCTCCAGGCCGGGCTGCGTCTCGATTTTCAGGGTGAAATAGCGTGCGTACTCCTCGAGGTCGCACTGAGCGCGGAGCGCCCGGACCGCCGGGCCCTTCGATGTGTTCAGCCACCGGACAAGCATCGCCGAGGCGTCCGCGGCCTCGGCCTGCTCTCCTCCGAGAGCGCTCCCCTCGCGGACGAGATGCCCCTTCGCCGGGCCGCCGATCGACGGATTGCACGGCATCAGGGCGGTATTGTCGAGATAGAGATTGAGCTGGAGCGTCGACGCTCCCATTCTGGCTGCCGCGAGAGCGGCTTCGCATCCGGCGTGTCCTCCGCCGACGACGAGAACATCGTATTTTTTTTCATAGAGGGGCATTATTCATCACAGACCTTTCAGGAGAGAGGAGAAATCCTGCCTTTTTCTATATTCCAAATTTTCCCGGGCCACTGCCGTACCACTTCCTCCGCGGCGGTGGCGAAAATCTGCCATCCCGTCCTGGAGAGAGCGGAGACCGTAATTTCGCGCCCCTCCATATCGAGTTCCGAGGCAATTTCGTCCAGAAGAAGAAGCGGTTTCCGGCGCAGACGGCGTTCGACGCATTTTCCCGCAGCGACTATCAGCGCCACCGAAGCGCGCCTCTTCTGGCCCCTGCTGAAACAGGAAGCTGCAAGGCGCTCCCCGCAACAAACGGCGAGATCGTCGCGATGAGGTCCCACCAGCGGAACGCAGCTGAGACGTTCCTTTTCCCGCTGGGCATCGAGCGATTTCCACCAGTCCTCGAGGGGATCCTCCTCCCTGCCTCCGCCGCCGCGAAGATGGAAGAGATCGATCGAACGGGGGAGAATATCATCCAGTTCCTGCAGTCTTTCCGCAAGAACCCCGGCGGCGGCGCGGCGGGCCCCCCATATCCATGCAGCGAGAGGAGCTGCCGCCCTCGAGAGAGGAGCAAGGTTCCCCCCCTGCCGTAGGAGAACGGATCTGTGTCGTACCGCTTTCCTGAATTCTCCGAGACGCCTGGCATACATCGGGTAGAGGAGCGCGCACAGGCGATCGAGAAAGGAACGCCTCCGGGAGGGAGCCCCGTCGAGAAGCGCCATGTCGGCCGGTAGAAAAGCGAGAGCCGGAACGGCGGACCGGATATCGGGAAAGGAACATCGCTTCCCGTTGTACTTGACGATGGTGTTGCCCCCGATGCCGAGGGCGAGAAAAGCTTCTTCCTCGCCCTCGAAATCTCCGGTGATATATGTTCTTTTCTCTTCGCTGTCCCATGTCGCGATATCTTTACGGTCGCTCAGGGGGCCCCACCCCAGGAGAAGATGGAACGCTTCGAGGCAGTTCGTCTTTCCCGCCCCGTTGCTTCCCGCGAAGAGATTCATTCCCGGATGGAAAGAAAGCGTTCCGTTGGTGATATTCTTGAAGTTGCGAAGGTGCAGCGACCTACACCACATCGTGTTTCCTATTCAGGAAGAGCCTCTCCATCCTCGCCCCCGTTGTCGCCGTCGTCGATTTCATCGGAGACGAGATCGTTCTCGCTGATCTTGATGGGCATGGCCATGTAGAGGAAATCTTTTTCTCCCGGTCTGAGCATGCTCATCTGGCCGTCGGACCCGTTGAAGCTCAGAAAGGCGCGGTCGCCGTAGAGCGCTTTCAAACCCTCGAGGAAAAAACCGACATTGAAGGCCACGGTCAGCCGCTCCCCCTCGATTTTCGCATCGACAATCTCCTGTACGGCGCCGGTTTCCGGAGCTTTTCCGGTGAGCATGAGATCTCCTTCGGGAGAGAGCTTGAAGAGCACCATCTTGCTGAAATCCCGGACGATGACGTCGACCCGCTCGAGCGCCGATATCAGTTCGTGACGATCGATATCGACCGTAGTGGTGCTTTGGGAGGTTAAAATTTTCTCATAATTCGGGAAGTTTGCTTCAACCCGTCGTACGGAGAATTCCAGGGTTCCCATCTGGAAAAAAGCAAGCGTGTTGTCGACAAGAATTTCGATGGATGTTTCGCCGTCCATCGAGGAGAGGAGACGTTGAAGTTCGCGTATTCCGGCGATGGGAAGCAGAAAATCGCAGTCTTCACCGCTCCGTACCGGGTGGCATTTCGAAAGAGAGAGGCGGCGTCCGTCCGTCGAGACTATCCGGAATTCCCCTTCTCGAAGTTGGAAAAGAGCTGTTCCCAAGTACTTCGGAAATTCCTCGCCCGTTGTGCTGGCAACGGTTCCCTCCGAAAGAGTCCGAAGCAGTTCGGATGCGGAAGCGGCACAGAAAAAAGCCGCGCTCTCCGAGACAGGAAGTTTGGGAAACTCTCTCGGAGCGTAGGTTGTGAACTTGTACCTGTTCCGCCCTGCGATGATCGTTCCTTTTCCTTCGGTAATGGAGACAGTGAAGATGTTCGTCGGAGCCTTTTTGAAGAGTTCGCCGACAAGGCGCACGGGAAGTACCGCTTCGCCTTCTTCCTCGACGAGGACGCCTTGAGAGACGCACTTGACGGAGGTTTTCAAGTCGGTCGCCTCCATCAGGATAGAATTGTCCGTCTCCGATGTTCGAATAAAGACGCCTGTAAGGGAGTTGATCGTGCTTTTCGAGCTTGCGCTCCTTTCGGCGATCTGCCAATTTTTCATGAATTCTCCCTTGTTGATTTGAAGTCTCATCCTTTTCCCTCCCGGGGTGTTCATCTTTTATTGATCTTGTTTTTAGTAACAGTAATGGTAATAAGGGGTGTGATCATTGTGGATAACTGTCCCGACGCATTCCTACCACGGATGAAGCGGATGTGTACAGACATGGGGACTTCATTCAGAAATTATCCACAGTATCCACAGGCTTATTCAGATTTATTGTGCTGTGATGAAAGTTATCCACATATCGGCGCCCGCGTTCACAGTTTTCCCTCTATAGTATCCACAATCTGCTTTATCCTGGGCTGTTCCTTGATCATCTGGGAAATTTTCCTGTGCGCGTGCAATACGGTCGTGTGATCCTTCTTGCGGAAAGAGAGCCCGATCTGCTGAAGGCTTGAATCCGTTATCTTTCTGCAGAGGTACATGGCCATCTGCCGGGCCAGGGCGAGATCGGATGTCCTCTTCGAGCTGAGCAGTTCATCCACGCTCATGTTGAAGAAATCGGCCACGGTGCTCTGGATGGAATCTATGCTGACAGGACCGCGCATGTCCTTCCGGATGACGTCCTTGAGCCATTCCGCGGTATTCTCTTCGTTGATAGGCTCGCTCGCGAGTTCGGAACAGGCCACGACACGGTTGAGTGCTCCTTCCAGTTCGCGGATGTTGCTGGGAATATTGACCGCGAGAAAGTTGATGACCTCGTCGGGAATATTATACTGACGGAGCTGCGCCTTCTTCTGGAGAATGGCGATTCGCGTCTCCAGGTCGGGAGACTGGATATCGGTGACGAGACCCCATTCAAAACGGCTGACCAGGCGGTCCTCGATGCTCTGGATCTCCTTCGGCGGCCGGTCGGAGCAGATGACGATCTGTTTTTTCGACACGTGGAGCTGGTTGAAAGTGTGAAAAAACTCCTCTTGGCTGCTTCCCTTGTTTCCCAGAAACTGGATGTCGTCTATGAGGAGGACGTCAACGCTCCTGTACTTCGACTTGAATTCCTGCGTTTTGTTGTTCTTTATCGACTGGATGAACTCGTTGATGAACTTTTCGGAGCTGACGTAGGTCACCCGGAGGTTCGAATTGCGGTCGAGCACGTAATGTCCGATGGCGTGCATGAGGTGTGTCTTTCCAAGTCCGACGCCTCCCCAGATGAACAGCGGGTTGTATGCTTCGCCCGGCGTCTCCGCCACGGCGAGGCTTGCCGCATGTCCGAGCCTGTTCGATTTTCCGACGACGAAGGAGTTGAAACGATAGTTGGGGTTCAGTCCTCCCCTCGACTCGAGGTTTCCCGACGACGCAGCCCTCTCGGCGCGCTCCCGTTCGTCCTTCCGTGTTTCGGTTCCGACCCTCAGTTCAATGGATCGGCCCCCTCCGCTCTCTGAAAATATGTGGATAAGATCCTTGAGAAAGCGTGACGATATCTGTTCCTTCACGAAGACGTTCGGCACGTCCAGAACAAGCACTCCATCCGTGAAATCAGTAGGGGCGCAGGTTCTAAGCCACAGGTCGGCGGTACCGGCGGGAAGTTTCGAGGCCGCCTCGTTGATGACCTCTTCCCATAGATAATGTAAATCTTTGTCCACAATCCTTCACCTCATACTGAGAATGCCACCATATTATCACAAAGCCTGTTGATAACTTTATGCCTTTCATCAAAAAAGGAGTGTTTTTCCCTCCGCGGCGGATTTCAGCGGGAAAAACAGTAAGGTTGTCCACAAAACTTATCCACATATACACAATCCGGGTTTCTTTTTGTGGATAGAAAAGATAGCGGACGGGGACGGGTGTAACCGAGTTGTTACAAAATTTGATTTCTGTCCACAATGCCCCCCCTGCTTGCAGAGACCAGACGAAACTTCTTATCCACAGGATTTCCACTGATGTGGATAAGTTTTGTGGATTTTTATTTTCTCCGAAGCATTTCAAAGAGGGAGCGGAAGGGGTAGAATGGGACATCAGGTTTCCAATATACGTCGAAGGAGTTTTTTCCATGGATCATTCGCTGCTTCATATCATCAGCCACACCGATCTCGACGGCATCGCCGCCGCCGCCGTCGCGTGGCACCGCTGGCGGACGCGCCCTCTGAAGATCTCGCTGGCGGGGTACGGTTCCGTGGACTCGCTCATCCTCGAAAGTATGGAGGCCGGGCAGGATTTCATCGTCGTCGACCTCTTCTGCCAGGATGAAAGAACCATAGAAAAACTCGACAAGCGGCACAAGGAAGGAGACGCCCCCTTCCTCTTCGATCATCACGAAACCACGGCAGCACGATACGGCAATCGTCCGTGGGCCGTCGTGGATACAACCTTCTGCGGGGCCAAGGTCTATTATCGGTGGCTCCTCCGGACGGGGGTGCAGGGGCTGGAATTTCTCGCTCCCCTCGTCGAGACGGCCAACGATCGGGATCTCTGGATCAACGAAAATCCGGACAGCCGGCTCTGGCAGGCTCTTATCACCCTCTGCGGCCCGCACAGCCTCTTCGCCCGGCTGGCCGCGAATCCGGACGCGACCCTCGCGCCGCATGAAAGGGCCGCTGCGGAGGAGTTCGTCGAAAAGCAGGAGAAACGGTTCTCCCTCGCTGTCGAGAAAATCGGCAGGAGCAGGGACGATCTCGCTTTTGTGGAGCCAGGAATCCTCGAGTTCGGGGACGTTTCCGACTTCGGCGGACTGGTTCTGGACAGGATGGAGAATCCTCCCCTTTTGGTGGCGGTGACGGCGAAGCGTTTCTCCGGAGACTGGGTCGTCTCGATGCGCAGCCGGAGCGAGACCGCGGGCAAGGTCGTCGGAATGCTGAAAGACGGCCGGAAGATCAGGGGCGGAGGACACGACGACTCCGCGGCGCTCTACTTCCCCTCCTCCTACTCTCCCGAACAGATCCGCACGACGATCACGGCGGCCCTGCGGACCATCAGGGACTCGGAGCGGCCCACGGGCGTGACGCTGGGAGATCTTCTCCTCTCCCCGGAAAAGAAAGGACGAAGATAGGAGGTGCACGTCTCATGACGAAGAAAGTGCTGCCGGAGAAGAAGAAAGCTCCGGGAAAAAAGAAGAAAACACTGAAAGTGCTCGTCACCGGTTTCGACCCTTTCGGAGGGGAGACGGTCAACCCCGCCTTCGAGGCGGTGAAGCGGCTTCCCGCTTCCGTAGCCGGGGCCGGGGTGGAGGTGCTGGAGATCCCCACGGTCTTCCGCAAGTCCATCGATGCGATCATGCGGCACGTTGAGGAGGGAGGAGCGGACCGCGTCCTGATGGTCGGCCAGGCCGGAGGGCGTTTCGAAATGACCGTCGAAAGGATCGGCATCAACGTGGACGACGCCCGGATTCCGGACAACGAGGGAAATCAGCCTGTGGACGAGCCTATCGACCCGGACGGACCTGCGGCCTATTTCGCCACGATACCGGTCAAGGCAGTCGTGGAGCGCATCCGAAAAATCGGCGTTCCCGCGAAGGTCTCCAACACGGCGGGAACGTTCGTCTGCAACCACGTCCTCTACGGCGTCCTGAACGAGATCGCGAAGAGGGAGATGCCGGTGAAGGCCGGTTTCATCCATGTTCCCTACCTTCCGGAGCAGGTGGTGGCGAAGGATTCCCTCCCCTCGATGTCGGCAGAGACGATCGCTTCGGCCCTTGAAGCGGCCGTCGAGGCTCTCGTCCTCACGGGAAAGGACGCGAAGATAGGAGGAGGAACGGAGCACTAGCCTTCTCCCCGGCGGAAGGCACTGAGTCCTCTCGGAGTGCTGAAACGCAAGGAGGTTTTCCTTCCGCCCGATTGTTTTTCTCTTCGGGAAAAGAGGCGCTTATGCTAGAATATATTCCGTTCCGCAGAAGGAACCTCTCCTGGTTCCGCAATACGGAAGCTCTTTCCGAACCGAATTCCGGCTCTTCTGGAGGTTGGTGTCCGTCATGCAGCTTTTTATCGAGCAACTTCTGAACGGGGCGGCCATGGGGGCTATCTACGCCCTGATCACGCTCGGGCTGGCCCTTGTCTACGGCGTCCTCCGCATCCTGCACGTGGCCCACGCGGGTGTCTACACAGCCGGAGCCTACGTCGGCCTCTATATCCACTCTCTCACAGGCAGTCTCCTTCTTGCGGTTTTCGGGGCCATGGCCTTCTGCGGCGTCCTCGGGGTGGTCATCGAACGCCTTGTGTACACGCCCCTTCTGAAGTTTCCCCCGTTCGTGCCGCTCATCGGCAGCATCGCCGTCTTTCTGGCGCTCGAAGAGATCTTCCGCCTCGTCGGCGGCCCCTATATCCTTTCCTTCCCCGCCGAGCTTCCCTTCCCGGGGATCACGGTGCGCGGCGTGGTCATATCTCCGGCGATTATCTCCATCTACGCCGTGAGCGCCTCCGTCCTCCTGATCCTCTGGTTCATCGTGACGAAAACAGAGTTCGGGCTCGCAATGAGGGCCACTTCGCAGGACCGCGACATCGCGGGGGCGATGGGGATCGACAGCGCCTTCACAATCAGCATGACCTTCGTCCTCGGCTCCGCCGTGGCTGCGATCGCAGGTATTCTCGTCGGCATCTACTTCAACCAGGTATATCCCACCATGGGGGCCGTTCCGGCTTACAAGTGCCTCGCCCTCATCGTCGTCGGCGGGCTCGGCTCGCTGCCGGGGGCGGTGCTCGCATCCCTGCTGCTCGGCATTGGCGAAACGCTGCTGATCGGCTACGCGAACATCCCGCTGCCGAGGGATTCCCTGGCCTTCATCGCCATGATCGCCGTGCTGCTCTGGAGGCCGGGCGGCCTCATGGGCAACAGGTAGGGGAGGGAACGACGTGAGCGACTACAGCATCACCATTCTGAACTTCATCGCGATCCAGGCCATCGTTGCGTGCGGACTCAACGTCATCGTGGGGTACGCCGGGCAGATCTCCCTGGGACACGCCGCCTTCTTCGGCATCGGCGCGTACTCCTCGGCCTTGCTGACCACGAAGGCGGGGCTCACCTTCTGGGCGGCCCTGCCCCTCGTGATCCTCATCACCGCGGCCATCGGCCTCGTCCTCGGCATGCCGAGCCTGCGGCTTCGGGAGGACTTCCTCGCCGTCACCACCATCGGCATCAACTTCATCGTCGAGTCCGTCTTCCTGTATGTTCCCTTTTTCGGCGGCGCACTCGGGCTCGGCGGCATTCCGAGCATCGTCTTTTTCGGCGCCCGCCTCCGGGGAGTGAACTTCCTCTATCTTTGCCTCTTCTTCCTCGCGCTGGTCCTGCTGATCTCTAGGCGCTTCACGAAGAGCTGGGCCGGGCTGGCCTGCTTCGCCCTCCGCGAGGAGGAGACGGCGGCCTCCAGCATGGGGGTCTCGCCCGTGCGCTTCAAGCTGATGGCCTTTGTGATCGGCACCGCGATGGCGGGGCTGGGCGGCGCGCTCTACGCGCACCAGATGCGCTTCATCAGCGCGACGGACTTCGGCTTTCCGCTCTCCGTCATGATGATGTCCATGGTAGTGCTCGGCGGAATCGGTACCCTCTGGGGGCCGGTGCTCGGCGCGCTCATTCTCGGCATGCTCCCGGAGATCTTCCGTCCGCTCGTCGACTACAGGATGCTGCTCAACGCCGCAATCCTGCTGCTGATGATCCGCTTCCAGCCCGGCGGGCTGCTCGGCGAGGGGAGCTTCCTTCGGCGCGTCTTCCCGAAGAGGAGGGGAACGACTCATGGATGATATCCTGCTCCGCCTCGAGAACGTTTCAAAACACTTCGGCGGCCTCAAGGCGGTCGACGAGGTGTCATTCTCCCTCCGCGAAGGGGAGATTCTCGGCCTCATCGGCCCCAACGGCGCGGGGAAGACCACCTGCTTCAACCTCGTCTCGGGGGTGTACGCCCCCACTTCCGGAAAGATCTTCTTCGAAGGGGTCTCAACGGGAGGATTTCCTCCCCACAGAATGGCGGCTCTCGGCGTCGGGCGCACCTTCCAGGTGGTGAAGCCCTTCTCCACCCTCTCCGCGCTGCGGAACGTCATGGTGGCGCTCGGTCTGGGCCGCTACGGCGGCGTCCTCTCGTCCTTCGCCCGCTGGGAGACCCCCGCAGTACGGAAGGAGGCTCTATCGCTCCTTGAAGAGGTTGGAATCGCCCACCTGGCGGAGATGCCGTCGGGAAAGCTGCCGCTTGGAAACCAGCGCCGCCTCGAACTCGCGCGCGCTCTGGCCCTCAAACCGAAGCTCCTGCTGCTCGACGAGACTTTCTCCGGCCTTCGCCACGAGGAGATTTCCCTCCTCTCGAAACTGGTGCTCGGCGTCCGGAGCAAAGGAATCGCGGTGCTCCTCATCGAGCACAACATGAAGGTTGCCATGGGTCTCTCCGACCGCCTCGTCGTGCTCGACCACGGCAGGCTGCTCGCAGAGGGGAGCGCGGAGGTCGTCCGCTCCGATTCCCGCGTCGTCGAAGCCTATCTCGGAAAGGGGGCTTCCTCCCATGCTTCTTGAAGTTTCGGACCTGTCCGTCTTCTACGGGGACATCCGGGCCGTCGACGGCCTCTCCCTTTCTCTCCGCGAGGGGGAGCTGGTCTCGGTCATCGGGGCCAACGGCGCCGGAAAGAGCTCCCTGCTGAACTGCATCATGGGGATCGTCCCGCACAGGAACGGCTCGATTCTCTTCTCGGGCTCGGATATATCCCCTCTTCCCGTGCACAGGCGCGCGGCGCAGGGAATCCGCTTCGTTCCGGAGCGGGCGAGGGTCTTCCCACGACTCTCGGTCTATGAAAATATTCTCACCGGCTGCTACGGTCTCCGCGACAAGGTCGACCTCGCAGGAAAAATCAAATGGCTCTACGAACTCTTCCCGGTGATGGAAGAGCGAAAAAATCAGCTCGCTTCGACGCTCTCGGGCGGAGAGCAGCAGATGCTCGCCATTTCCAGGGCGCTGATCGCGGAGCCGAAGCTGCTGCTTGTGGACGAGGTCTCCATGGGGCTCATGCCGGTGCTCGTGGACAAGGTCTTCGACGTGCTGAAGATGCTGAACCGGGAGCACGGCCTCTCCATCCTCCTGGTGGAGCAGAACGCGCTGGCCTCGCTCGGCATCTCCCACCGCTCCTACGTGCTGGAGACGGGGCGCATCGTCCTCGAAGGAGCGTCCGAAACGCTTCTGAAGGATCCGAAGGTTCAGGAGGCGTACCTGGGTCTGTAGAGGATGCATATACCACACGGTTTTTCCCCCGGAAATGTTCCTTCCGGGGTGATACGGCGGGAACCATTGGTTTCCTGAAGCATGTGCAGTTCAAATTTTTAACGGAGGTGGAAGAAATGCGGATTTTGAAAGTGATGCTTCTCGGTCTGTGTGCGGTGCTTCTTGTTTCATCTCTGGCCCTGGCGGCCGATACGGTCAAGATAGGGCTTCTCGTTCCGCTGACCGGGCCTGCTGCTGCGGACGGTACCAGCGCTCTCTACTCCGTTCAGATAGCCCTTGATCAGGTCAATGCCGACGGTGGTGTTCTCGGAAAGAAGGTGGAGCTGGTCTACTACGACGACCGCGCCGACGCCAAGGAAGCCGTCGCCCTTGCCTACAAGCTCATCGAGCAGGACAAGATAGCGGCCTTCGTGGCGGGATCGTACAGCCTCCCCACTCGTGCAGTGGCCCCCATCTTCCAGGAGGAGCAGATTCCCCTCGTGGCGGCGTACGCGATTCACCCGGATATAACCACCGCAGGTGACTTCTGCTTCCGGAACGGCTTCCTCGGCTTCGTCGAGGGGAAGGCGGCGGGGTACGCCTCGCACAAGCTGCTGGGCGCGAAGACGGTCGCCCTGCTGACCAGCGACAACGACTTCGGCCGCACGCTCGTGACCGGCTTCAAGGAGTATGTCGACAAGTTCGCCCCCGATCTCGAGATCGTCAGCGAGCAGGCCTACCCGTTCTCCGAGAAGGACTACAAGCCCTATCTCTCGAAGATCAAGGAGCTGAACCCCGACGTCATCTTCGCCAGCGGCTACTACTTCCAGACCGGTCCGCTGCTTCGGCAGGCCCGTGAACTCGGCATCGAATCCACCATCCTCGGCGAGGAGGGCGCGGACTCTCCGAAGCTCGTCGAGATAGCGGGCGAGGCTGCCGAGGGCTTCTACATCGTCACCAACTTCGACCGTGACGATCCTCGCCAGGTAGTCCAGAACTTCCTGAAGGAGTTCCGCGGACGCCACAAGTTCGAGCCCGACATGGTCGGCGCCTCCGCGTACGACGCCTTCATGATCATCGTCAACGCCATGAAGACTGCCGGAACGACCGACGGCAAGGCAGTGCGCGACGCCATCGCCGCGACCGTCGGATACGACGGCCTTACCGGCGTCATGGGCGGCTTCGACGAGATCGGCGAAGTGGTCAAGCCCGTCCAGGTGCAGGTGGTCAAGGAGGGGCTCTTCCGCCACTTCGGCGTCGTCACCGACCCCGAGCTGATCAAGCCCTGAACCTTTTCCTGTTCTTGAGATAGAAAGAGGAGCCTCTTCTGAAGGAGAGGCTCCTCTTTTCACGCAGAAACTCCGGAGTACCGCATGGAACGCTCCGCTTTTTTGTTGCTTCATGGGGAACAAGGGCCCCGGATTCCCCGATTCTTTTTACAAAGCGGGATGTTCCCCCGCCTGCAGGTTCTCCGAAATTTTCCGGGCCGCCTCGACCACCAGCGGCGCCAGGTCCTCCAGCTTCCGCTCGAACTTGCTCTTGGGACCCGAGATGATCAGTCCTCCAACGAGATGATTCCCCGCGGAGAAAATCGGCGCTCCCACAGCGGTGCCTCCCGGGTCGATCTCCTCCACGCTGACGGAGTACCCCTGTTCCCGGATGGAGTCGAGTTCTCTCCGCAGCATCGCCGGATCGGTAATGGTATTTTTCGTATACTGCCTCATGGAAGCCGTTAGAATCCGCTCCTGAAGCCGTAAAGGGCTGTAGGCGAGGATTACCTTCCCCATAGCTCCGGCATGGAGCGGAAGTGTTCCTCCTATGCGGAAGAAAAATTTAAGGGCATGGTGTGATTCCACCATATGGATGCAGCGGGCCTGTTCTCCGTCCGGAACTGCGCAGACCGCCGTCTCGCCGGTCTCTTCGACCAGAGACTGCATCGAGTCGCCGGCTGCGATCACCAAGGCCTGGTTCATCCTCCACGAATCGGCGAAAATCAACACCCTCGCGCCGGGCTGATATTTTCTGGTTCCGCGGTTCTGGAGCACCCACCGGTCCTCCTCGAGAGAGGAGAGAATGCGATGGACCGTGCTCTTCGGAATGCCCGTCCTCAGGGCAATCTCGCGCAGATCGAGGCTGTCCTTGGTCTCCATGAGCGTTTCAAGAATGATCATCACTTTTTGGGCTAGTCCTGCGGGCGTATTGGGCATTTTCAGATCTCCTCGCATGATCTTCATCAATGTTGAGTCAAGGCGGAATTTGGGCCTAAGAGAGACGTGCCGGTGCGGAAGCGTTCATTTCCGGCCTCCAAGCAACTCAAGCCTCTCGCAAGATCTTTTCTTTCTCATTATGCTGGAAGATGCTATAAAAATCCAGTCCTGCAAACTGCCCGGGAAGGATCTTCGATCTTCGTCCCGCTTCTGCCGGCCTGTCCTTTTCCTATCTCCGCGGATCGAAAAAAAATGACAGGGTATTGACAAGGATGATTCAGAGTAGTATTTTAAACGGGACATATGTCCCGCTAGACAGAATTACCCTATGTCGACAGGGAGGAAACGCTTGTGAAAAGCAGTCTTTCAGCCCGCCGCATCAAATCCGATCTTCACATCGTCAACGAGTCCGCCCGCACTCCGGGAGGCGGCATCACCCGTCTTTCCTATTCCTCCGCACATATCGAAACTCTTCTCTACCTGGAAGAGCAGTGCCATTCGCTGGGGGCCCGATGCTTCCTCGACGGGGCGGGCAATTTTATCGCCCGGATCGAGGGGAGCGAACCGGGGCTTCGTTGCTTTTCCTTCGGATCCCATGTGGACAGTGTGAAAAACGGAGGCGTTTTCGACGGAATCGGCGGAGTCGTCATCGGACTCGAGGTGTTTCGGCTTCTCAGGGAAGACGGGATCCGGCTGCGGCGCCCGGTGCAGCTTTTCGGCTTCGCCGAGGAAGAGGGAGTACTCTTCAATTCCGCTCTTGTTGGAAGCCGTTTTTTCACCCGGAGGCTTTCACGGGAAGACCTCCTGTCGATGAAAAACGATGCTGGAATATCCTGCGCCGACCTTGCGGACGCGTTTCGCGAAAAGCTTGCCCCGCGAATGGACGGAGAAATGCCCGACGAAGCCGGAAATCCCGCCTTCTACCTGGAACCTCACATCGAACAGGGTCCCGTCCTGGACAGGAAGGGAGTTGCGCTCGGAGTCGTATCGTCCATAACGGGCACGAGTATGACGGATATCGTCTTTCGCGGAGAGGCGAATCATGCGGGAACGACTCCCATGGATGTCCGGAAAGATCCTGTGCGCGGGCTGGTTCATGTGAGTTCCATGCTGGATAAAAGCGTCCGGGAGAGCGGCGGCGCCGTCGGGACCATCGGGCGGATCGCGGTGGACCCGAACGTTGGGAATGTCATTCCGTCAAGCGTTTCTTTCACTGTAGATCTGCGCTGCGTCGACGAAAGGATGCTGTCGAGTCTCCTCGAAGAGCTGGATGAGTGGTGCAGGGAGGCCGCGCGCGAATGGTCGCTGGATGTGTCGCTCTCTCCGGGGCACAGAGTGATGCCCCTTGAGATGGATGCCGGGCTTCGGCGCGATCTTTTCGAGGAAGCCGAAAAACTCGGTGTTCCGGCGATGTCGCTGCCGAGCGGCGCGGGGCACGACGCTCTTTTCATGGGAGGGATCTGTCCCGTGGGGATGGTGTTCATACCCAGCCTTCACGGAAAAAGCCACTCTCCGCAGGAGAAGAGCGATTACGAACATCTCGGGCAGGCGGCCCGGGTGATTCGGGGGGTGATCGAACGGCAGGATTCGAAGAGATGAAACAATCTTTCGTTCCATATCCACGAAAAAACCGGACAGGCGCTCTGAACACCGGATTTCCGGGCCCGAGGGGCCGCACGAAAAGGAGGCTGTATCATGGAACTGACTCTTGAACTGGCTTTAGCGTTCTTTTTCGCCGGAGGGTTTCTTTTGACGTTCATCTTCTTCAAGATACGTCATTTCGACAGGATGTACTATTCCGGAAAAGGAAAGGAGGAAATCTCATGACCGGCAATCTGTGGATGGCCTACGGTGTGCTGGGATTTTTCATCATCCTTTGGATTGGAAACGGGTACTACTGGAGTACAAAGGTGAAGACCGAGGACGACTTCGCCCTTGCGGGAAGAAATGTCGGATTTGCCATGGGGACAGGAACAGTCATCGCGACCTGGATTACGGCGAACACGATCCTCACCGCTCCCGAGCAGGCATTCACCAAGGGAGTGTACGGCATTATCGGCTACTCTCTCGTCGGGATCAGCGTGGTCTTTTTCGCACCGCTCGCGCAGCGGATCAAGGACGTGATGCCCAAGGGCGTCACGAGCGGCGAATTCTTCCGCCTGCGGTACGGAAAGACGACGTGGAGCATCTACTTCATCCTATCGGTTGCCTATCTCTTCGCCTTCCTCGTCACACAGTCCATGGGCGCGGGACTGGTCCTGGACGCAGTCTTCGGAATTCCCTACAATGTCGGAATGGTGACCATCACTCTGGTCTGCGTCGCCTACACCATGATGGGAGGGCTTCGCTCGGTCATCGCGATGGACTTCATCAACACCATCCTCATCATGGCATGCCTTGTCATCGTGGTTCCCATCACCCTCACCGAGATCGGCGTGGCGGAACTCTACACGGGAGTCATGGCCAACGCTCCGGAGCGGATGGAAGTTCTGCAGCCGATAGGGCTGGTCTTCATTTTCAGCGCCCCCGTCTTCGCCGTGGGCGAGATTTTCCACTCCAACCTCTGGTGGCTCAGAGCCCACGCGATGAAGCACAAGAACGTCCGGAAGACGTGGCTCGCAGGAGGATTTATCTGGATGTTCGTCCCCGTTCTCGCAGGAATGACCGGACTGATCCAGCTGAGTACCGGTGCTGCTCCGGAGCATCTGAACATGATATTTCCGCAGATGGCCGTGAAGGCTCTCGGAGGCGCCGGGGCGTTTCTGGTGACGGTACTGGTGCTGGCTTCGATCTCGTCGACGCTGGACTCCCTTCTCGCCGGAACGTCGAGCCTGCTGGCCGAAGACGTCTATCGCGGGCTGATCAATCCGCAGGCCAGGGATGCCGCGATCAATCGAGTCCAGAGGACGATGATCCTTCTGCTCGGTCTGGCCTCCATCGCCCTTGCGTGGTACAAGATAGGGACTTTGGGGCAGATCCTCTACTTCAGCGGCGCCTTTGTCTGCTCCATGATCTGGCCCATAGTCTACGGGTTGTACGACAAGACCGTCTCCGCCGCGGCTGCGAATATCTCCATGATCCTGGGGACGCTGGCCGGAGTCCTGACGAACATTTATATCTCCCCCTTCGGAGGGCCTACTGTCGCGGGCATCGTCTCCTTCGTGATCTTCATCGCCGTCTGCAAAGCGAAGCCGGATGATTTCGACTGGAACAGGTTGAGCGGAACGTCCGCTTAATACTGTCGCAAGAGAGGAGCGATCTCTATGTATTTTCCCGAATGGGTTTTATGGTTTTTCGCAATCTCCGGAACCGTAGTGGTTGGAGGAAGCGCTCTTTTCCTGGTGATGGTGTTTCTGAAAGAGGCACGATCCGACGAAGGGGCGTTTTAGAAGGCAACATCATGGAAACGCGGACCCTGCATGAAGGAGAACGTTTCTTCCGGCGGGGTCCGCATTTCCAAGTATTCCACAGCGAGGACGGTGCTGTTTATGGACCGGAAAGACGCATTGAAAGAACTCTATCCCGAGGCGGCCTTTGATAATTGTTCGCTTTCCGAAAGCGCGTTCATCATCGTGGATATGCAGAAAGCCGATGCCCATGAGGACTACGGGTTTCTGCGGAAGGCGCGGGAAGCCGGCGCGGGAGATTCCGTCGCCTACTATCTGAATCGGATAAAGACCACCCTGATCCCGAATATTGCTCGGCTGCTCGCTCTCTTTCGTACAACTCCGGCGGAAGTGATCTATCTCAAGATCGAATCGCTCACTCAAGACGGACGGGATCGCAGCCTGGAGCATAAAAGAATAGGAGTGCACGCTCCGAAGGGTTCTCCCGAGGCCGAGATTCTGGAGGAGATCGCCCCCGAGGGCGACGAGATCGTCATTTCAAAAACTGCCTCCGGAGCGTTCAACTGCACCAATCTCGATTACGTCCTGCGCAATCTTGGAATACGCACTCTCATCGTCTGCGGAGTCCTGACGAACGAGTGCGTCGAAAGCCTCGTCCGCGACGGAGCGGACAGGAGCTACCAGGTGATCGTGCTTGAGGACTGCTGCGCGGCCATATCGGAGGAGACCCACCGGAATGCGCTGCAGGCGATGGGAGCAACCTATGCGCAGATTATGACATCGCGTGAACTTGAGGAGGCGGCGGAGGCGATGCGCTGATGACATGCCCTTGGAGCACGGAATATGCAAAATCCGTTTGTTTTCACACAAAAAGAATCTATTATGGTACAATTTATTCCGCTCGATGAAAAATAACAGCATTTTATTATTAGCTTTCAATAATTAAATGTAAGCTGTTCGTTCCGCCCTCAAAAGAGCGGAACGTATTTTCATCAGGAACTTGTTCGAAGCGCCTCTCCCCCGGGGGAGGCCTTTTCTTAACAGGATCCGACGCCGAAGCGGGTTTACCGCGCAGGAGCGGATCGCGTTTTTCACGTTTTTCGTCCGCGGGAAACGAAATGTTCCCCTGACAAATATCATGGCATATGGAGGAATGACAATGAAACTGTCGGTACTCAAGAACTTGAAGCCCGGACCCATCGAAGCGGACTTTCTGAATATGCTGATGTTCGACATCGGCGGCGGCATACGCTCGGTGAGCCTTCCCAGGGGGTATGTATCGGAGACTGTCTTCCATGACGGTATCGGCTTCGACGCGTCCAACTACGGCTTCGCAAAGGTCGACCAGTCCGACATGGTCGCCATTCCCGACTGCAACGCGGCGTGGCTGGAGGAGCGCGGCGATTTCACCATCGCCCACGTTATCTGCGACGTGGTCTCAACCGAGCGGAATGTCTTCGATCAGTATCCCCGCTCCGTCGCGGAGCGCACCGCGGAGTATCTCAAGGAGACGGGTTTGGCCGACACCGCGCAGATGCTCGTCGAGCTTGAGTATTACGTCTTCGACTCGGTAGAGTACTCCACCGGAATGGACCACGCCTTCTACTCCATCGGTTCGGGTGAAGGACTCGGCGAGGACTTCGAAACGCAGAAGCGTTTCGCACCGCTGAAGGGGTATCACAAGCTGCCGCCCGAGGATCGCTTCTTCGACTTCCGGAACGAGACCGTCCGGCTGATGGAAGAGGCGGGCATCGCCGTGAAGTACCACCACCACGAGGTGGGCGCGTCGCAGCTCGAGATCGAGCTGGACTTCATGGACCTGGTGAAGGCCGCCGACAGCGTCTGCATCGCCAAGTGGATCATCCACTCGGTCGCGGAGGAGATGGGCTTCAAGGTGACCTTCATGCCGAAGCCGCTCTACAAGATGCCCGGCAGCGGCATGCACGTCCACCAGTTCCTCGAAAAGGGCGGAAAGAGCCTCTTCCCCGGCGGCGAGCTGCACGGTCTGTCGAAGGCGGGGTTGGCCTACACCTCAGGCCTGCTGGAGCGCAGCCTTACCGGGAGCCTGCTCGCCTTCACGAACCCGAGCACGAACAGCTTCCGGCGGCTCGTCCCGGGCTACGAGGCCCCCATCAGCGCGACCTTCGCGAAGGGGTCGCGGAGCGCGGCGGTGCGCATTCCCGGCTACCTGAAGAAGGACGAAGTGCGCGTGGAGTACCGCACCGGCGACGCCTCGGCGAACATCCACTACATGCTCTCCGCGATGGTGCTCGCCGGAGTCGACGGCATCCTCCGGAACGCCGACCCTGTGGCCCAGGGCTTCAGCAGCGCGGAGGCCAAGCAGGAGAAGGTCTTCCCGCTGAGCCTGAACGCGGTGCTCGACGGCCTGAAAAAGGACAGCGAATGGCTGAAGCCCGCCTTCCCCGAGAAGCTGCTGGAGCTGTGGACGAAGCGGAAGCTGGAGGAGGCGGAGTACGTCTACAACGCCCCGACGCCGCAGGAGTACGAGCTGTACTTCTAAAGCGGGGTAAAAGAGAAAGTCTCAACGTAAGGGGCCCGGGCGAAGAGGAAGCGCTTCGCTCAGGCCCCTTTTCGGCACGCGCAGTCTGTCCGGTTCGGACAAAGGTCCGGACAAAGGTCCGGAGTTGACAGCGCACCCCTTTGTGTTACGATGCAATACAAAGGATGTGGCTGAAATGGCGACTTTGGAAAAGACACTCACGGTACGGCTCACCCCCGAAGAGCGTATGGCGGTCGAGGAGTACGCGAAAGAGAAAAATATGACCATCGCCCAGCTCGCCCGGGAGTCTCTTCTCGAAAAAATCGAGGATGCCTACGATCTCGAAGTATATACGGCATGGTTGAAGAGAAAGCGAGAGACGGTGCGCTTCGAGGATTTAGTGAAGGAGTGCGGGTTTTCCGAGGAGGATTTATGAGCGTATGGTCGGTAGAAATAGATGCCGGGACTGCGAAGAAGATACAAAAACTCGATCGAGAGACGCAACGTCTTCTATTGAGCAACATCGACCGACATCTTCGGAACAGCCCCGATCCGCGCGCTTCCGGGAAAGCTCTCGCGGGTCCGCTGCGCGGACTATGGCGCTACAGGATCGGAGACTACCGTCTGCTGGCCGAGATACGGGATGACGAACTCATCATCGTCGCCGTGGATATTGCTCATCGCTTGGTGATCTATTCCCGGAGGAGATAAGCTTCTTACCGCTGCGGGCGATGAAGGATGCTCACTATTTCGAGCCTTGCTTGTGAACACGTGAGATTTCGACAGGAGGTTTGTGATCGCATGCATTCATTGAGTAATCCTCGCTCTTCAGTTTCCTTCTCCCCCCTCGCGTTTCAATAACACCCCGCCATGCGAAGCAAGCGTTCCAAATCTTCCGCTTCATCCGACCGATACTGTTTCGCGTATGACATCGTCCGGAAGGCCGCGTAGAACGTCCTCTCCGCGATCCTCCAAAATCAGATATATGGCTTCCCGCAGGTTCTCTTTCGCCTCTTCGAGCGTCTCTCCCTGTCCATTGGCGCCGGGAATCTCCGGGCACATCGCCCAGTAGCCTCCCTCGGGCGCAGCTTCGATAATCGCGGTGAATTCGGCTTTCATACTCTTCCCTCCTCCTCCGATGCGCGGAGTGCCGCACGCTTCTTCGCGTCGGAGTATATCACCTTGAGAGCCTCGAATCGAAAGAGTTGGAACTTTTCCGCACCCTGCTGTGTTAAGCCCCGTCCCGCCGATGCTATACTATGGACGAATGGCTTTGGAGTTGTCGGGAAAATGGTTCTGCAGCGATGAGGAGAACGCGATGTATACTAAATTGCATAAACTGATATTGAAAGGTTTTAAAACCGTCCGGGATCTTTCGAATTTCGAGCTTCGCGATCTGTCAGTTCTCATTGGGCCGAACGGAGCCGGCAAATCGAACTTCATCTCCTTTTTCCGGATGCTCACCCGTATGTGCAGAACTCCGGGCGAGCTTCACTTCCACGTGGGCGAATCGGGCGGAGCGAGCATGCTTCTGCACGACGGACCGTCAAAAACAAGGGAGATGGAAGCGAGGCTTCTTTTCTCCGGCGAATCGGCCGGCGCCGAGTATGGGTTTCGCCTCGCGTTCGCCGCCGACGATACATTCGTTTTCGCGGAAGAAGGCGCTACTCTCTTCGATGCGGACGGAGCGGAAATCTTGGAGTGGCGGGATTCTCTCTCCGGCCGAAGGGAGCCGCAGCTTCTCGCGCGCTCGGATGGGGACGCTTCCGCTCACGGCATTGCGGACTTTCTGCGTGGCATACGCGTCTATCAGTTTCACGACACGTCTTCCACCTCAAGAATGCGCGCCAAGTGGGATGTCGAGGACGGAGGAGAACTCAAGGAGGACGGCGCCAACCTCGCTCCCTTCCTCTACCGTCTGCGACGGGACGAGCCCCGCTACTAACACCGGATTACCGAAACGATCCGACTCGTCCTCCCCTTTTTCGCGGATTTCGTGCTGGAGCCGGAGGGAGAACGCCTTCTTCTGAAGTGGAGCGAGTCGGGGAGCGACAAGGTGTTCAGCGCGTCGCAGGCGGCAGACGGCATGCTGCGCGCTGTGGCGCTCGTGACTCTGCTTCTGCGCCCCGAGCGGGAGCTTCCCCGGATCGTGATTCTGGACGAACCCGAACTCGGCCTTCATCCGTACGCGATCACCATTGTGGGAGGGCTGATAAAGGGAATTTCGAAGAGGTCGCAGGTGATCGTCGCGACGCAGTCCGCCTCCCTCGTCGACTGTTTCGAACCCGACGATATCGTCGTGGTGGAACGAAAGGGAAGGGAGTCGCTCTTCGGAAGACTGGACGAAGACTCGCTCGGAGAGTGGCTGGGAACGTTGGAGCGTCTCGGATGATTTTCATGAATACGAGGTGATTCTCTTGAAAATACTGAACGTCGAATCGCGCTCCGTTCCCTTCTCCGCCCTCGCGCCCTTTTTGCTGATCGCGTTCGGGCTGGCGTGGGGGCTGTTCGTCCTCTTCGCGCTCTGCGTGCCGGAGGTCGTCCGGTTTGACCGGAAGGCGATGCTCTCCCGAGAAGGCGCCGTTTCGGCGGTCGTTCCGGGGGAGGGAGCGGCATGAACATCGCCGTCTTCGGTGCGGCCGGACGAGTCGGCGATCCTGCGAATTTGTGCGGGACTCCATCGCAAAGAAAAAGGCTGCATCGACTGCAAAAAAAATGAAGATGTCGTCCTTTCTGCCGTCGGGTTCGACGAGGGCGGAAGGGTGATCGTGCACCGTGTTCGCTCCGCTTCGTCTCGGATTACGGAGCCACAGCGGCGGCGAATCTCTTCCCGGCGCTTTCGGCGCAGAGGGAGTCCTCCGAGTCTTTCGACGAGAAGCTTGAGCGCTTCCGCAAGGGGACGGCGCGGACGTTCGAGCGGATGGTGCCGCTCCTCGCGGAGTGCTTCGGTCCGCACTCCCCCTCTCCCGCCCTGGCGAGCGGTTTTCCGTTCGTAAGAAAGGGGTAAGATTCGAGGGGGGTCTTCCTGCGGACTCGTTCAATGTCGCTCCGCGATATCCCGGACATCCGCGCGGAACTCCGCCGATGTTATACTATTCGTACCGCGAACCGGGAAAGGAGATGGCCTCGATGAAGGCTCTACCACCTGTCGAAGACAAGCGCTCCATAATCGAACGCCTGCGGAGGGAGCGGACAGCTCTTGCCGCCTTGGGCGTCCTGGAGATCGGGCTGTTCGGCTCTTTCGCGCGGGGCGAACAGACTCCGGAGAGCGACGTCGACCTTCTTGTCGAATTCACCCCCCAACAGCATACGTTCGATTCGTTCATGGATCTTTCTTTCTTTCTGGAAGCTCTTCTCGGAAGAAAAGTGGAGTTGCTGACCCGTGAATCGCTCAGTCCATACATCGGCGAACGCATTCTTGCGGAGGTCGAGAAAATTCATGGCGCAGCGTGAGTACCTTTTCCACATGCTTGAAGAGATCGACTTTATCATCATACAGACTGAAGCGCTTGATGCGGATGCCTTTTTTCGAGATCCTGTCCTGAAAAGAGCCGTTGTTCGCAGTATCGAAATAATCGGCGAGGCTGCAAAGAAGATACCGGAAGAATATCGTGCGCTCCACAGCGATATCGAGTGGAGAAAATTCACCGGTATGCGCGACCGGTTGATTCACGACTATTTTGGCGTAGACTATCGGA
>Ga0334888_1000323_pt1 | contig 77720 bp, 69 predicted proteins | sample GraSluR1_MG_FD_207227 | JGI IMG/M metagenome (GOLD analysis project Ga0334888, IMG submission 207227) | Sludge microbial communities from methane-producing bioreactor in Wageningen University, Netherlands - Granular Sludge_3_08-R1 | ecosystem: Engineered > Bioreactor > Anaerobic > Unclassified ... | reverse complement strand
ATCTATATAAAATCTAGGTTTCCTATGGAGACTACATTTGCTATATTAATTTTTACGTTTGAATAAATTTTACTTTTTTATTCTATTAAAATTTTTTCTTTCTTCTCTTAAGTTTACGACATAGCTCTTGAGGGGTGGCAACCGAAGATTGACGGCGTGGACAGTTTTTTATTATTCGTTGATAATTTTAATAAGACCAATGGAAAAGCAAAAAATTAAGCAATTTTACATAAAACCTATATTTCTTTTAAATAATATTCTATTAAATTTTTGACAACTTTCTCTCTATAATTTGCAGTAGATCTTTGATCATTTATAGGATTAATAAATTCCCTGTATTTTTCCCAAATTTCTTCCGATTTTATTTTAAGCAAATCTATCGGTTTTTCAATATAATCTTTTTCAATATTTCGAGTTCTTATAACAGTAGGAGCAACAGCTCCAAAAGCCATTCTAAAATCAGTTACAACCTTACCCTCTATATTTAAACACATAATAAAAGCAACTTTTGATAATGCATTTGCTTTTCTTGACGCCACTTTCTTATAATAATTATTGTTAAACCTTAGTTTGGGAATAAGAATCTCTTTTAATATTTCATTATCTTTTAAAATATTTTTTCCAGCCCCAGTTATGAAATTTTCTATTGGAATTTCTCTTTCACCATTTATTGTTTTTAAAATCAATACCGCATCATAAACATACAAAAGAGGCAATAAATCTCCTGCCGGAGAAGAATTTACAATATTTCCACCTATAGTCGCTACATTTCTAATAGCCGGAGAAGACATTTTTTTTACTACTGTTTTAAAAATATCCGGAAGAATTTCACTTTCAATCATTTGAGTCTGAGTAACACATGATGGAATGTGATAAAGTTTTTCAGACTCAGATATAGTATTCAATTCTTTTAAATGCGATATAAACATTAAAGAATAATCGTTTTTTACAGGTAAGTTTACCCAATTTCTTTTTTTTACCATCAAATCAGTTCCACCTGCATAAATAGTATATTTATTTTTATTCAACTCATTTAAAGCTTCATTTAAAGATGTTGGATATTCTACCATACTCCCTCACCTCTCTTTGATGCCCTTCTAACAGCATTTACTATCATATTATACCCCGTACATCTGCATAAATTTCCTGAAATACCTTCTTTTATTTCTTCTTCTGATGGAGATTTATTTTTCTTCAAAAGTGTATAAGTTGCTATTACAAAACCAGGAGTACAAAAACCACATTGAACTGCTCCCTCTTTTATAAAACTTTCCTCAATTATTTTATATGATTCAGTATTTTTAAAATAATCAATCGTAACAACTTCTTTGTTGTTTATATAACCGACTGCCACAAGGCAAGAATTAACTAAAACATTATCAATCAATACAGCACAAGCTCCACATTCTCCTTCTCCACAACCTTCTTTAACGCCTAAAATTCTTAAATCTTCTCTTAAATAATCTAATAACCTTTTTGAAGGATTTATTTCTTCTATAATATTTTTTCCATTAATTATTGTATTTATTTTCATTTTCTAATACCTCCATTATAACCTCTGGAATCAAAGGTACTTTATTAATTTTAATCTTCAAAGCATTTTGAACCGCTGCTGCATAAGCAGGAGCCCCTCCAACTAAAGGTAATTCCCCCGCACCCTTTGCTCCAAAAGGACCTTCCTTATAAGGATTATCTATAAAAATAGTTTCCATTTTTGGTATATCTTTTGAGGAAGGAATAACATAATCTGTAACACTATTTTGTAAAATATTTCCCTCTTTAAGAGTCATATTCTCCATTATCCCATATCCCAAACCTTGTGCAAAACCACCATCACATTGTCCTAATACTATATTCTCGTCTATAACAGTTCCCACATCATAAACAGACCATACCCTTTTTGTTTCTATTTCGTATGTTGCCGGATGTATTTCAATTTCAACAACTTGCACAGACCATGAATAAGTAGGATACGCATCACCTTTCATTTTGTCTTGATCCCACTCAATATAATCCGGTTGAATATAATTTTTTGTAATAACTGTTTCTTCATTATCTTTCCATTTTACTTTTAAATCTTCAGCAGCTTTTGAAACTAATCCTCCTACTATCATAATTGTTCTCGAAGCTACAGTCGGTCCAGAATCAGGCACTAAATCAGTATCAGGATTATTAATAATAACTTGTTCTAATGGAATATTTAAAACATTGGAAACAATTTTTTTAAATGTCGTATGAACTCCCTGACCCATATCCACATTTGCAATAAGAATTTCGACAGTATTATTTTCATTCTTTTTTAATTTAACTTCTGCCTTTATAATATCTCTTTCACCACTTCCTGTAAAACCGCAACCATGAAAAATTAAAGACATTCCTATACCCTTATTGCAATTTTTTGAAGCATAATCTCTATATTTTTTAGTATAATCAGACATTTCATCAGCTTTTTGAATCATTTTAGCTAAAAATACTTCATCTCTAAAAGTACCCCCAGTAGAAGTTGGATCACCTGTTTTAACCATATTAATTCTTTTAAAATCAATAGGTTCTACATTTAATTTTAATGCTGAATTATTCATATGTGATTCAATAGCAAAAAAAGCCTGCGGACTTCCAAAACCTCTAAAAGCCCCGTTCGGAATAGTATTTGTTGAGTATACCTCCCCAGTAACTTTCAAATTAGGTATATTATATACCCCAGTAGATGCAAACATAGCTCTTTGTAAAACTACACTACTCAACCCCGCATAAGCTCCACCATCTAATTTAACATCAATTTCCGCAGCAAGAATTCTATTTTTGTTATCTGTCGCTGTTTTTATTTTTATTTTTGAAGGATGTCTTTTTGTAGTAAAAGAAATATCTTCCGTTCTTTCAAAAATTAATTTTACAGGCCTTTTTGCTTTAAAACTTGCAAAAGCCGCATGACCTGCTATTAAAGAAGGGTAATCCTCTTTCCCACCGAAAGCCCCTCCAGTAGTTGTTTGAACTACTCTTATTTTGTTTTCAGGATAATCAAAAGCTTGCATTAAAGCATTTTTTACATAATAAGGACATTGAAGCGATCCATAAATATTAATCTTATCATTAATATAATCATAATCCGCAATTACACCTTGCGGTTCAAGATAAAGTTGTTCCTGATATCCCGTTTCATAAACATCTTCTATTATTTTTATATCTTTTCTTTCAAAAATATTATTTATATCTCCTTTTTCAAAACTGTATGATGCAAATATATTATCATCACCATAAATAGGTTTTGAAATCTTATTTTGTGCATCTTCAATAGTCAATATGGGCGTAATTTCTTCATAATCCACTTTAATTTTTGAAAATATCTTTTTTATTATTTCCATTTTTTCCCCAACAACGAGAAGTATAGGCTCACCTATATAATTAACATATTCATCAGCAAAAAAAGGAAAATCATCAAATATAAATTTTATTTTATTTTTACCCGGAATATCATTTTTATCTATAATATAATACCCTTCTGGTAAATCCGGAATAAAAATATTTTTTATTCTTGCCCTTGATTTTGAAGATCTATATGTTTTAGCATAAAGCATATCATCAAAATACATATCTGAAACAAATTTTGCTTTACCAGAAATCTTATCTGCTGCATCTACTTTATTCACAGATTTGCTAATTTCATGCATCAAAAAAAACCTCCCTTCTATCTTCTTTCATTTTAATATAATCTTCATATACATCTATATCTTTTAATATACCTTCATCTTCAACTTCAACTATTTTAAATCCAACTTCATTTCTAATTTTTTTTAAACTATAATCATCTTCTTTTTGTAAAATTTTCTCTTTTATTTTTTTAGAAAGCAAAACGGGATGCCCGCATTTTCTTTTAAAAGAAGGCACTATAAAATCTCCTTCGTTTTTTAAAAGAATTTTATACGTTGATTTTTTTACTAAAGGATAATCTGCTGGAATCAAAAAAAATCTTTCACTTTCCACTTCAAAAACACCCTTTTTTATTGATGAAAACATACCTTTTTCAAAATCTTTATTATAAATGAATTCACATTTTTCATAATTAATTAAGATTTTATTGATTAATTTTTTATTATGCCCCGTAACAATAATTATTTTATCACTTATATCATATAACCCTTCTAAACATTTTTCTATAATCGTTTTTTTATCAATAATTAAAGACAATTTATACTTTTCACATCTCGAAGATAATCCAGCTGCAAGAATAACCGAATTTATACTCATTATACCTCCTTTAAACGTTTTTAAAGCAAAAAGAAAAAAAATATATACCATTTAACGAGTTAACCCTTTTTGCATAATTTTAATTTCATGATATAATATTATAACATATATTAATAGTTAGTACATAATTTTTTTAAGTTAGTTGATTTGAATGTTAAAAAGAAAGAGAGAAAGCAACGCAACTATTGTTTTAATATCGCTTAAATAAGGAGGCAGTTTGAATGTCAAAAAAAATTCTTGTAGGACCAAATTACGAAGAAATGCTTCACCCTTGGAAAATAGATAAAAATATTAGAGAAAGAGCAAAAGAGATGAAAACAAAAGATCCTCTTCATCCAATAAATTTATACAATATAACTTGGAGAGATTTTGAAAACAAGATTTATCATTTTGTTCTTACTAAAGAAATAACAGGGGTAGATGCAAATATTGTGGTTTTATACGCAAAAGAATTCCCATCTGGAAGTCATAAAGTAGGACCAACATATTCTTGTCTTGTAGAAAAAGCTGTAACAGGAGAAGTAGACCCAGAAAAACATATTCTAGTATGGCCATCTACTGGGAATTATGGAATAGGTGGTGCGTTTGTAGGAAATAGAATGAATTATAAATCTATAGTTATATTACCAGAAGAAATGAGTCAAGAAAGATTTGATCTCATTAGAAAATATGGTTCAGAAGTTATTGCCACACCGGGATGTGAATCTAACGTAAAAGAAATTTATGATAAAACCCACGAGCTTAAAGCCAATGACCCTGAAAGAATTAAAATATTGAATCAATTTAATGAATTTGGAAATTACAGATTTCACTACCATGTAACAGGCGGCTCAATGATTGAAGCTGTCAAAGAAAATTCAATAGGCAATTCTCAAATTGCTGGAGTAGTTTTAGGTGTAGGATCTTCTGGAACTATTGCAAGTGGAGATAGAATAAAAAAAGACTTCCCTAATGCTAAAGTTTTTGCTTTAGAGCCTATTCAATGCCCCACAATCGCTTTAAACGGATACGGAGGACATGATATTCAAGGCATAGGGGATAAACACGTTACGTGGATTCACAACGTTATGAATATGGATGGAGTCGTGCTCGTTGACGACATGGACTCAAAAAAAATGATGCAGTTATTTTTTGATGAAACCGGAAAAGAGTATCTCAAAAAATTTGCAGACAATGATTTAATTGATTTTATATCTGATAAACTTGGCATTTCAGGAGTTGCTAATATAATAGGAGCTATAAAAATGGCAAAACATTATGATATGAAAGCAGGAGAAAATATTGTTGTAGTAGCAACAGATAGTATTTCAAGATATTATTCTGTTTTAGACCAACTCGATAAAGAATTTGGAAAATTAGATTTAAACGAATCTAAATTAAGGCATGAAAGAATTTTCTTAAAACAAGAACCTTCATATATTTACGAAGGTACTAAAGAAAACAAAGAAAGATGGCATAACTTAAAATATTTCACTTGGATTGAACAACAAGGAAAAACAATTGAAGAACTCAACGCACAGAAAAATCAAGAATATTGGGAAAAACAAGCTGAAAAAGCCTTTGAATATAATGAAATAATTAAAAAATATAGAGAAGACCACAAAGAAATCTTGGATGACATTTTTAAATGAGGTGATAGAATGCGAAAACTTTTTAAAAACATTTCTTATCTTACAACTTTTGACGATAAAAATTCTGAACATGAAAACATAAATATTCTAGTTGAAAACAACATCATAAAAAAAATAAGTCATGAAAATATGGATAAAGATGCCGATGAAATAATAAATTGTCAAAATTATCTAATTATGCCAGGTTTTGTAAATACACACCATCATTTTTATCAAACACTAACAAGAAATGTTAAAGAAGTTCAAAATGCAAAATTATTTAAATGGTTAGTATTTTTATACGAAAAATGGAAACATATAGATGATGAAGCTGTTTATATAAGCGGGTTAACTGCTATGTATGAAATGTTGAAAACAGGAGTCACAACTTCTACAGATCACTTATATTTATACCCATTTAACAACAGCAAAATTTTTGATAGTGAAATCGAAGCTGCTCAAAAAGTTGGAATGAGATTTCACCCCACAAGAGGCAGTATGTCTTTAAGTAAAAAAGATGGTGGTCTTCCACCTGATTCAGTCGTTCAAACGGATGAAAAAATCATTGAAGAAAGCATAAGAGTAATTAAAACTTATCATAATCCTTCTAAATATTCGATGTTGAGAATAGCTCTTGCACCATGTTCACCATTTTCAGTTACCAAAAATATAATGCTAAAAACTGTAGAGTTGGCTGAAGAATATGATGTGCTAATTCACACTCATCTCGCAGAAACAAAAGATGAAGATAAATTTTGTCTTGAAAAATTTGGCAAAAGACCTGTAGATTACATGGAAGAACTCGGTTGGTTAAACCCTAAAGTTTGGTTTGCTCATTTAGTTTGTTTAACAGATGAAGATATAGAAAAACTTGTAAAAAACGATGTAGGAATGGCACACTGCCCTTCATCAAATATGCGCCTTGGTTCTGGAATTGCACCATTATATAAAATGAAAGATAAAATGCGTGTTGGAATAGCTGTAGATGGTAGTGCGAGCAACGATACAAATAACATGATTTACGAAATAAGAAACGCTTTATTATTACAACGAGTTAAATATGGTGCTGATGCAATAACTTCAAGAGAAGTATTAAAATTAGCTACTAATGGTGGTGCTTCTGTTTTAAGAATGGACGATTATATTGGGCAAATAAAAGTCGGATATGCTGCAGATTTTATAGGATTCAACCTAAACAAATTGGAATTCGCCGGAGGACTTTCCGACCCTACATCTGCTGTAATATTTTGTGATGCTAAAAGTGTAGATTTATCTGTAATAAACGGGGATATCAGAATAAAAGATGGTGAATTGATAGAAAGAGATATTGAATATATAGTAAAAAAACATAATGAAATATCAAAAAAAATACTGGAAAAACTATAATAAAAGGGGGTAAAGGCTTTGCATAAAACATTAGAATTAGCTTATAAATATAAAAATGAAATTGTAGATTTCATGAGCAGATTAATTAAAGCGAAAAGTTATTCGGGCGAAGAAAAAGAAGTAATACGAGTTATAAGTGACGAAATGATAAAAGTTGGATTTGAAGAAGTGTTTATTGATAGATTGGGTAGTGTTGTAGGAAAAATAGGTAACGGGAAAAAAATTATTGCTATTGATGCGCATATAGATACGGTAGAAGTAGGAAATGAAGATTTATGGAAAAAAAATCCTTTCAGCGGTGAATTTGATGAAAAATACGTTTACGGAAGAGGTGCCTCAGACCAAAAAGGTGGTATATGTTCAGCTGTTTATGGAATGAAAATTATGAAAGAATTAGATCTTTTAGATGATTTTACAGTTTATGTAACAGGAACTGTAATGGAAGAAGATTGTGATGGTTTATGCTGGAGAAACTTAATAGAAATTGAGAAAATAATCCCTGATTGTGTATTAATTACAGAACCTACAAGCTTAAGAATATATAGAGGACATAGAGGTCGATTAGAGTTCAGAATAAAAACCAGTGGAATTTCAGCACATGCAAGTGCCCCTGAAAGAGGCGAAAATGCTATTTATAAAATGGCAAAAGTTATAAATGAAATTGAAAAACTTAATGATGAATTACCTGACGACCCATTTTTAGGTAAAGGCACTATCGTAGTTTCTCAAATATTTTTTAAATCACCTTCTCATAATGCTGTTCCTGACGAATGTCAAATTCAAATTGATAGAAGAGTAACAGCAGGAGAAACGAAAGAATCCGTTTTCAAAGAAGTAGAAACCGCTATAAAAAGATCGGGAGTTCAAGCTGAAATATCTCAATTAATTTATAACAAATATGCATACACTGGAGAAAATTATCCCGTAGAAAAATATTTTCCAAGTTGGGTAATAGAAGAATCACATGAACTCGTTCAAAATTCAGTTAAAAATTATGTTGAAGTATTTGACGAAAATCCAGTAATAGACAAATGGACATTCAGTACAAATGGTACTGTAACAGCAGGAGTTTTTAATATACCCACAATAGGATTTGGTCCAGGAGAAGAAAAATATGCTCATGCTCCTAATGAATTAATAGAAATTGAACATTTAATAAAAGCCGCAGCTTTTTATGCGAATTTTCCAAAAACAAGTTTAAAGTAAAAAGTTTGTTTCACTTGTCACTTGCAACTTTTAACTATTTAACCGCTTTTTGCTTTTAATGTAGTGTAACAGCCACGCTGAACTTTGCACGGCGTTACAGCACTTATGACAATGTTGGTCAGCAGAAAGTTGATCAAAAAAACGCTAAAACAAGCATTTGAAGTCAATTCCCCTCTTGAGGGGTGGCAACCGTAGGTTGACGGGGTGGACAGGTTTTTGCAAATAATTATAATAATGAGGTGGTAAATATTGGATAAAATAAATCGCTCACAAGATCAAATTTTCTAAAAAACAAATTTTGCTCGGTCAAAAAATTCGGAAAATAGCAAACTCGCTACGCTCAGACATGCTATTTTCTTACGCATTTTTTGATTCGCTCAATTGTTTTTTTGACGAAAATTCTCAATTGTTCGCTACTTTATTTCATCCATATTTACTATCAAAGCATTATAATAAAAAAATTTGTCTCACTTGCCACTCGCAACTTTTCACTATTTAAAAGCTTTTCCAATTAACCATTTTTTGTTTTTCCTGACCAACCGACCAACTGTCTACTGACCAACTTGCAACTTTTCACTATTTAAAAGTTTAACCAATAAACATTACCAGAAAAAATAAAAGAGGAGGAAATAAAAATGTCAACATTTTTCAAAGGAAGACACTTTATAACAACACAGGATTTTACAAATGAAGAAATAAATATAATGCTTGATTTAGCGAGAGAGTTAAAAATTAAATTTGCAGAAGGTGTTCCCACACCAAGACTACTTTACAAAACATTATTTTTAATATTTTTCGAACAATCTACACGAACAAGAAACAGTATGGAAGCGGGGATAGGTCAACTTGGTGGGCATGGAATATTTTTAACCCCTGATAAAATGCAATTATCTCATGGAGAAACTGCAGAAGATACAGCTAATATTTTATCAAGATTTGGTGATGGGATAGGAATCAGATATTGTAATTTTGGAATAGGTAATAAATATTTGAACATGCTTGCTAAACACTCAAAAGCTCCAATAATGAACCTTCAAGATGACGTTTACCATCCTTTCCAAGTAATGGCTGATTTAATGACAATGAGAGAAAGGTTTGGCCAAAATCTAAAAGGATTAAAAGTAGGAATAAGCTGGGCATATGCTGAAAGCCACTTAAAACCTTTATCAGTTCCTCAATCACAAATTTTATTATTCACAAGATTTGGTATGGACGTAACTTTAGCTTATCCTGAAGGATTTGATTTAATGCCAGATATAGTTTCCAAAGCTCAAGAAAACGCTAAACAACATGGCGGAAAACTAAAAATTTCTCACGATATGGATGAAGCATTTGTAAATGCTCACGTTGTTATTCCTAAAAACTGGGGAGGATTCTATGTTGGAGAAACCGAAGAAGAAATAAGAGCAAAACAAGCTCAACATAAAGACTGGATATGCACTGAAGATAAAATGCGTGAAGTTGATGACAGATGCGTTTATATGCACGCATTACCAGCAGACAGAGGAAATGAAGTCGTAGATTCTGTAATAGACGGACCAAGATCTATCGTTCTTGATGAAGCTGAAAACAGATTACACACAGCAAAAGCAATTATGAGTTTATTAATGGGCGGAAGAATGTAATGAAATATGATTTAGCCATTTTAAACGGAAACGTTTATATAGATGGAAGCCTAATCAAAACAAATTTATACGTTAAAAATGGAAAAATCGAAAATATTTCTAACAATATTTTTGAAGCAGTTGAAGAATATAACGCCGGGGAAAAATACGTTCTCCCCGGTCTTATTGATCCTCATGTACATTTTAAATTAGATTTAGGCAAATATATTTCAAGAGATGATTTTAATTCAGGCACACTTTCAGCTGCATATGGTGGAATAACAACTATAATTGATTTTTTAGACCCTGTAGATGATTATACAAAAATCGAAACAGCTTTTAAAAAAAGACACTCAGAAGTAATCAACCCTGTTGTTGATTATTCATTTCATGCTACTGCAGCAAATCCCAAAACAAATTTAGACAAAATGATTGACGAAATAAAAAAAGTTGGAATTTCTTCTCTTAAAATTTTCACAACTTATTCTGAATCTAACAGAAGAACATATGATAAGGAAATAATCGAGCTGCTTAAATTATCTAAAGAAAAAGACTTTCTGCTTTTAGTTCATGCAGAAGATGATGATTTAATAATTAAAAAGAAAGATATTTTAGTAAAAAATCATGAAGATTCTCGAAATAACATAACCGAAAATAGTGAAATTTCAAAACTCGCAGATTTTGTAAATCAAACAAATGGTTATTTGTTTTTAGTACACGTCAGTTGTGGAAGCTCTATAAACATATTAAAAAATAATTTTTTAAATTTAATAAATAAACATATCTTTATCGAAAGTTGCCCCCATTATTTTTACTTTGATAATTCATACTATTCAAAAGAAAATGGTTATTTGTACACAATGACTCCTCCTTTGAGAGATAATAAAGAGCAAAAACAACTTATTGAAAATATCGATTACATAAACAGTATAGGAACTGATCATTGTAGCTTTTTATCAGAAGAAAAAATGAAAAAATTTACAAATGATATCCCTATGGGTATAGGTGGAATCGAACATTCTTTTCCTTTGATGTTTTCTTTATTCGGCTTAAAAATAATAGATAAATATACTAAAAATATATCTAAAATTATGGGTATAGATGATAGAAAAGGCTCTTTATCTATAGGAAAAGATGCTGATATAGTAATTTTTAACCCTCATAAAGAAAGTATTATTTCCAAACATCACTCAAAAAGCGATTACAATATTTATGAAAATATATCAGTAAAAGGAGAAATTGAAAGTACAATTTTAAGAGGGATTTTCTTAATAAAAAACAAAAATTTCCAAAATAAATATATTGGAAAATATTTGAATAGGGGGTGAGAATTTTGAATGCGATAATTAATGCAAATATTTATGATTTTGAAAGCTATAAAGAAAATCAGTATATTCTGTATAATAAAGAAATTATCGTTGAAATTGGTAATATGACAGATTATAAAAAGCAAAAAAATGAAATTGATGCTCAAAATTCAATAGTAATGCCAGGATTAACAAACGCACACACTCATATATATTCTGCCTTTGCAAGAGGGGTTATACTTCCAAAATATAACCCAAAAAATTTTAAAGAAATATTAGAACAAATGTGGTGGAAACTCGATTCAAAATTAGATTTAGATGCAATATATTACAGCGGACTTATAAGCGCTGTAGAGTTTATTAAAAATGGTGTCACATCTTTTATAGACCATCACGCAAGCGGTGCTATAGATGGCAGTTTAAATATGTTAAAAAAGTCTCTTTGCGATGAATGGGGTATGAGAGGAATTTTTTGCTTCGAAACAAGCGATAGGTTTGATATAGATAAATGTATAAAAGAAAACTTATCTTTTATTAATAATTCTTCAGAAAATTTTAGAGGAATGTTTGGAATGCACGCTTCAATGACATTGTCAGATAAAACCCTCGAAAAAATTAAAAATGAAATTGATGAAAATACACCAATACACATACATATCGCTGAAAGCATAGCAGATCAAATGGACAGTCTAAAAAAATCTGGACTAAAAGTTATTGAACGATTAGATAATTTTGATTTAATAAGAAAAAATTCTATATTAGCTCATTGTGTACACATCGATGAAAATGAAATGCAAATAATAAAAAACAAAAAAGCTTATATAGCTTCAAATTTAATCTCCAATATGAACAATGCCGTAGGAATTATCGACTATGAAAAAATTAAAAATTTTGATATACCAATTTTAATCGGAAATGATGGTATGGGATATAACATAACAAAAGAATATTCTAACATATATTTTTTGATGAAACACCTTAAAAAAAATCATACATTTTTTTCATTTGATGACCTTTTACAAATAATTAAAAATAATTATTCATATATATCAAAAATGTTGGGAATTAAAATTGGAAAAATAGAAGCTGATTATAAAGCCGATTTAATAATTGTGCCTTATATGCCTTACACTCCAATAAACAACGAAAATATTCACAGTCATTTTTTCTTTGGTATGCTCGATAATTTTCATCCTTCTCATGTAATTATAAACGGAAGTCATGTGTTGCATGATTACGAATTTTATATAGATTTAGATATGATTTATTCAGAATCAAGAGAAATCGCAGAAAAAGTCTGGAAAAATTTGTAGAAAAGGAGTTAAAATTATGGATTTAACAACATCATTCAACGGAATAACTTTAAAAAATCCTTTAATGCCTGCATCAGGACCTATTGTAGGTGACGATGAAAAAATGCTTTTTTTAGAATCACTCGGATTAGGTGGAATGGTAACGAAAACTATTTCCACAAAAGGGGCGGAAGTTCCAAGACCGTGTATATATGGAGAAAGAAATTACATAATGAATGCTGAATTATGGTCTGAACACCCTCCTGAAATGTGGCTTGAAGAAATACTTCCCAACATGAAAAAACATTCAGAATTACCTTTAATAATTAGTGCAGGGTATGTAATTGAAGACATGGAATATTTAATTCCTAAACTCGATAAATATGCAGACGCTTTCGAAATATCTACTCATTATGTTGGAAAAGATTTAACAACAATAGAAAATATAGTAAAAACAATAAGAAAACATACTGAAAAACCTTTATTTATGAAAATAAGTCCTCACATACCTGATGTAGAAGGGTTTGTAAAAACTGTAAAAAATGCAGGTGCGAATGGTATAGTTGCGATAAATTCTTTAGGACCAACAATAAAAATAGATTTAAAGAAAAAAAGCGTTTTGATGGGAAACGATGAAGGATTTATGTGGACATCAGGACCTGCAATTAAAAACCTCGCTCTTGCAGTAGTATATAAAATAAAAAAAATTGATCCCGAAATGACCGTAATAGGCGTTGGGGGAATAAGTAATGCAAAAGATGTTCTTGAATTTTTAATGGCAGGAGCAGATGCTGTTCAAATGCTCTCAGCAGCTATGATAAACGGAAAAATGCTTTATAAAAAAATAATTGACGATTTACCTAAAGAATTAGAAAAATACGGCTTTAAATCAATTGAAGAAGTTAAAAACACATCTTTAATTCAAGAAAAAATACGATATTCTCCTTTAAACCCAATCATAAATGAATCAATCTGTACAAAATGTAAATTATGCGAAAAAATTTGTCCATACTTTGCAATAAAAGTTGAAGACACGGTAGAAGTGAATAAATTAAAATGTTTTGGATGCGGATTATGTCAAAGCAAATGCCCTGTAGAAGCTATAAGTGGTGTTTATTGATATGAACTTTAAATTAAAATGTATATCATGCGAAAAAATTTTTGATGAAAATGAAGTTGAATATACATGCCCAAAATGTGGAAAAAGAATGGGAACACTCGAAGTAATATACGATTATGATAATATTCACGTTAAAAAAAGTGACTTTTATAAAACAGGCAACATATGGCAATTTGAAAAAATACTGCCTATAAAAAAAGATAGTTACCGTACAAACATTGAAGTAGGAGGAACACCATTTTATACTTTTAAAAATTTTGAAGGAGTTCAAAAACTCTCTATAAAAAACTGTGGTACAAACCCTACGGCATCCTTTAAAGACAGGGCAAGTGCTATAGCAGTTACTAAAGCTATTGAAAAAAATTTTGATACTATCTATTGTGCATCTACAGGAAATGCTGCAAGCTCTTTAGCTGGGATATCTTCAACATCTCCGTTAAAAACAATAGTATTTTTACCTTCAAGAGCCCCTAAAGCCAAAATGATTCAAATTGTAGTTTATGGAGCATTAATAGTACCCGTTGAAACAAGTTACGATAAAATATTTGATTTATCTATGGAAATAGGCACTGAAAATAATTGGTATTGCAGAAATTCTGCAATAAACCCTTATCTTTTAGAAGGCAAAAAAACTGCCGCTTTAGAAATACTCGTTCAAAACGATTTTAAAGCTCCAGAATACCTTTTTGTATCAGTAGGAGATGGAACGGTTATAAGCTCTTTTTATAAAGGTTTTTATGATTTTTTTCAATTAGGTCTTATTAAAAGCATTCCCAAAATAATAGGCATTCAAGCGGCAAAATCAAATTCCGTAAAAAAAGCGTTTGAAAATGGCGAACCATTTAAACCCTTTGATATAGAAGCTGAAACGACTGCTGACAGTATTTGTGTTGGAACACCTCGTGATGTAATAAAAGCTTGTAAATACGTTAAAAAATCCGGAGGTTTTTTTATTGCTGTAGAAGATGAAGAAATAATCAACGCTGGATTTGAACTTGCAAGAAAAACGGGAGTATTTGCTGAACCTGCTGGGTCAGCTTCATATGCAGGATTTAAAAAAGCTATTGATGAAAAACTCGTTGAAAAAAATTCTCATATATGTTTATCTATTACCGGAAATGGTTTGAAAGATATTAAAGCATTTGAAAATGAATTAAACATAAACACATTAAAATATTCAAAAGCAGATATAATGGATTATATAAAAAACTGGAGGTGATTTCGTTTTATGCTTACATTTAAACATTATTATCAACCGACAACGATAGATGAAGCTTACAACTTATTTGTTGAAAAAGAAAAATCAGAAATTATTGGAGGATGTATTTTTTTAAGATTATTATCAAGAGAAATTGAAAATGCTGTTGATATTTACAAATGCGGATTAAATTTTATAAAAGAAACAGATGATACTGTTGAAATAGGTGCTATGACAACATATGGAGATTTAGAGAGAAATGAAATAATAAAAAATAATTTTAATGGAATAATAATCAAAGCAATAGAACATATCGTAGGCATTCAATTGAGAAATATTATTTCAGTCGGAGGAACCATAGTGCCAAAATATGGTTTTTCAGATTTAATAACTGCATTAATTGCATTAGACACAAAATTACACTTTTATAAATCAGGTGAAATTCTTTTATCAAACTATATAAATTCTCACAAAACAGAAAAAGATATTCTGATAAAAATATCTATTAACAAATCAAAATCTCAATTTTTTTATTCTAACTTCAAAAAATCAAGCAACGATTATTCTGTTTTGAATATATCTTTAAAAAAAGATGCGAAAAATTTTAAAATATACGTAGGAAGCAGACCTAAAATTGCAAAATTAGCAGAAAAAGCTTCTGCATACATATCAGAAAATGAAATAAACAGTGAAAATATTATAAAAGCCTCTGAAATAGCCGCAGAAGAACTCAACTTTTCAACAGATATAAGAGCAGGAAAAGATTACAGAAAAGAATTGTGTAAAACTCTTGTCGAAAGAATTATTATGGAGGCGGTAAAATGATTATAAATTTAAAAATAAACGGAATCGAAAAAAACATAAAAATTAACCCTCATAGTTATTTACTTGATATTTTAAGAGATTTAGGATATAAAAGCGTAAAAAAAGGATGCGATACCGGTTCATGTGGTGTATGTACTGTACTTCTTAACGGAAAACCAATAAGATCATGTTCATTTTTAGCCGTAAGAGCAGAAAATTGTGAAATTACTACAATAGAAGGCGTTCAAAAACAAGCTGAAGAAATTGCAAAATATATAACAGCAGAAGGAGCAGACCAATGCGGATATTGTTCTCCAAGCCTTATATTAACCATAATAGGAATGAAAAATGAAATAAAAAACCCTACTTATGAAGAAACTTTAAAATACGTAAAAGGTAATTTGTGCCGATGTACCGGATATGAGGGACAGCACAGAGCCATAAGAAAATATCTGGGGGTGGAATGATGAAAAGAGTAAAGGTAAGTATTCCTAAAGTTGATGGATTAGGTTTATTAAAAGGAAAGCCAGCATATACGGACGATTTGATTCCAGACAACACATTAATAGTAAAATTTTTAAGGAGTCCTCATGCTTATGTTAAAATAAAATCTATAGATATAAGCAAAGCACAAAAAATCCCGGGTGTAGAATGTATATTAACTCATCACGATGTACCAAAAAATCTTTTTACAAGAGCAGGACAAGGATATCCCGAACCATCTCCTCACGACAAAAGAATATTCGATGAATATGCAAGATATGTAGGCGATGAAATAGCCGCTGTTGCAGCTATAGATGAAGAAACTGCTATAAAAGCATTAAGAGAAATTCATGTTGAATATGAAATATTACCAGAAGTGATGGATTTTGAAAAATCTATAGACAATGAAACTATAATACATATGGAAGAAGATTCTCATTCAAAATTTGAAATAGGATTCAACCCAAAAAGAAATATAGCCGCTGCATATTCAATGGAAGTTGGCAACGTAGAAGAAGAATTAAAAAAGTGTGATTATACAGTTGAGCAAAGTTATTACACACACGCACAAGCTCATGCAATGATGGAACCACATACTGCATTTGCTTATATTGACTTCCAAGAAAGGCTCACAATAGTTACTGCAACTCAAGTACCTTTTCATGTGAGAAGAATTATATCTAAAACATTAGAATACCCAATGAATAAAATAAGAGTTATAAAACCAAGAATAGGTGGCGGATTCGGCGGGAAACAAGCATTACACGGTGAATTTATAGTCGCCCTGATGACATTAAAAACCGGAAAACCTTGCAAAATTTTTTATACGAGAAAAGAAGTATTTGAATCAACATGTTCAAGACATAAAATGAGATTTGATATAAGATTAGGAGCAGACAAAGAAGGGAATTTAAAAGCAATTGATATGAAAGGGCTTTCCGATACAGGAGCTTATGGAGAACACGCCTTAACAGTATTTATGGTTGCAGGGTCAAAAACATTACCTTTATACAATAAAATTAACTCCGTAAAATTTTCTGGAGATATAGTATATACAAACAACGTTTCAGCAGGTGCTTTTAGAGGATACGGTGCAATACAAGGGAATTTTGCCCTTGAATCTGCAATTGATGAACTTGCAAAAAAAATGAATTTAGACCCTATAAAATTCCGAGAAAAAAACATGATAAAAGAAGGCGAAACTTCAGCTGTATTTAAAATAATGGGAGAAGGTCGAGAAGGCGTCGAAATGTACGTTGAAAGTTGCAAATTAGATTTTTGTATTAAAAGGGGTAAAGAACTCATAAAATGGGATGAAAAATATCCTTACAAAAAAATATCTGAAGATAAAATAAGAAGTGTAGGAATGGCAATTGCAATGCAAGGTTCTGGAATACCTTATATCGATATGGGCTCTGCTATAATAAAACTAAACGAAGACGGATTTTTTAACCTAATGGTAGGTGCAACAGATATAGGAACAGGAAGTGATACCATACTTGCTCAAATGGCCGCTGAAGTCCTTGAAACAGAAGTCGAAAATATAGTAGTTTATTCTTCAGACACAGATTTAACACCTTTTGATGTCGGGGCTTACGCTTCTTCAACAACTTACGTTTCAGGAAATTCTGTTATTAGTGCCGCAAAAAATATGCGTGAATTAATAATACAAGCAGCAGCAGAAAAATTTGAAATAAATGCAAAAGAAATACTTTTTGATGGAAAAATTTTAAAATCAAAAGATGAAAAACATTGTATGAGCTTAAAAGATTTTTCAACACAACTTTATTATTCAGATAAACAAAAACAATTAGTTGCTAATTCTTCGTATGTAGGTCATATATCCCCGCCACCATATATGGCAGGATTTGCTGAAATAGAAATAGATATCAAAACAGGAAAAATTGATGTTATAGAATTTGTAGGCATTGTAGACTGTGGAACACCTATAAACCCTAACCTAGCAAAAATACAAGTTGAAGGCGGAATATTACAAGGAATAGGAATGGCAATTCATGAAGAAGTTAAAATAAACGCAAAAGGGAAAATGCTAACAAATAATTTGATGAATTATAAAATACCTGCAAGAAATGATATTGGTAAATTAACAGTAGAATTTGCTGAAAGTTATGAACCATCAGGACCATTTGGTGCAAAATCTGTAGGTGAAATAGGAATAGACACACCGCCAGCAGTAATAGCAAACGCTGTATTCAATGCAACAGGAATCAGAATAAGAGATTTACCTATAACTCCAGAAAAATTGTTATTGAAAATCAAACAATAGAAAGTAGAAAGTTGGTCAGCAGAAAATTGGTAAGTGAAAAGTTGAAAGTGAAAAGTGGCAAGTTGAAAGTTGGTCAGCAGACAGTTGGTCAGGAAAAACAAAAAAACGTTTAATTGTTTACTTCTTCATTATTATTTGGCTTTAATGCTTTTTCTGACCAACTTTCCAACTGACCAACTAATTATTATAAGCTTTTGCAAAAACCTCTCCACCCCGTCAATCTTCGGTTGCCACCCCTCAAGAGAGGAATTAAATACCAAAAACCGTTTTTTCTTTTCACTTTCTACTTTCCAACTTTCTACTTTCCAACTTTCTACTTTCCAACTTTTCCCTTTTTCATTTTATATTCGTAAAACAAAAGTTAATTCAATTTAATTTATTTTTTCTCATATTGAGATATAATAAGAAAGTATAAGAAAATTTTTTCATTATTGTGAAATTGTGAAATTTTAAACAATTAGGACAAAATTTATCATATTTGCAGGAGGGAAGCAGAATGACAGATACCTTAGATATGAAACTTAAAGAGGTTGAACAGTATCTTGATTCATTAGGATTAGAAAACGTTGACGAAGTTGAAAGAAGAAGTTACCTTATTAGAGTGTTACATAAAGCTCAAAATATAATCGGTTATTTACCGATTGAAGTGCAACTTCTTATTGCAAAAAAACTTAAAGTTCATGCTTCACAAGTTTATGGAGTTGTTACTTTTTATAATTTTTTCACAATGAAACCTAAAGGGAAATACCCTATAAACATTTGTTTAGGAACAGCTTGTTACGTTAGAGGTGCCGGTAATATTATGGATCAAACTAAAAAAATACTTAATATTGAAGATGGGGAAACTACTCCTGATGGTGTTTTTTCTATTCACGGTGTTAGATGTATCGGTGCTTGTGGACTTGCTCCTGTTATAATGGTCGGAAATAAAGTTCACGGAAGATTGAAAAAAGATGATATGAAAAAAATTATTGATGAATATACTGCAAAAGCAAAAGAAGAAGGTCTTGCTGAATAGGAGGAAATAAAATGGCTAAAATTAAAAGTCTTCAAGATTTAATAAAATTAAAAGAAGATTCAAAAGATAAAATTCAAATCAGAAAAACTGCTGGAGAAAAAGACAAAATAGTTTTAAAAGTAGCTATGGGAACATGTGGAATTTCTGCAGGAGCTAAAGAAACATTCAGTGCACTAATTGAAGCAATTGATAAACACGGGCTAGATAATGTTGTTGTAACACAAACAGGATGTATGGGTTATTGCCATGCTGAACCAACAGTACAAGTTAATGAACCAGAAAAAGAAACATTTTTATACGGAAATATAACAGCTGAAAAAGCTGAAGAACTTATCGTTAAGCATATAATTAACGGTGAATTATTACAAGATTCTATCGTTGGCGAAACACATCAAAGAGCTGAATAATAGGAGGGAGAACATAAATGTCGAAATATAAACAATACATTCTTGTATGTGGAGGAACAGGTTGTGTTTCTTCAGGTTCAGGGGATGTTCTTGATGAATTCAACAAATTATTGGAAGAACATAACCTTCAAAACGATATACAGGTTGTTAGAACAGGTTGTTTTGGATTTTGTGAACAGGGTACAATCGTAAAAATATTACCAGACAATACATTTTATGTAAAAATAGAAAAAAATCATGTTTCAGAAATTATCAACGAACATATAATAAAAGGAAGAAAAGTTGAAAAACTTTTATTCAAAGATCCACAAACAAAAGAAACTGTTGCAGAAGATGAAGGAATGAATTTCTATAAAAAGCAAGTTAGAGTTGCTTTAAGAAATGCAGGATTTATAAACCCTGAAGACATTGATGAATACATCGCAAACAATGGTTATCAAGCTCTTGGAAAAGCTTTAACAGAAACCAATCAAGATGAAGTAATAGATACGCTTTTAGAATCAGGATTAAGAGGAAGAGGGGGCGGAGGTTTCCCTACAGGTTTAAAATGGAGATTTGCAAACAAAGCAAAAAGCAATCAAAAATATGTTGTATGTAATGCTGATGAAGGTGATCCAGGTGCATTTATGGATAGATCTATCCTTGAAGGAGATCCTCATTCAGTGATTGAAGGTATGGCTTTAGCAGGTTTTGCTATTGGAGCAGATAAAGGTGTTGTGTATATAAGAGCAGAATACCCGTTAGCTGTTGAAAGACTTGAAATAGCTTTAAATCAAGCTAGAGAATACGGTTTCTTAGGCGAAAATATTTTTGGAACAGGTTTTTCTTTTGACATAGATATAAGATTAGGAGCCGGTGCTTTTGTTTGTGGAGAAGAAACTGCATTAATACATTCAATCGAAGGATACAGAGGAGAACCTACAACAAAACCTCCATTTCCTGCAAATAGTGGATTATTTAATGAACCAACATTAATAAATAATGTTGAAACATTCGCAAACATACCTATAATTTTAGATAAAGGCTCTGATTGGTATAGAAGTTTAGGAACAGAAAAATCTCCTGGAACAAAAGTTTTTGCACTTGCTGGAGCAATAAATAACGTTGGCCTTGTTGAAGTTCCTATGGGAACAACTTTGAGAGAAATCATTTTTGAAATTGGTGGCGGAATAAGAAACGGAAAAAAATTTAAAGCTGCTCAAACTGGTGGTCCTTCTGGAGGATGTATTCCAACAGAGTATCTTGATACTGAAATTGATTTCGATAACTTAAATGCTCTTGGTTCAATGATGGGCTCCGGTGGTCTGATTGTCATGGATGAAGATACATGTATGGTAGACGTTTCAAAATTTTATCTAGAATTCACAGTTGAAGAATCTTGTGGTAAATGTACTCCATGTAGAATCGGTAATGTAAGATTACTTGAAACTTTAGAAAAAATTTCTTCAGGAAGATCAAAACCAGAAGATTTAAGAAAACTTGAAATTTTAGGTCAAGCAATTAAAGATTCTTCTTTATGTGGGCTTGGTCAAACAGCTCCAAACCCAATTTTATCTACATATCATTACTTTAAAGAAGAATACGAAGCACACGTTATGGATAGAATTTGTCCAGCAGGTGTATGTAAAGATCTTATCAAATTTGATATTATTGAAAATAAATGTGTTGGTTGTACAGCTTGTGCTAGAGTATGTCCTACAGCAGCAATCACAGGTGAACTAAGAAAACCTCACGTTATTCATCAAGATAAATGTATAAAATGTGGCGCTTGTTACGATACATGTAGATTTGGCGCTATAACAAAATCTTAACCCAACTGGAAGGAGGACATATTATAATGCCAAATATTTTTATTAATAATAAAGAATATGAAGTAGCAGAAAACTTTACCGTGTTAGATGCTGTAAAACAGGCAGGCGGTTATATACCAACTTTATGTTATCTCGATTTAAAAGGAATAAATATTGAAAATAAACCCGCTTCATGTAGAGTATGTGTTGTCGAAATAGAAGGCAGAAGAAATCTTGCACCAGCTTGTGCTACACCTGTTTTTGAAGGCATGAAAGTATTCACACATTCAAGAAAAGCTATTCAAGCAAGAAGAACTGTTATTCAATTATTGCTTTCAAACCACCCTAAAGATTGTTTGAATTGTGCAAAGAATTTAGACTGTGATCTTCAAACAATGTCTGCTGAATTAAATATTACATCAAATCCATATTCAGGAAGACAGAACAGAATAGACAAAGATATATCAGCTGCAATTATAAGAGACCCAAGCAAATGTGTTATGTGTAGAAAATGTGAAACAATGTGTAATACATTCCAAACAGTTGGAGTACTTTCAGCTGTTGAAAGAGGCTTTGAATCAGTTGTTGAACCTACATTTAATTTAGGTCTTGAAGATACTGCATGTACATTCTGCGGACAATGTGTTGCTGTATGTCCTACAGGTGCATTGGTAGAAAGAGATTATATTGAAGAAGTATGGAATGAAATCGAACATCCTAAAAAACACGTCGTTGTTCAAACAGCTCCTGCAGTTAGAGTTGCATTAGCTGAAGAATTTGGATATGCTCCAGGAACAATTTCAACAAAAAAATTAGCCGGTGCTTTAAAAGTATTAGGTTTTGATTCAGTGTTTGATACAAATTTTGCTGCTGACTTGACAATTATGGAAGAAGCATCTGAATTCATTGACAGATTCACTAACGGCGGATATATGCCTATGCTAACTTCTTGTTGTCCGGGATGGGTTAAATTCTTAGAACATCAATTCTCTGATTTAATTGAAATGCCGTCTACAGCAAAATCACCACAGCAAATGTTCGGAGCAATTGCAAAAACTTACTATGCTGAAAAAATAAACGTTGATCCTAAAGATATGACCGTTGTATCAATAATGCCTTGTTTGGCAAAAAAATATGAAGCTGCAAGAGAAGAATTAAACTCAAATCCAGAATACAAAGATGTTGATTATGTTCTTACAACAAGAGAACTTGCAAAAATGATAAAAGAAGCAGGATTCAACTTTGATTCTATTCCTGAAGCTGAATATGATTCTCCATTAGGTGCATCTACAGGAGCTGCCACAATATTCGGAAGAACTGGCGGAGTTGCTGAAGCTGCCTTAAGAACTGCTTATGAATGGATTACAAAAGAAGAATTAAAAGAAGTGGAATTCGAAGCACTTAGAGGTTATGAAGGAGTAAGAATTGCTGAAGTTGATATAAAAGGAACTAAAGTTAGAATAGGTGTTGCATTTGGACTTGGAAATGTTAGAAAATTACTCGAAGATATAAGACTCAAAAAAGTTGATGTACACTTAATTGAAGTAATGGCATGTCCAGGTGGTTGTGTTGGTGGAGGCGGACAGCCTTATCATCACGGAGATTTAAATATCATCAAAAAAAGAATTGAAGCTTTAAATACAGATGATAGAAATTGTGAAATAAGAAAATCTCACGAAAACCCTGCAATTATAAAATTATACGAAGATTATTTAGGAAAACCAAATTCAGAAAAATCTCATCATCTTTTACATACTCACTATCTTGCAAGAGAATGGATGTAATTTTAAAATAAAATAAGCTCTCCGTTAAGGAGAGCTTTATTTAAAAGAGGTGGTTTATGAACACATTCGCAATTATTGTAAATGCTTCAAATAATAAAGAAGCCATAGATAAATCTTTAAAAAGTTTTTCTAAATCTTCAAATCACTCTATTTCAGGTTGTATAAATTATACAGAAGAACAAAAATTGTTTGAAAGCACTGCAAAGAATATGGTGCAAGAATATATTAACTTAAAAAAAAGCACAAAAGATATGATTAAAAAATTTGAAGATCGAGTTAAAGAAGACGATTTTTATTTGATTCAAATGAAAAAAAACTTAAAAAGATATGAAGATCATAATTATTATTTCTCTCAAGAATGGAAATTAGTTTATTTTGAGAACGATGAAGTAAATCACGTAGATGACTTTGAATATTATGAAGAAATCCTCAATAATAATCAAAAAGAAAATTTATTTATTTGTTTGTTAGATATATTATGAAAAAAGAGCGGATATAATCCGCTCTTTTTATTGTATTCTTGATATCGTCAATTTTACTTCTTTTACTCCATTTACATCATTCATATTCATCATTTCATTCATTGAAAATTTTAATTTGTTTTTAACTTCATTTATTCCATTCGTAGTCTGAAAATCTGATGCTTCGTGAGAAGAGAAAACAACCCTCATCATTTCAATAACATAAGAATAATTATCTTCTATAAATTTTTTCGCTCCCTCACTTCCAACTACAAGAGTATAATTTGAAACATAAACATTAGAATTACTTTTAGATCTTATAGCATAATCATTAGAAATAAGTGTGATTTCTCTTGAAACTACTGCTGGTGTTGCAGGTGTTTCTGGTGTTGTCGGTGTTTCTGGTGTTGTCGGTGTTTCTGGTGTTGTCGGTGTCTGAAATACTTGTGGGTTTTTTGAAGCGAATTGCCCTAAAATAACTTCACCTAAAAATTCTGGATTAGTTCTAAATTTAGCTATTGAATAAACAATTATTTTATCTTCATTATTTTTAAAATATAAATAATTATCTGTTAATGCTATTTCATAAAGATTTGGAAATTCTATATTTCTAATTATCTCTAAAGAATTTTCATTTTTTATTTCAGCAATTGTCAAACCTTGATTTTCTCTCAAAACATATAAATAATTATCTCTTTTTATTACTTGAGAAACTCTTCCATTGACATTCAACCTTGAAACCTCTTTTGGTTCATTAGTTGACATTATCTCGTACACTACAACACCTTGATTACCCCCCGCAGAAAAAAGATATATTTTTGGGAGTTCTGGAATTACAATATTTTCTTCAATTTCAGGAATTTTAGAAGTAGAAAAAGAAATTTGAGATTCTGATTTTTGATTAGCACTATCTTTTGCCACTACTTTTAAAATATAGTCATTATTTTCAATTAAATTATCATATTCAAAATATGTTTCCTTATAATCTGTCAATAAAGAAATTTCATTGTCAGATGTTTTTAAATAAATATCATATAACAATTCCACATCATTCGGATGTGTTCCTTTCCATACAAAAACTGTTTTTTCTGGAAGTATCGTTGCATTACTCTGTGGAAATAATATTTCAGGAGGATCAGGATAAGATAAAGCATTAATTAAAAACGGTTCAGAATATTCAAAAACCTTTTTATCTTTTATAACAGAAAAAACTAATTCTATTCTACTGCCCGAAATATTTCTGAGCCATATTTTATTTGTATCCGCTTTTCTCGAAAGATCGTAATTCCCATTTTCATTTTTAGTATAAATTAAATAACTGTCATAACCAGTTGGCAAAGTTATTGATAAATCATTTCCCAAGATTTCTTTTTGAGGAGAATAAATAATTCTATCTTTTCTTAAATTAAGATTTATATCTTGATCCTCATTTACAAAGACTTCAATTGAATCGTAATAATAAACAATCTCTTCTTCTCCTAAAACATGAACATTCAAAGTATAATTTCCCTTACCGATGTTTTCAAGAACTATATCTTCATTTAAATTATAAGTAGTAGAATAATTTTTTTCTCCCAAAAGACTCACTTTTATATTTGATATAGATTCAGAAACAATAGAATCAGGAAGTGTGTAATTTAATCTAATCTTATAATTTGATCCCCTAAAAACTATAGATATTACAATTATTATAGTTACGATCAAAAACACTCCCAAAGCCGAAAAAATATAAAGCCTTTCTTTTTTTGTTTTAGACAAATAATTATCCTTACTAGTTATCTCAGTAAATTCATCAGAAGGTTTCACTTTTTTATTTTCAATTTCTTTTTCAACTTTTTTCAAATTCATCACCTCTGTAGAATTATACCATACTTTTTTAATTTAGCAAATACTAAAAACATCCCTAAAAGGGATGTTTTTAGTATTTTATTTTATTAATTTTTTCATAATCTCTGCTAATTCGATGAAATCTGCTGTTAATGAAGCTCCTCCAACTAAAGCACCATCAATATCTTCTTTTGAAAAAAGTCCGAAATAATTATCTGGTTTGACACTTCCTCCATACAATAATGAAATATTTTGCGAAACTTCTTCCCCGTAAATATCCTTCAACAAACTTCTAATATAAGCATGAATTTCTTGTGCTTGTTCTGGAGTGGCTACAACTCCTGTTCCAATTGCCCATACAGGCTCATATGCGATTATAACTTTTTTTAGTTGTTCTGTATTTAACCCATATAAACCTTCTTTTATTTGCTTTTCAACAACATTAAAAGCTAATCCTTTATTTCTTTCTTCTAAATGTTCCCCAATACAAAAAATAGGAGTTAAATCTTTTTCAATAGCTTTTTTTATCTTTTTATTTATTAATTCATCAGTTTCATTAAAAATATCTCTTCTTTCTGAATGCCCTAAAATAACATATTCTACCCCAATGTTTTTTAACATATCAGAAGAAATTTCCCCAGTATACGCACCTTTATCCTCGAAATACATATTTTGTGCCGATACTTTTATATCAGATTTTTGAGTTATTTCAAAAACTCTTTCAAGCGTTGTGAAAGGAACGCCTAAAACTACATCTATCTTTTTTTCGCTTCCTAATTCACCTACAAGTAAATTGGAAAATTGTGCCGCTTCTGTATTATTTTTATTCATTTTCCAATTTCCAGCTAAAACAAATTTTCTATCTTTAATTATTTTTTTTTTTGAAATTGAAGCTATCCCAGGTAACTCTAACCCTTCCAAAAATTCAAGAGAAGCTCCTCCTCCTGTTGAAACATGAGAAAATTGAGAGGATAAATTAAATTTTTCAGCCGCTGCAGCAGAATCTCCTCCGCCAATAACACTGATAGCACCTCTTTGATTAGTTATTTTAGCAATAATTTCTGCGATTGTTTTTGTTCCATTAGCAAAATCTTCTATTTCAAAAACTCCCATAGGTCCATTCCAAACAACAGTTTTAACGTCATCCAACTTTGTTTCAAAAAGTTTTAAAGATTCTGGACCAATATCAAGACCCATCCAACCTTTTTCAATTCCATCATCAATATTGACTATTTTTGTTTCAACACCAGCTTCAAGTTTTTGTGCAATAATAGCGTCTACCGGAAGAATAAATTCTACGTTTTTTTCTTCTGCTTTTTTTAATAATTCTTTTGCAAGTTCTAACTTATCTTCTTCAAAAAGCGAAGATCCTATTTCTTTTCCCTGAGCTTTTAAGAAGGTAAACATCATAGCTCCACCGATTAAAATTCTATCCGCATTTTCAAGAAGATTCGTAATAACACCTATTTTATCTGAAACCTTTGCTCCACCAAGTATAACCGCATAAGGCTTTTCAGGATTTTTTGTAACTTTATCTAAAAATTTTATTTCTTTTTCCATCAAAAAACCCGCAAAACTTGGAATCCTTTGAGCAATACCTACATTAGAAGCATGTGCTCTGTGAGCTGTCCCAAAAGCATCATTAACATGGTAATCAGCAAGTTTCGCCCATGCTTCTGAAAGCTCATCATTATTTTTTTCTTCTCCTTTTTCAAAACGAGTGTTTTCTAAAAGTAAAACATTTCCAAATTCAAGACTATCAATTGCTTTTTCAACTAAATCACCTCGAGTTTCTTCAATAAAAGAAACTTTATTATCTAATAGTTCATTAAGTCTATCTGCAACAGGTTTTAAAGTGTATTTAGGTTTTTTTTCTCCTTTAGGTCTACCAAGATGTGAAAGAAGAATTACTTTAGCCTTATTTTCCATCAAATGTTTTATAGTTGGTAAAGCTTCAACAATTCTTGTTTCATCAGTAATAACACCATCTTTTAGAGGAACATTAAAATCAACTCTAACTATAACTTTCTTTTCATTAAAATCAATATCTCTTATAGTAATTTTATCCATTTTTTATACCCCCGTTAAATTCTTTTTAGTTTTTTACCTCTTTCTTTATATTATGATTATTAATTAAATAACTCTTATATTATAAAAGGGAACATATAAATGTCCCCTTTATTTAGTAATTAATTAAATTATAAGTTTCCCCATTTTAAAGCAAGATCAACAACTCTTGCAGAATAACCATATTCATTATCATACCATGAACCAACTTTTACTAAAGTACCATTCATTACTTTTGTTAACTCAGAATCAAAAATTCCTGAAGCAGTAGTACCTATTATATCAGAAGAAACTATAGGGTCTTCAGTATAATCTACTATGCCTTTTAATTCTCCTTCAGCAGAAGCTTTTACTAAAGCATTTATTTCTTCCACTGTTGTTTCTTTTTCAACTTCAATTGTTAAATCAGTTATAGAACCATCAGCAGTTGGGACTCTCATAGCAATACCGTCAAGTTTTCCTTTTAACTCAGGAATAACTAACGCAACCGCTTTTGCTGCACCAGTTGTAGTCGGAATAATATTTATTGCAGCTGCTCTTGCTCTTCTTAAATCTCTATGAGGCAAATCAAGAACCTGTTGGTCATTGGTAAAAGAGTGAATAGTAGTTAAAAGACCTCTTTTAATTTTAAAATTATCATTTAATACTTTAATTACAGGAGCTATAGAATTTGTTGTACAAGAAGCATTAGAAATAACTTGCATATCTGCAGTTAATTCTGCATCGTTAACCCCTAAAACAATTGTAGCATCTACTTCCCCTTTAGCAGGAGCAGTAATTAAAACTTTTTTTGCTCCAGAATTGATATGTGGCATGCATTTTTCTTTTCCTGTAAAAACACCTGTTGATTCTATAACCATATCAACCCCTAAAGAAGCCCAAGGCAAATTAGAAGGATCTCTTTCAGCAAAAACCTTAATTTCTTTACCGTTTACTTTAAAACCATTTTCAAGCAATTCAACAGTTCCATTAAATCTTCCGTGAACTGAATCATATTTTAAAAGTGTAGCAAGAGTTTTTGTATCTGTTAAATCGTTTATAGCTACAACATCAATATCGTTCCTTTCAGCCATAATTCTGAAAACTATTCTTCCAATTCTCCCAAAACCATTAATTGCAACTTTTAATGCCATTAACAACACCTCCTAAAATAATTAAAACAAGTTCAAAACTTAGTTATTTTTTTCTCTATCCTTATTATATACGATTTATAATAAAATAAGTATAATTAAACGTTAAATTTATCAAAATCCAAAATCAGACAAACCAGATAAATATTTGTCATTTATTTTTTCGTTTTCTTCTTCTTTACTTGTGTTAATCTTTTCTATAACCTCATTTGTTGCGGCTATAATCATATCTTTTACAATATCAAAATCTTCGTCTTTTAATTCTTCAGAAATTTCAATATCTTTAATTTTTAAGTCTCCGGTAGCTATAACTTTTACAACCCCTCCACCACTTGTAGCATCAAATTCTAGAGTTGCAAACTTTTCTTCCATTTTTGCCATTTCTTCTTCTAAAGCAACTTGAGCTTTTTGAGCTTCTTGAAGAACCTTATTCATATTTCCACCAGATTTTTTTTGTTTTAAAGATCTTCCACCAATACTTTTAAGCTTTTTTCCCATAATAATACCTCCTCTAAAAGGATTTAGTTTTTTTCTTTACATTATATTATATCATTAATTGCATAATCCCGCAAATTTTTCAATTATTCAATTCTATATGTTTTTGCATAATTCTTACAGCATTTGTAGCAGCCCCAACTCTCACATTATCCGCAACATTCCAGAACATAAAGGTTTTTTCGTCAATTGCTCTAATTCTTGAAACGTAAGTTTTTTTAGAATCTTCTATTTCAAGAGGAGTTACAATATCCTCTGAATAAACAACATTTTCTGAATTTTTCATTATGTTTATGAAATCATCTTTTGAAAGAGGAGACTTTGTTCTAACTAAAATAGATTCAGAATGGCCATAATAAACAGGAACTCTAACAGCAGTTGGATAAACTTCAATATTATCATCATTAAAAATTTTTTTAGTTTCTCTAACCATTTTTACTTCTTCTTCAGTAAAATCATTTTCCATATAAGGTCCTATTTCAGGAATAACATTTCTAAAAATTTGTTTTGGATAATTTACTACATTTAAATCTCCATTTTCTTGATTAGCTAATTCGCTAATCCCTTTATTACCAGAACCAGAAACAGCCTGATAAGTTGAAACGACTATCTCTTCAATACCGTATTTTTTATATATATTATTTAAAGATAATAACATTTGAATAGTAGAACAATTAGGATTAGCAACTAGACCTTTATACCCTTTTAATACGTTGCCATTTATTTCAGGAATAACAAGAGGAATACCTTCATCCATTCTAAATGCTGATGAGTTATCTATAGCAACCTTACAATTTTCTAAAGCCTTTGAAAAATAAACCTTTGAAACAGCTGATCCTGCAGTAAAAAGAATGTAGTCAAACTTTTCATCAAAACTTTTTTCTGTTAATTCATTAATTATCACTTCTTTACTCAAATAATTCAATTTCTTCCCCGCAGACTTCTTTGAAGCAAATAAAGTGATATTTTCAAATCTGTTTTCTTCTAATTCTTTAAGAACTTTTCTACCTACTTCTCCAGTAGCTCCAACTAAAGCAATTCTCACAACTAGTTTCGTCCCGTAAAATTTATAAAACGTTATAAAAAGATTTAAATATATTTCTTTATTCATAAACCACCACATATTTTATAGCTATTTGAAATCTTTTTTCCCATCTATTTAGTCATCTTTTGAATATAATTTATTCTATTGCTATCAAGATATGCGTAAACTTTTTTATAATCTTTTCAGGTTTTATAAAATTGCAAGTTTTACGATAACGACTACCCTCCTTATTTATATCATATTTTTGGAAACTTTACATTGCAATCTAAGTAATCCGTTTCCAATTTTCTTAACTATATAACTTTTTTCTATTCTTTAAATTTATTACAATCTATTTTTTTAAATTAACATATTTTTGGAAAATTTTATTTAATATGTGTTTTGATAAAAAGCAAATATACTTTTATAATTCTTAAATATTATTTACGCTTATTGCAAACCTCTAAATGTCATTTTATTTATTTTAACAATTTATTATAACGAAAATAATAAGCAAAAGAAAATGTTGAATTTTTTTAGATTGAAGCCAAAGGCTTCAGTATGTTATAATTAAATGATAAAACAAATAAAAATGGAGGTGAACTTTATGAATGATGAAACAGATATAAAAAATATCATTAATAATTTATCGATAGGATGTGCCTGTTGTAAAGTTTTATTTAATTCTAATGGTAACCCTCATAGTTTTAAATTTACTTTTGTAAATGAAATGTTTTCTAAAATATTGGGTTTTACTGTTGAGCAAATTTTATCAAAAAACATAGATGAAATTATAGAATTTTCTGAAAACACTAGTTTTTACAAATCTATAAAAAAGAATATAAAAGAAAAAAGAAAAAATATAAAATTTTATTCTAACCAAAATGACAAATGGTATAAATGCGAAGTAAAATTTGACTCAGAATACGGTTTTTCTTTAACTCTATACGACATTTCAGAAGAAATGATTCAAATAAATGATTTTAATATATTGATTAATTCATTAAATGACATGGTTTTCGAATTCGATGAAAATTTTAATTTTATAAACGTTTGGTTTGGAGAAGAAGATTATATGTTTTTATCTAAAAATCTTTTAATTAACAATTCTATTGATTATTATTTTGAAAGTAACATAGTTGATATGTATAAAAAAGCTTTTGAAAAAACAGTGTTAGATAACAAAAAAATATCTTTCCAGTATAAAAAAGAAGGATTATGGTACAACGCGATTATATTCTCTAGAAAAGACATATTTAACAATAAAAGGTATATAGCAGTAATTACTGAAATTACTGAAAAGAAAAATATCGAACAAAAATTATTAGAAGAAAAAGAAGCCTATGAATCAATAGTAAATAGTGCTGAAGATTTAATTTGCCGATTTCTTCCAGATACTACAATAATATTTGCAAATGATTCTTATTGTAAGTTTTTTAATAAAAAAAGAGAAGAATTAATAGGAAAAAAATTCCTACATTTAATTCCCGAAAAAGAACATGAAATAATACTGAATAGACTTAAAAATGTAACTCTTGAAAATTCTGTTATAAGATACTCTCATGAAGTTGTTTTACCTGATAGCAAATGTGTTGAACAAAGTTGGATTGACAAAGCATTTTTTGACGAATCTGGAAAAATAAAATTTTTTCAATCCACTAGTCATTTAAAATATTCAGAATAAAGAAGGTATTTTTTTGAAGATAATAAGATATGATGGTAGTTTTGATGGGTTTTTATGTGTATTATTTTTTTGTTATAAAGAAAAAATAATACCTGAAAATATTGTTTCGCAAGGAAATATTTCTTTATTTGGTGAAGAAATTGAAATAAATACCGAATCAAAAAAATCTAAATATTTTTTCGATTATTTGAGAAAAAATATAGATGATTTGACTTTAAAAAAGATTTTTTTTGTTTTTTCTTCAGAAAACGAAAAAAAAGATATAACAACATTTAAATATTTGATTTCATATAATAAATTTAAAAAAGATACTGAAAAATATATAAATTTAGAACATATAAAGCTATTTAATGATATACATACTAGGGTTGCAAAAGAAGTTCATCGTTTAAAAGGCCTATTAAGATTTAGGAAAATGATTGATGGGAGTTATTATGCTCCAATAAATCCAGATAATGATATAAGTAAGTATCTTCTCGCACATTTTTCTGAAAGGTTTTCAGAGGAAATATGGGTTATTCACGATATTAAAAGAAAAACAGCTTATAAATATGAAAACAAAAAAATAGATTTTTTTTATGTGGAAGATTTTCAAGAGAATAAAATAAAAGAAAATTATGATTCAGAAGAAAAAGAAGTACAAATGTTGTGGAAAAAATTTCATGAATCAATAGCTATAAAAAATAGAAAAAATTTAAAATTGCAGAAAAATCTTATGCCATACAGATATTGGAAATATTTAATTGAAATTTAATAGTTGGAAAGAAAAAACAATTTTTATAATTACCGTTTTTTGCTTTTAATGTAGTGTAACAGCCACGCTGAACTGTGCACGGCGTTACAGCACAGGCGAAAACATTCATCTTTTGCGTTAAACAATTGCTCAACTACCGTTCAGCTATCGTTCCCAAAAATGAAGTGGTAAACATTGGATAAAATAAATCGCTCACAAGATCAAATTTTCTAAAAAACAGCTTTCGCTCGGTCAAAAAATTCGGAAAATAGCAAACTCGCTACGCTCAGACATGCTATTTTCTTACGCATTTTTTGATTCGCTCAATTGTTTTTTTGACGAAAATCCTCAATTGTTCGCTACTTTATTTCATCCATATTTACCGTCAAAGCATATAATAAAAAAACTGTCAAAAGTATCATTTTAAAAACTTAAACGCTTTTTGTTTTTCCAGACCAACTGTCTGCTGACCAACTGACCAACTTTAAAAACCATATTTACCATCAAAGCATTATAATAATAAAAACGAAACGAAAATGAAATAATTCGAATGTAAAATAACAGTTAATTGAGGAGGTGTTACCATATGTCAGCAAAATTAAATAATATCAGACAAATTAATAGTGATGAGGTAATCACGACTCAATTTATATATGAATCTTAAATTTTTTAATTAATTAAATAATTGATTCATTAATAAAAGCTGTGGTTATCTTTCCACGGCTATTTTTATTTTTTGTTTTCTTTTAAACAGAAGACAATAATTTTTTTATTTTTGAATAATTCTATAATATTTTAGTATATAAAAAATGCCGTGGCGTAATGCTACGGCATTTTTTTTAATAAAATTAAAAAACTATATTAAGGAGATGATTGAGATGCTAAAAAGAACAAAAGCGAATGTTAATTATGGAGGGATAAAAAAATTATGAGGTGATAAAAATTGGATATTATTAATTTGGGAATTTTGGCACACGTGGATGCTGGAAAAACTACAGTTACAGAAAATTTGCTTTATAAAGCAGGTGTGATAAAACAAATAGGAAGAGTGGATAGCGGAAACACTGTTACTGATTCACTTGAAATAGAAAAAAGAAGAGGTATAACGATAAGAACGACAACAGTTTCATTTGACTGGAAAAACATAAAAGTAAATCTTTTAGACACTCCGGGACATGTAGATTTTATAGCAGAAGTAGAAAGATCTGTCCAAATATTAGATGGAGCTATTCTTGTTATTTCAGCAAAAGAGGGTGTTCAAACACAAACAAGAGTTATATTCAATATATTAAAAAAATTGAAAATACCCACAATTTTATTTATAAATAAAATTGATAGACAAGGAGTTAATTTAGAAAAAATATATAAAAGCATAAAAGAAAAATTGGAATGCGAAACAATGAAAATGCAATCTGTATTAGGAGAAGGGACTAAAGATTTAATAATTACACCTTGGGAATTAGACAATGAATTAAAAATTGAAAACACAGAAACAGTATGTTTGTATGATGAAAAACTTTTGGAAAGCTATCTAAAAAAAGAAAAAATTGAAATAAAATCAACTATTATAAAAGAGATTGAAAAAAATAATTTATACCCGATATACCACGGTTCAGCACTTCAAGGTGTTGGGATTGAAGAATTGCTTGAAGGAATAACTACATTTTTACCAAAAATAAAAAATAACTCAGAAAAACCATTATCGGCTGTAGTTTATAAAATTCAAAGAGAACAGAATAATCAAAAGAATGTTTATTTGAGGTTATTTCAAGGAACTTTAAAATATAGGGAAATAGTAAACTTAGAAGAGAAAAATGAAGAACTAAAGATAAGAAATTTAGAAACGATAAAGAATGGAAAAATAGTGAAAACGAATGTAGTTAAAGCAGGAGATATTGCAATTCTTCCGAATTTAGAAGGATTAAAAATTGGAGATTTTGTAGGAATAAAAACAGAACATTTCAGAAAAATTTCTATGGCATTTCCTACATTAAAAACAACCATTAATCCTTTAAAAAGTGAAGAAAGACAATTGTTAATACAAACGCTTTTTAATTTAAGTGAAGAAGATCCATTCTTGAATTGCTATATAGATTCTTTGACTGATGAGATAGTAATAAACTTATTTGGAGAAGTGCAAAAAGAGTTTATAAAAACATATATTGAAGAAAGATTCAATATAAAAACCGAACTTAGCGATACTATAACTTTATTAAAAGAAAAACCTTTAAACTATGGGGAATCTTCAATTGCAATGTGGACAAAATTAAATCCTTTTTGTGCTTCTATAGGCTTATCAGTAGAACCCGTAGAAGAAGGGGAAGGGGTTATATACGAAAACAACATTTCTTACGGATTTTTAACTAGACCTTTTCAAAATGCTGTTTTAGATGGCATAAAAAGTGCTTTAAAGCAAGGATTATATGGATGGGAACTTACTGATATAAAAGTTTCATTTAATTGGGCTGAATATAATAGTGTAGACAGCACACCAGCAGATTACAGGAATCTTGCTCCATTAGTTTTAATGGAAGCATTAGAAAAATCTGGAACTAAACTAATGCAACCGATTATGACTTATAAACTTACAATACCTTCAGAAAATGTAGGAAAAGCGATATCTGATTTAATAAAAATGAAAGCAACGCTTTCTAACCCTTTAATAAAAGGTGAAGAAACAATAATTGAGGGAAAAATTCCTGTTGAAACATCTAAGAAATATTCTTTAGAATTAGCTTCATATACAGAAGGAAAAGGCATGTTCGATTTAGAATTTGCAGGGTATGAGCCGTATGATGGTGAAGTTAAAATTAGAGAAAGAACAGGATATGATGCAACAAACAGAGTAAAATATCTATTGCAAAAATCAAATGCTATAAAAATATAGAAGAACAACAATAGAATTATTTATATTAAAATTTTTTTTAAGGGCTGCTTATTTAGAGAGCCCTTTTTTAAATGTAAATAAATTCATATAATAATCAAATTAACTTTATTTTTGAAGTATAAAAATATGTTATAATAATTATATATAAAAAATTTTTCTGAGGAGGAAATATTATGCAAAAAGCAAAAATATTTTTAATAACAGGACTTTCGGGGTCAGGAAAAACGTTGTTGTTAAAATCTCTTGAAGATGAAGGTTTTTTTACTGTAGATAATGTTCCGCCACATTTGATAAGAGATTTTATAAATATCGCTTGTACAACAGATATTAAAAAAATTGCAATTGTTTCTGATATAAGGTGGAAAAAAACATCAGAATTGATAGACGCTTTTTTAAACCTTCATAATTATACTCCTTGTGATATAGATGTGAAAAAGATATTTTTAACTTCAGAAAAATCAATTTTATTAAATCGTTTTATAAAATCAAGAAGAAATCATCCTTTAAATCTTCCGGTAGCAGAAGCTATAGATAAAGAAATTGAATTATTAAATCCTGTAAAAGATATTTCAGATATAGTAATAGACACTTCAAATACGGAACCGTCTGAATTGAGAAAAAGATTTTTATCTCTTATTGAAGAAAAATCTGTTCAATTAACTTTAGATATTATAAGTTTTGGTTTTAAACATGGAATTCCTCAAACAGCCGATTATGTTTTTGATGTTAGATATATGAAGAATCCATTTTATTTTCTTGAAATGTATAAATTAAATGGCACAGATGAAAAAATAATTAATTATTTAGAATCATTCCCTGAAACGTTTATAACCGTTGAAAAAATTGCAGATTATGCTAGATTTGTTCAAGACTCTTATACAGAAGTCGGTAGACTTGCGGCACATTTCTGCATTGGATGTACTGGGGGTAAACATAGAAGCGTCTACGTGGCACAAAAAATTCATGACATTTTAAAAGGCGAAGGACGAGATGTAAATTTATTGCATAGAGATTTTGAGAAAGAATAATTGATTTTAAAGATGCACAGATTTTATTTCTCTAAATTTAGCATATTCAATAATTTTTTTAATACGTTTAACTAAGTCTTGATTTTCATTATCAAGACTTTCTTTATTATTAATTTTAATTAATAATCTGTCTAAATCATAATAATTCATAGAAAAAATATATTCATCATCTATCCCAGGTATCAAATCTGGCGAAGGTTTTTTTTCGATTATAAAATCTGGAAGCGATAATTTTTTTGCGAGTTCGATAACCTGAGTTTTATAAAGATGAAATATAGGCTCATAATCAACAGAGTCATCACCGTATTTTACGTATAATCCGGTAAGAAATTCTGTTTTATTTGTAGTTCCAACAACAGAATACCCTCTTTTTTCAGCTTCTAAATAAAATTTACACATTCTTATTCTATGTTTTGCTCTGTAATAAGCAAGACCTTTTAGAAAAAAAGAGTCTCCTGAATTAGATAAATCTTTAAAAAAGATATTTTCTTTTCCTAAAGATTCCCAATTCTTTTTTGCATATTTTTCTTTAATAAAGCTTGGAATAAAAAAAGCGGGAGGTTGAAGTTTATAAGCACCTATATGTCTTAATTCTCCAGAAATTTTATGAACTTTATGTGGAATTTTAAGAAAATCGCATATTTTTAAAGCATCTTTCAAAGTTTTTTTTGAAGAATCTCTTTCAGGAAGAATTAACCCATACACATTTTGAGCACCAAGTGCTTTTGCACACAAACAAGCAGTTACAGCGGAGTCTAATCCTCCAGAAATTCCAATAACAGTACCTTTAAAATCATACTTGCAGTTAAAAGAAGTAATGAAATCTAAAATTTCATTCAACATAACTTCACCAGCTTTCAAATTAAAATTTTTGAATAAGGAATTCACAATTTTGATTTTTATAGCTATAATATATTATAACAGAAAAAGTTAAAAAGGAAAAAGTTGGTCAGTTGGAAAGTTGGTCAGGAAAAGCGTTAAAAACATATAATAACGAAGTTGTAAATAATGACTGAACAATAGCCGAACAATAGTTAAACAATAGTTAAACGATTGCTTAACTGCCGTTCAACTATCGCTCAACTATCGTTCCCAAAAATGAAGTGTTAAACATTGGATAAAACAAATCGCTTACAAGATCAAATTTTCTAAAAAACAGCTTTCGCTCGGTCAAAAAATTCGGAAAATAGCAAACTCGCTACGCTCAGACATGCTATTTTCTTACGCATTTTTTGATTCGCTCAATTGTTTTTTTGACGAAAATCCTCAATTGTTCGCTACTTTATTTCATCCATATTTACCGTAAAAGCATATAATAAAAAACTGTCAAAAGTATCATTTTAAAAACTTAAACGCTTTTTGTTTTTCCAGACCAACTGTCTGCTGACCAACTGACCAACTTTAAAAACCATATTTACCATCAAATCTTTATAATAAAAACTGTCAAAAGTATCATTTTAAAAACTTAAACGCTTTTTGTTTTTCCAGACCAACTGTCTGCTGACCAACTTTAAAAACCATATTTACCGTCAAAGCATTATAATAAAAACTGTCAAAAGTATCATTTTAAAAACTTAAACGCTTTTTGTTTTTCCAGACCAACTGTCTGCTGACCAACTGACCAACTTTAAGCTTTTCACTATTTAAACTCTTTTCCATTTAAACAATTAAACATTGGATAAAATAATTACATTAAACTATTTTTAAGTAATAAAGATTAAAATATATTAGAAAAAGAAAGAAGGGATAAAATTGAGTATGATTCATTTAAAGAAAAACATAAAAAGAAGGATTTTAAATGGGCATCCATGGATTTATAACAATGAAATTGATAAAATTGAAAAAGGTATAAAGAAAGGTGATATCGTTTCAATTTTTTATGAAAAAACATTCGTTGGAAAAGGTTATTATAATCCTGATTCTATGATAGTAGTTAGGCTTTTGACTAAAAAAAATGAAGTTATAAACAAAGATTTTTTTAAAACAAAAATTTTAAAAGCCTTAAATTACAGAAAGATATTTTTTTCATCATTAGAAGCCGCTAGAATAATCTTTGGAGAGTCTGATGGCATTCCAGGATTAATTGTAGATAAATTCGCAAACTATCTTGTTATTCAAATAAATACATACGGAATAAATAAATATAGAAATGATATTTTAGAGTGTCTTATAGAAATATTATCTCCATCAGGGATTTATGAAAAAGATGATGAAAAAAATGCTTCGAAAGAAGGTTTTGACCCTGTTAACGGCTGGGTTTACAAAACAGGACCTGAACTAATCGATTTTAAAATAAATCATATAAATTTTGTTGCAGAAATAAATGGGCAAAAAACAGGTTTTTTTCTCGATCAAAGAATTAATGCTAGGCAATTAATTAATTTCTCTGAAGATAAAAAAGTAATAGATTTATTTTGTTATTCGGGAAATTTTGGCTTACACGCTTTAAAAGGCGGAGCAAAGCATGTTACGTTTGTTGATTATTCTCAAAGAGCGTTAGAATTAACGGAAATAAATCTTAAAAATAATAATATTTCTAAAGACCGATATGATTTAATAAACGCAAATGCTTTCGATTATTTAAGAATGCTGGATAATTCGGGAACTCTTTATGACTTAACACTTATAGATCCGCCATCACTTGCAAAATCAAGAAAAAGCAAAATAAGTGCTTTAAATGGATATAAAGAATTGAACTTGAGAGCAATGAAAATAACTAAAAATGAAGGCTTTTTATGTACATCATCATGTACGCAAATAATCTATCCAGATGATTTTGAAAAAATGTTATTTGAAGCTGCTGAAAACACTAATAAAAGGCTAAAAAAAATATATACAGGAATACAATCTTACGATCATCCAGTAGATACAAGTATTTTTGAAACTAATTATTTGAAAAACTTTATATTTTTTGTAGAGAATAATTTTAATTATTAACGGAGGTGTATTTTATGATATTTGGACCATTTCTTATAATACTTATACCCGCTTTTGTGTTCAGTATTTATGCCCAATTTTCTGTAAAAAGCACTTTTGATAAATATTCAAGAGTAGCCTCATCTTTGGGAGAAACAGGTGCGGTATTTGCAAGAAGGCTTTTAGACAATTTGGGATTATTTGATGTTAAAGTTGAAAAAGTTACTGGTTTTTTGTCAGATCATTATGATCCGGCTAATAAAGTATTGAGATTATCTGCTTCTACATACGGTTCAAAATCTGTTGCCGCACTTGGAGTTGTAGCTCATGAAGTTGGACATGCGATGCAAGATGCAAAGGCGTATAAACCTCTAATAATAAGAGGAATGTCAGTGCCTATGGCTGGGATAGGATCTAATATGGCTTGGTTTATATTCTTTTTTGGATTAATCTTTTCAAGCCCAATTTTCTTAAATGTCGGAATTTTTTTATTTGCTTTTGTAGTATTTTTTACTTTGATTACTTTACCAGTAGAATTTGATGCAAGTAAAAGAGCAATAAAATTTCTTCCTAATATGGGAATGCCAAAAGGTGAAGTAATAGCAGCACAAAAAGTTTTGAATGCTGCAGCAATGACTTATGTTGCAAGTGCATTAGTCGCTGTTTCTCAATTAATTAGAATGATATTATTAACTAACAGAAGATAAATAAAAACCCCCTTTTTTGGATTTGAGTTTATATTAATCATTGTAAAGAGTAAATACTGAAAAAACACGCACTGATTTTATGTGCGTGTTTTTATATGAAAAATGATATAATTAGATTAGGTCAAAAAGTTTTGGAAAAGAAAAAAGAGGTGGGAAATATGAAAAATATTTTATCAGAAAAAGAGTTTAGTTTTATTTCAGACGAGAATAAAAAATTTATTGTAGAATTTGACAAAAAAATATTAGAATTAGGATATGGTTGTGATAATAGCATAGGTGACGGATATTGTTGGGGTAAATATATGATTATTTATAAGAAACTGGGGGTAAAAAGCAAAAAAATTGTAGCTAGAATTTATATTCGAGAAAAAAGTATTCTTCTCAGATTATATTTTAATAATATTGACAAACATAAAGAATATATAGAAAATTCAAAAGATTATATAAAAGAACCTTTTATAGGTGATAACGGCAAATGTAATCATTGTCATAATGAAAAAGAGAAAAAATGTAAGTTTAGAAAAGTTTATACAATCGAAGATAAATATTATGAAAAATGTAATGGAATAACTTTTGAATTTTATGAACCAACTATGGAAAAATTACCCGATTATATTAACCTTTTGAAAGAATTTTATTCTATAAAAAAACTTAAAAATTAAATAAAAAAGTGTTTTATTTAATTGGAGGTAAAAATGCATAAAATTAGAAGAGAAGATAGAACTATTATTGCCGATGATGCTTTTGAAATTCTTAAAAATGCGGAATTTGGAATATTGTCAACTGTAGATAAAGAAAATCAACCATATGGAGTACCTTTAAGTTTTTGTGTATATAATAAAAATATATATTTTCATTGTGCAAAAGAAGGTTATAAGATAAATAATTTAGATTCAAATTCTAAAGTATCTTTTTGTGTAGTTGGGAACACAAAAATTCTTCCAGACCAATTCAGTACTAATTACGAAAGCACTATTGTATTTGGGAGAGCAGAAGAAGTGTTTGATGATGAAAAGTATAAAGCACTTGAACAGCTTATTTTTAAATATTCGAAAGATTTTTTTGAAGAAGGGGTTAAATATATAAACGCTTCTAAAGAAAACACAAAAGTATATAAAATTTCCATAGAATTTATTAGCGGAAAAGCAAGAAAGTAAATTCGTATTTCATTATAACAATTTTTATAATTTGGAGGAAAAAATGCTAGATAAATCAATTCCTTATTTTAATATAGTAATGCATAGAAAACCAGATATTGCTATTCCGCATTACAGTATTCCAGAAGGGTATTCAATCGTAAATTTTTCAAAAGGCGATGAAAATTCGTGGGTTGAAATTGAGACTTCTGTTGGAGAATTTGATTCAATCTCTGATTCACTTGAATATTTTGAAAATAATTATCTTTCTTTTCCAGAAGAAGTTGAACGGCGTACTATATTTATTCATTCAAAACATGGAGAAAAAGTCGGAACATGTACATCATGGTGGAATTATACCGGAATACGTAGAGATCTCGCTTTAGAATGGATTGCGGTAAAACCAGAATATCAAGGGTTAGGTTTAGGAAAAGTTCTTGTTTATGAAGGAATAAAAAGAATGATTGATATTGAAGGAAATAGAGATATTTTTCTTCACACGCAAACATGGAGTTATCGTGCAGTAGGAATTTACTTGAAAGCAGGTTTTGAATTTCTTAAAACAGGAACTTTCAGCAGATATGACAATGATTATGAAAAAGCTATTCCATATATTAAGGAAAAGTTGAAAATTTAGATGCTTATTAAAATCACGTAGTGGAGGAAATTTTATGAGTAGAGAATTAGCGTATAAATTGATTAAAAATTTTGATAAAAGAAAATCACTTTCTCAAACAGATTATGAAACAGCAGTAAAAAATGTTAAACCGCATGACGTAAAACTTTTAAAAAAAATAGTTTTTGGAACTATTAGAAATTTAACGAAAATAGATTATATAAATAAAAAACTAGTAAAAAACTATAATAAAATACCCCCAGCATCAAAAGCAGCTTTAAGAATAGGTGTTTATCAACTTTTAGAAGGCTTTGAAGAACATGCCGCTATATATGAAACAGTAGAAATTTTAAAAGATAAAAAAATGAAAAATTTCGTAAATGCAGTTTTGAGAAATTTTTTAAGAAATAAAGATAGTTTTAATTTTTCTAAAGAACATATAAATTATTCTTATCCAGAAGAAAAATATAAATATATAAAACAAAATTTCCCTTTTTACAAAAAAATACTTGAAAAACACCTTCAACCGTCTCCTGTAGTTCTAAGAGTAAACACTTTAAAAATAGGGTCTGAAGATTTATTTAATAAATTAAAAGAAAAAGGTTGGGATATAAAAAAGAGTATTAGATTTTCAGATAGCATTATTTTAAATTCATCTGAAATAGCCCCTGAAAAAGACGAATTATATTTAAAAGGATTTTATTATATTCAAAACGAATCATCTCAATTGATATCTAGAATTTTAAATCCAGAAAAAGGGCAAAAAATATATGATGTTTGTAGTGCTCCCGGAGGAAAAACAACTCATATCGCACAATTAATGAATAATGAAGGTCTTATTATAGCGACAGATACAGATATACTAAGGCTTGAAACTGTTGAAAAGAATGCGGAAAGATTAGGTATAAAAATAATAGAAACAATATTAAAAAAAGGTGAAGATTATTATTCTGAAGCAAAATATGATAAAATATTAATTGATGCTCCCTGCACATCATTGGGAACATCTAGTATACATCCTGAAGTTGTTCACAGAGTAGATCTAAAAGATTTTAAAGAATATGCCTTGATTCAAAGAAACATATTAGAAAATTGCATGAAATTATTAAAGTCTGATGGCGAACTAGTATATTCAACTTGCACATATTCATTAGAAGAAAACACACAAAACATGAAACATATGAAAGAAAAATATAATATAAACTTTATAAAATTAACAGATAAACTTAATGATTTTAAGATAAATTATTATTATGACGGTTTCGGTTATTATATTATACCAGATGAAACGGCCATACCTTTTTATATGGCAAAATTTAAAAACTCGGAGGAATTTTAGTGAATAAAAAAAACTTATTGAATTTCAGTTACGAAGAACTTGAAGAATATTTTGTGAATATTCTCAAACAGAAAAAATTTAGAGTAACACAAATAGCAGATTGGGTATATAAAAAACATGTGTTTGATTTTGATGAAATGAGTAATCTTTCTAAAGATCAAAAAATATTATTTACAGAACATTTTTATATAGGAATTCCGGAAATTGTTAAAATTTCTAAATCAAAACAAGATGGAACGACAAAATTTCTCATGATGCTTGAAGACGGAAAAACTGTAGAATCCGTTTTAATGTATTACCCAAACAGAATTTCTGCTTGTATATCTTCACAAGTAGGCTGTGCACTCAAATGCGAATTTTGTGCTACTGGAAAAATGGGATTCGAAAGAAATCTTACAACAGGTGAAATTTTAGGACAAGTTCTTGCGATGGAAAAATTTAAAGATGCGAATATAAACAATCTAGTTTATATGGGAATGGGAGAACCACTTTTAAATTATGACAACGTAATAAAAAGCGTAAAAATGTTGAATGATGAAAAATTAAGAAAACTTGGCGGAAGGCATATAACGATTTCTACATCAGGAATAGCTGATAAAATAGAAATATTAAATGAACTTGGAGTAGAAATAAGATTATCTGTATCTCTTCATGCTGCAACAAATGCTCAAAGAGATAAAATAATGCCTATAAATAGAAAATATCCTTTAGAGCAGTTAATTCAATCATGTAAAATATACCAACAAAAAACTAATAAAAGGGTAACTTTCGAATATACTGTAATAAAAGGTTTTAACGATTCTAAAAAAGATGCAGAAGATTTAATAGCACTTCTTTCTAATTTAAAATCTATGATAAATTTAATACCAGTAAACCCAAATTCAGCAGGACTTGAAAGACCTTCCGATAGATTTTTATTTGATTTTTATAATATAATAAAAAATAAAGGAATAGATGTAAGTATAAGAGCAGAAAAAGGAACTGATATAGAAGCAGCCTGCGGACAGTTAAAAACGAGGTATGAGAACGACTGACTAGAGGGGGAGCAATGAGAATAGTTAAGAAAATAATTTTTATTATATTAAAAATATTAAGATCAATGAGTTTCTTTTTCATAGGACTATTTGCTGCAGGAGTTGTAGCAATTTTATTCGTGATAATATATGTTTCCACTCCTTCAAACGTTGAAATACCTTATTTAATTGGTGAAAATTCTACGGTAGCAGTTAAATCTTTAAAAGAACTGAAACTTATCCCTGATATCGCAGGAACAGGAAATGTTGTATTATACACAGAACCTTCTGCAGGAACGATAGTAAAACAAGGGCATCATGTGATTCTACAGATGAGAAATATAGATCCGCAAAAAATCCCGGATCTACTAAAATTACCTTTGGAAACCGCAGAAGACTTTTTAAAAGAAATGGGAATAAAATATGAAATAAGAAGAATGAGAACAACAAGAGTTTATGAAAACGGCATAATAATCAGTATGATTCCTACACCTGGAAAAGAAATAACATCAGAAACTGTAATTTTAAACGTGGGTATTTACGGAGAATAGGGATGGTGAATTGGTGATTTGGAGAAGAGGTATAGTTACAAGATTTCATTCAAATACAGTTACTATAATAGATGAAAAAACAAAAGAATACTGCGAATGTGTTTTGAGAGGCAAATTTAAAAAACAACAAATCAAACCAATAGTTGGAGACTTTGTGGAATATTCAATTGAAGAAAATGATGTTTCAGGAAAAATAGAAAATATTTTACCACAACATAATGTTTTATTCAGACCAAAAATAGCTAACGTAGATCAAGCAGTTTTGATAACGACAATTAAAAATCCAGATGTTGATTTTTTAATAGTCGATAAATTCCTTGTGCAAGCAGAAAATCAGGATTTAGAATGCGTGATAATAGTTAATAAAATTGATCTATTAAAAACTGAAGAAGAACAAGAAAAACTTGAGGCATTTATAAACACCTATTCAAATCATTATACAGTGATACCTGTTTCAGTAACAGAAAACATTAATATAAATCTCGTAAAAGAAATTATGCATGGAAAAATAAGTACTATGGCAGGAATGTCAGGCGTTGGAAAATCCAGCCTTTTAAATTCTTTGGATGAAACGCTTGAACTAAGAATAGGAAATATTTCCGAAAAACTTAACAGAGGAAAACACACAACCACATATACAGAATTACTTTACCTTAATTTCGAAGCATATATTGCAGATACTCCAGGATTTGCAAACCTTGAAATTAGAGGAATAGACCCTAAATTTTTAAAAAATTTTTTTGTAGAATTTTATGAGTATGAACCTTATTGTGGTTTTGCTAATTGTGTTCATATGAATGAACCAAACTGTGCTGTTAAAGAAGCTTTAGAATATCATGAAATTTCTTTATCTAGATACAATAGTTATTTATACATTTACAAAGAACTTGAAGAAAGGGGAAATAAAAAATGGTAAGATTATTACCTTCGTTACTTGCAGCTGATTTTGCAAATCTTGAAAGAGATATTAAAAAAATTGAAAATTATGCAGACGGACTACATCTTGATATAATGGATGGACAGTTTGTTCCTAATATATCTTTTGGAATACCAGTGTTAAAATCATTGAGAGAAATAACAAATATGCATTTTGATACACATCTTATGATAATAAATCCTGAAAACTATATTGAAAACTTTGCAGAATTTTCAAACGCCATAACAGTACATTACGAGGCATCAACTCATTTACATAGAATAGTTAATCAAATAAAAGAAAAAGGATGTCAAGCGGGAGTTTCTCTTAACCCACACACACCAGTAAGTGTTCTTGAAGAAATATTACCGGAACTTGATAAAGTCTTGATAATGAGTGTTAATCCTGGTTTTACGGGGCAAAAGTTTATTCCTTCTATACTATTGAAAGTAAAAAAACTTAAAGAGATGTCTGAAAAACTAAATCCTAATTTAGAAATAATAGTAGATGGTGGAGTTGGTGAAAAAAATATAAAAGAATTGTTTAATAATGGAGCAAATTCTTTTGTAGTTGGTGCAGCAGTTTTTCATGCAGAAAATCCTGAAAAAGCAATAAAAAATTTAAGAGAAATTATAGATAAATAAGCTCATTTTTAATAAATGAGCTTATTTTAATTGTTTATAGAGATTTAAGGAATTTTTATTATAAAAGAGCTAAAAATTATGTGGTATAATTGAATAAAGTAGCTAGAGTAATTTTGATCAACTAACATATTTTGAGGTGGAAAAATTGAGTGATGCAAGAGAATACGTAAAAGAAATTGAGAATATTTTTAATAAAAAATTATTGAGAAGAGATAAAGACTTGATAGTAAAAGCTTATGAACTTGCAGAAAAATCACATGAAGGTCAATTCAGAGATTCTGGAGAGCCTTTTTTTGAACATCCAAAAGAAGTCGGAAAAATACTTGCAAGTTTTAAAATGGATATTGAAACGGTTATTTCTGCTTTACTTCATGATGTTGTTGAAGATTGTGATGTTCCTATAAAAGTTATTCAAGATAATTTTGGAAAAGAAATTGCATTGATTGTAAATGGTGTTACAAAGATAAGTAATTTGAAGCTTAATGAAAGACTCAGCAGAAATGACTTGAAATCAATTGAAAAAATTGAAACCGTAAGAAAAATGCTTTTGGCAATGTCTACAGATATAAGAGTAATACTTGTAAAATTGGCAGATAGACTTCATAATTTGAGAACTCTCGATTTTGTTCCAAGAAAAAAACAAATTGTAAAATCTGAAGAAACCTTGAAAATTTATGCACCTATAGCTCATAGACTTGGTATACATAAAATAAAAGCAGAGTTGGAAGACTTATCTTTTAAATTTTTATATCCCGATTCATTTGAAAGTTTAAAAAAAAAGCTTGAAAATAAACTTCTTACAAGACAAAATAATATAGAAAAGTATATAAATGAACTAAATTTAGAGTTGAAAAAACACAGAATAAAAGCAACAGTAGAGGGGCGCGAAAAGCATTTATACAGTGTTTGGGAAAAAATGCTAAAAAAAGGCAAAAGTTTTGATGAAATTTATGATTTTATAGCGGTAAGAATAATTACAGATAATCAAAATCAATGTTATGCATCTTTGGGAATAGTACATTCTTTATGGTCTCCTATTCCAAGAAGGATAAAAGATTATATAGCAACACCTAAATCTAATGGATATCGTTCAATACACACAACAGTTATTACATCCATTGGTGAGCCTCTTGAAATTCAAATAAGAGATTGGGAAATGCACGAAGAATCAGAATACGGTCTTGCAGCACATTGGGCATATAAACACGGTCTAAATACCGATAAACTTTCTTACATAAAAAAACTTATGGAAATGCACAATGATATTGCACAAGTAGCTTTTGATATGAAAGACATTGAAACAAGTCTTATATCAAATGAAATATTTGTATTCACGCCAGAAGGATCGGTAATACACTTGCCTACTGGATCAACACCTATAGATTTCGCTTATGCTATACATACAGACATAGGCAACCATTTTGCGGGAGCAAAAATAAATGGAAGAATAGTTCCGATGTCTTACAAACTACAGAATGGCGAAGTAGCAGAAATAATTGTAAACAGAAACTTCCAAGGGCCAAGTATAGATTGGTTAAAATATGCAAAATCTGCAGGTACAAAAAGAAAAATTAAAAAATATTACAGACAAAAAAATGAAGCAGATTTAATTGAAAGAGGAAAAGATAAAATAAGAGAATTATCAAGAAAAACAGGCGTTTCAATGGAAGAAATACTTGCTGCAGTTAAAAATGAATCATTTTATTTACGTTATAACGTTAAAAATGATGAAGACCTATTTATAAAACTTTCAATAGAAGATATCCATATAAACACTATAAGAAATATGTTTCAAGATAAAATAAAACAGAATAAAAAAGAAGAAGAAGAAGTAAAAATATTTAAAAGAAACGAACCCACAATATTAGTTGATGGAGAAATAGGTGTAGAAAGCTATTTTGCAAAATGTTGTTTTCCCGTTCCCGGTGATGAAATAACAGGCATAATAAGTAAAAGAGGAATAGGCATTCACAGAATTAATTGTAAGAATATAAGAGGCGTAACTCCAGAAAAGCGAGTTGAAGTTGAATGGGCAAATACTGAAGTTTCAAGTTTTACAGCTATTTTGCAAATGGAAATAGAAAACAAAGCTCTCATGAACATTATAAGAAACGAAATTACAAATGAAAAAGGACATATAGAGAAATTTGAAATAATAAAACAAGGAAGTATTTTAGGTACAAAAGTAAGAATAAAAGTTATAAACACAGAACATCTTTTAAGGATAATAAATAAACTTACTGAAATAAAAGGTGTCGTATCTTTAAGGAGGGTATGATGAGAAGTGTAATTCAAAGAGTAAAAAAAGCTTCTGTTAAGGTAGAAAATGAAATAACAGGAGAAATAAAAAATGGACTTTTAGTATTTTTAGGAGTAACTCATGATGATAATGAAGAAGATATAAAATGGATTAGCGAAAAAATAGTTAATTTAAGGATATTTGAAGATATAGAAGGTAAAATGAATAAATCACTTCTTGAAAACGGGGGTGGGATATTAATTGTATCTCAATTCACCTTATTTGGTGATTGTAGAAAAGGAAGACGCCCGTCTTTTACCCAATCAGCAAAACCTGAAAAAGCAAAAGAATATTATGACAAAACTATAAATTTTTTAAGAAAAACATACCCGCAATTGAATTTACAAACAGGAATTTTTCAAGCTGAAATGGAAGTGGATATACTAAATGACGGGCCTGTGACACTTTTATTAGATTCAAAAAAATTATTTTAAAAGGAAGGTGTTCTTTATGAAGGAAATAGAAGTAACAGTGTTCGTATATAACGAAGAACCTTTTGAAGCACATATAGCCGGAGAAGGGATTGAACACGGAATAACAGAAAAAAACGTACATAAAATTTTTACAGGATATGAAAAACCAATAAAAGGAATAGTTGTAAAATTTAAAATGCCAGATGGCACTAAACGTTATATCAGAGATTAAAACGAGCGGAAATCCGCTCGTTTTTTAGTTGTTATTAATAAAATTCAAATAATCATTTTTTTCTTTTTCATTGTTGAACAATTTAAACCAATCACATATTTCTATTGCAAAATCAACAAAAGCATAGCCCTGTGAAGTAATTACATTTTTATCTCTAATAACTCTTGTTTTTACATAATTTTCTCTAGGAAAAGGATCTTTTTCTTCTTTGAAAAGATCTATTTGAGATTCGCCCCAATTTTCAAGAGAAGTAGTATATTTTACTTTATCTAAAATACCCGCTTTTGCAAAAAATCTTGGACCAGCACATATAGCGGCTAGAAGTTTGTTTTCATCAAAAAGTTTGTTAATTAAAATCATCAACTCTTCACGGATTTCTCCATTCCAACCACCAGGAATTAAAAGACCTTCAACATCTACATCGTTTAAAGCTTCTTTTACAGTTTTAGCAACTGTATAAGTTAATCCACATTTGCTTTTTACAATTTTATTTTCATAAGCGATAGTAACAATCTCTTTGGCTCCACTTGTTCCCATCAAATGAGTTGCATAAGTAATTTCAAAATCTGCCATATCTTCGTATAAAAACACAAGTAATTTTCCCATGAAACACCTCCAATATTTAAAGTTGGTAAGAAAAAACAAATAATGTTTAAAAGTAGAAAGCTGAAAAGAAAAGCGATTCTAAAAATGTTTTTTTGTAATGCTTTGATAGTAAAAAATGATGAAATAAAGTATCGAGCAATTGAGAATTTCCTAAAACTATCTATAAAAATACCAATATTGTCATAAGTGCAGTAACGCCGTGCAAAGTGCACGTGGCTGTTACACTACATTAAAAACAAGGGAATTTAAAAACAGGATCTTGGTTTAATGTTTTCCAATATATCAAATGAAAATACCAACCTATTTTGAAACAAATTTATTATTTTTAATATAAAATCTCCATAATTTATCTTTATATTCTTCTGCATAATCAATATTTATTCTTTTGGATTTAACGACTTCAAAATTAAAGCTGTTTTCTTCGATATATAATTCTTCCCCTAAAGTTAAATCATAAGTATTTAAATTTTTATCAATATTTAAAGCTATGCACAGCTTTCCTGGACCATTAGTTAAATCTTCAATTTTTTTAGATTTTATATTTCTATTTTTTTTAATTATTTCTAAACCTTCAATAGGTTCAACACTTCTAATTAAAACAGCATGAGGAATATCTTCTTTATTCGCAACAACATTAAAACAATAATACATTCCATAAATTAAATAAATATAAGATTTTCCGCCATTTAAAAACATTGGAAATGTTCTTTTTGTTTTTTTGTTGTCAAAAGCATGACACCCCTTATCTTCAGGCCCGCAATATGCTTCGGTTTCAGTAATTATACATTTTATTATTTTATCCTCATATTTTCTTACGATAATTTTACCTAAAAGATTTTGTGCAAGAGTGATACCATCTGTTTCATAAAACGATTGATTTAAATTTTTCATAATTTACTTCAACTCCATCATCTAAATTTATCTTTAACGATTTTTCTATATGGTTATCAATAATCGTTATATAATCTTGAATTTCTTTTAATATTTTTTCATAGTAATTAATCTCTTTTATATTATCATTCTTATATTGAATACGAAGAAGACTTTCTATTTTTTCTTTAAAATAAATTAAATAATTATTTTTTAAAATGATTAAATCATCAGGAGAATAATTATGAATATAAAATAAAGCTTTAAAAGATGAATTTGAAGAAGAAAACATCCAATAAACAGGTCTTTGCTTATAATATTTATAATGATCGGTAAAAAAATCTTTTAAAAAATAATTTTTAATAGTTAATTCGGGTGTTCTTATATCTCCATTCAATTCATTAGAAATAAATTTCAAATTTTCTTTTAAAGAGTTTTCTCCGAAAATATATTTTATCATTTCAATTACTTTTTTTATATTATCATCTTCAAAAATATCTTCTTTAATATTGGGAATAATGTTATTTTGTACGATAACTTTATTATCTTTTAATGAATAACGACCAAAAATGCACCCTACAATATAAGAAAGAAAAGATTTTACATCTCTTTTTTTATTAGCGTGTATAAAAGTTAAATCCGTATCATTTACGCTATGATCTATATCATTTTCTAATCCATATAATTTAATAAAAAAATCATTTATTTTTTCTTCATTTTGTTTAAGCTTTTCAAATTCCTTTTCACAAAAATTTTGCCAATTATTATAAGAATTTTCCAATAAATTTGTATCATCTTTAAACAATAAAAAAGGATGAGATTTAAAATCAGGAGATATTTCAAACATATCCCAATTATTTTTTGAAATAGAAATATTTTCTTTTACAATAGAAATGATATAATCTTTTTTATCATCAATAATTACAGGAATATTCTTAATATCTCCAACTTGAAAAGCAAGAGTAGGATTTAAAATTTTTAAAAATTCAACAGTAACTTTTGAACTTAACAAACCCATTAAATAAAACAACATTTCACTATTTGCAAATATTGAAGAACCTATAACGTCAAAAACAAAACCATTTGGAGAATATCTGATACCAAATTTTGTTGAACTGATTAAAGACCAAGTTATAGATTCATGAAAATAAAATTTTTTAGACGGTAATTTATTGCCACTATTTTTTAACATAGAAAAATGTTTTTTATCGAATTTTATTACAAGCTCATTATTTCCATACCATTTTTTAAAATTACCCCCTTTATTGTAAGGAGCGTATAATTTATTTGAATTATGAAAATCTTCAATATTATTAAAATCATTGCCAATTTTTTCTTTTGAAACTTCGAACCAATATCTTAAAAATTTCTTGTTGTTACCTGTAGCTAGTCCCTGACGAGGAGAAGCATAAAACGATAATTTATTATATTTTTTAAATATATTTTTATAATTTTCATTTATCCAATAAGCAAGACAATAATCAGGGATGTTTAAAAAATCACTCATTACAAATTCAAATGAAATTTTATAACTATTTTTATTTTTAAACAAACTAAAATCTTCAAAATTTTCTATATAAGAATCAAAATCAAATTTATAATTTTTGTTATTTTTAGAGTGAATAAATAACCTTTCTATATCTGAAAATAAAATATGTTGAAAATTTCTTTTATGTAATCGGAAATATGCACCAGTATAATCGAGTTTGGTTTTTCTGAGAACAAAAGCACTTGACCCCCAATCTATCCCAAAAATCCCCCTTCCCATATGCAAAAGACTATCAATATAAAAATTGGAAATAATTTTATATCTCAAATTTTTATAAGAACTTAAAAATAACCATGAAGGAGGTGTAATTAATGAACAATAACCGTTTTCTTTTAAAAAAGAAAGAGATTGCTCAATAAAAACAGAAAACAAATCATTTTTAGAATCAGGAAAAAAATTTTTTAAATATGCCTTAAGAACTTTAGGCATATTTCTGCTTCCCATATAAGGAGGATTAGTTACCACTACATCGTATTTTGAAGATAAAATTTTCATAATCTTTTTTAATTTTTCCGAATTAGTTTTCTCCATTAAAATATCGAGCTTGTTTTTTTCAATAAAATCAATTTTTATTGAAGAACCTAAAACATCAGCATTTTTAAATAAATCAAAAAAAGTATTTTCTATTTCTTTATCAGATAAATTTTTAAAATCGTAATTTTCTATAAAAAAAATATTTGAATTTATGTTTTGATTAAAGATTTTTTTATCAACTTCTCTTGCCTTCATAATTAAAGCAAAATTGGCAAATTGAACAGCTCTTTTATCTATATCGAGACCAAACAAATTTTTTTCTATTATTAACTTTGGAATCTCTTTTTTTGTATAACCACATTCTAAATAAATTTTATAAAAAATATCAAAAGCATAAACTAATATATTACCAGAACCGCAGCAAGGATCAAAAAAAGTTATTTCTTCAGGGTTAATATGAGTATAATTAATATTTTTCAATTCATCTTCAATAACCTTTTTTTGTTGAGGAGATTCAATTAAGTATTTTAAAGTATTTTTTATTTCCGAATTTTTATTAATTTCACACCAAAATTTACCTAAAGAATTTTCAACCATATATTTTACAATCCATTTTGGAGTAAAAAGTTGTGTAACTATTGAAACTTCATTTGTTTCATATTCCCTTTTTTCAGAAGTTATAGAAAACTTTTTTTCGCTAATATAAAATTGATATAACCATCCTATTATTTCTACATTAAACCACTCTTTTTCATCTATTTCATAAAACTTATATAAAAAAGATTTATTATTTAATAAATTTTTAGGAAACAATAAATCTAAATAATCGTCATCTTTATTGAACAAAAAAGATAAATCACTATGTAATAAATTACACAGCGATATAATTATATATTTTAAAATAGATTCTTCATTATTTTCATTAGATAATTTTGTCATAACTATATTATCTATATCAGCAATAGAATCAAAAGGATTAAAAACGACATAAGGTTTATTATCGTGTTGTTTTAATATGCCGGTCAATATAGAAATTGAATCGGGAAAAAAATCATTCATTTCCATAAAATAAATTGCAACGAATCTATTAAACCAAGTATAAGCCGCTTCTTCTATCAAACTGTTATAACCGATATCTTTTAACCTTTTTATTAGTTTAAAATATTTTTCATCATTAGAATTATAACTTTCAACATTATCTTTAGAAATACCAATTTCAAGAGCAGATAATTTTATTCTGCTTATAATATCTTCTCTTGAATATGTGGCAATCTTTTTAAATTTACTATTATACATTTTATAAGCTATTTACAATAATGTTTAACGCCTTTTTTAAATATTCAAGAGGTAAAAAAGGAGATAATTTTTTATCGAAAACATTTTCTTCGTAATAAGGAAGATGGATAAAACCAGCTTTAACAGACAAATTATTTTGGTTAATATGATTCAAAATATCGAACATAATATTGTTACAAACATAAGTTCCCGCATGTTTTGAAATATAAGAAGGAATTCTATTATCTTTTAAATCCTGTTCAATTTTTTCTAAAGGTAAAGAAGTGAAATAAGCATTTTGCTCTATTTCTTCAGACTTTTTACCTAAAAATTTATTTCCTTCATTATCCTCAATACTCGCATCCATATAATTTAAAGCAATTTTTTCTAAAGTAATAGTATTTCTTCCGCCAGCTTCTCCAAACATAACAACGTAATCGGGATTAAATTTATTTATCTCTTCTATCAAAATAGAAGAAGCTTTTTTAAAAACAACAGGTAGAAGAATTTTTTTTAAAATAATATCAGAATTTTCATAATCTTTTATAGTTTCCCATGAAACATTTACCTTTTCATTTCTAAAAGGTTCAAAACCGGTCAAAATAATTTTTTTCATAAAGTTTCCTCCTACAATTCTTTAATTTTAGAATATATTATTTCTTTTATATTAGGATTATAAGGTACTTCGATAATTACAGGATCTTCTTTTGATTTTTCATTCCTTTTTACACTTATAATATACCCTTTATCTATATCTCCAAAATCTTTTAACAAATACATATAAAATTGAATTTGAAAAATATATCCTTCAATTTTCTCTTTATTTTTCAAATTTGAATTTTCCAAATTTGAATATTTAAAATCTATAATCGTAATTTTATTAGAATCAAAAACAACTTTATCTACAATTCCAAAAAGCATAAAATCTTTATTGTCTATCACTTCTTTTTTCATAAGCCGCCATTCGTTTTTAGATTTCTTTTTTTCATCAAAAGCATATTTAATTATTTCTAAATTATCAAAACCATCTGGAAGTTCTTTATTAATAACCATATTTTTTATATGACTTAAATTAATCGCACTTTGTAATTTCAAATGAATTTCAGAACCTTTATACAATAATTCCTGATCATCAAAAAAGCTATTTTCATTATCTAAAAAATTTTTAGAATTATAAAAATTCACATTATAAGAATCCGCTAAATCTTCGGTTTCACGTATTTCAGAAAATTTAAATTTATCAGTTAAATAAGTAGGTGCAATATATTGTTTATAAGCCAAATGATTAAAATCAGTTAAATTTTTTTCGGGCACAAGACCATAATCGTCATTTTCTTTTATAACATCTTTTTTAATAGAAATAATATCCGAACTTTCTATATAGTCAATTTTTTCATAACTAACACTTTTAAAGAAATCATTATAAGAAGTTGATCTTTCATTTTTCACCATAACAGGAATAAGCATCTCTTTTGCTCTTGTCACGGCAACATAAGTAAGCCTGTTGTTTTCAGTAAAATCAAGAAAATCATTATTTTTAAACCAATCTAAAAAAACATCACTTGTATTTTTCAAAGAATCTTCAAAAATTTTTTTCAATAAAAAATATCTGTTACCATCAATATCCGGAAGAGAAAACTCAATATCATCAGAACGACTTTCTTTAATTGCTTTATGAAGCCCTCCTAAAATAACTATAGGAAACTCAAGCCCTTTAGATTTATGAATAGTCATAATTTTAACACTGTCAGATTTTTCATCTTCAAGAACAGCTTCTTGCTCGTCAACCTCTGTAGATTTTTTTAAAAGTTTTATTAGTTCAGCAAAAGAATTTGCAAGATTATCATATTGTTCGGCTTCATTAATCATTTTTTTTACATTAGAAATAGCATTTTCAGCAGTTTCTAAAGAAGATAAATAAATCAAATAATCTGTTTCATTCACAATACCTTTCAAAATATTTGTAGGGCTTAAAAAATATTTCAAATCTTTGAATTTTTTCAGCACATCAAATCCTATTACAATGTTATTATTAAATGAATTTTTGTGTTTTTCTAACGTTTCAAATAAAGATTCTTTCCCCTTTCTTTTTTCAATCAAAGAATGATATTCCTGAAAAGTCATTCTGACAATTAAAGACATCAAATATTTCGTTAACTCAAAATCATTAAGGGGATTTTGAACGGCACTTAAAGAACTTAAAATAGCTTTTATTTCAGGTTTGTAATAAAAAGATTTTCCGCCAAAAATATAATAAGGAATATTAAATTTTGAAAAAGATTCTTTTATTAAATTTTCATAACCAACCATCTGCTTTAAAAGAATTGCAAAATCACCATAACTAACAGGTCTTGTTTCAAAAGTCAACTCGCCATTTTTTCTTACTCTAAAAGTCATATTTTTACCAATTAAAGAATTAATAGTTTCTGCAAATATATCGACTTCTTTTTTTATTCTTTCCTCAGAATTATTTTTTTCTTTCGTTTCTCCATAAATATATTTTATTCTATTAAAATCATTTTCCGTTAAAGAAGGAGTTAAAAACTCTTTTGAAAGCTCTTCAAACCCGCATATATCATTTTCGCTAATTATCATATTTTCCATCAAATCAATATCAACATAATCTTTTTCAATATTTTCTTTTTTAAACAAAACTTGTTTAGAAATTTCATTTGCAAACTCTACAATCTGACTATTTGATCTTCTGTTTATATTTAAATAACCGATATGATAATTCAACTTTTTGAATTCATTTTGAGTTTTAGAAAATACGGAAACATCTGCACCTCTAAAACGATAAATAGATTGTTTTCTATCCCCAACATAAAAAAGATAGTTGTTATCATCATGAAGCCGTTCAAAAATCTCTTTTTGAAGATAATTAGTATCTTGAAATTCGTCAACAATAATATATTTAAACCTATTTTTGTATTTATTTAAAACATATTCGTTATCTAATGCAGAAATAGTCTTTTCGAGAATTCCTTTAAAATCAAATTGAAAATTATCTATAGTAATACTCTCATAAAAATTAGAAGTTATAATAGACATAATTTTAAATACCCATAAAATATTTTTATAATCTTCTGTTTTATCAGTATCAGAAAGCTCAAAATTTTCTAAAAGATAAACCCTTTCCATCTCTAATCTAAAATCTTGTATAACTTTTTTTAAATAAGTAATCAAATCATCAAGTCTTTTTTCTGTTAAAAATAAATTCAAACTATATTTGAACTTTTCCATATCACTTTTTAGAATTGAAACTTGTTTTTGAATTAGATTACGCCTTTCAACACTTAAATTATCTAACCATGAAATATCTCCATCTTCATATATTTCAAAAATCAATCTTAAAGAATATTGAATAGCTTTTTGAATCTCTTTTTCTTTTTTAAATTCACTTATCATAGAAAAGTTAGGATCTATACCAACAATCAAATTATTATCTTTTAAAATACGTGAACAAAAACTATCAATAGTTTTTATCCAAGCTCTCGATAAATTTATCTTTATTTCATTCCAATAAGAAAACCACGATTCTTTCGATATATTTGAAGGAGGATTAGAATCAATCTTCTCATAAACAGCTTCAAGAATTCTTTCCCTCATTTCTCCTGCAGCTTTATTTGTAAAAGTTACCGCAAGAATCCTTTCAACAATATCTGGATTTCCAAAGTTTTTTTCTAATATACTTATATAATATTTAGTTAAAGTATAAGTTTTACCCGTTCCCGCAGAAGCAGAAACAAAATAATTATTATCTGGATTATTTTTTATAACATCAATTAAATTCATGATTTTGCCTCCGAATTATAAGAGCATTTTGTATGTTTTATATATATTTTATCATATATACAAAAATAAACAAATAATTAAAAAAGCTGCGGATAACCGCAGCCATATTATTTAATAATTCTGATAAAAAAAAGAATCTATTTTAGGAAATAAAACATCTATCAAGCCAGAAATTTTTTTGTCTGCCATACAATCCGGAAGAAAAGAATTAATCTCCGTCATATTATGCGTACCAAAAAATAATTTCACAGCTCCTTGAGGAGTCAAATTAAAATCCCAAGTAGGACTAAATTTTTCTTTAACAAAATCAATTTTGGAATTTTCTATTTTAACCTTTATCAAATATTTGAAATTATTGTAATAAAAATCAAAAACTTCATTTTTATAAACAGATTCAGCAATTCTCTTTTCAAGAACAGGCTTTATAGACTTTAAAAAATTATAATCGTCTAAAATTCTTATTTGCCAACCGTATCCCTGAACATTTTTAGAATTTTTTGATTTTAAAAAACAAATAAATTTATTTGAATAAGGAATATCTGCGTGGAATTTTTCTTTTTTATACTCCGTCTTTATAAAATGAAGAATTTTTTCATAAACATTAAAACTCATATTTGAAATATCTTGTATATCACCGTTAGTTGATACAAGGAAATAACCTGTTTTTTCATCATTTTCGTAAACTATATATGGGATTCTTCTTAAATCGTTATTGTTGTAAACGAAAGATTGAGTCTCAAAAATTTCTTTCTTCTTATGAGAACAAACTCCCTTACAATCTCTTTTAAAACAATCAAAAATAAAAGCTAAATCATTTTTTTCAGCTAAAACTATTTTTATATTTTCATTATCAACAGTTTCAACCTCATTAAGATTTAATAATTCTCCACCCATTTTAACTGAATAATTATATCCATATTTTCTATAAAAGTAAGGAATACCTTCAATAACACTTATAAGATAATTACCTTCTTCTAATTTTTTATGGTATAACTCTGTAACTTTGTTATTTATACCTTTTCCACGATATTTTTCATCTGTAGCCACTATACCAAGTTCAGCAGCTTTTATATCTATACCAAAATAATTGATTGGAAAATCAATCAAAGTAATTGTAGAAATTATATCTTCGCCATCTTTTGCTGCTAATATTATATTATTCTCTTTATTTAAAGACTTAAAAAACAAATCTTCAAACATTTTTCTTTCTTCTCCACCAAAAACTTTTTCACATAAATCTAATGTTTTATTTATTTCTTCAGGAGTTACCACTTCCATATATTTTATATTCATTTCTTAAATTACCTCCAATAATATTTTTTTTATTTTTTGCACACATAAAAAAAATCATCACACTCATTAAAATCATCTCCTTTATAGTTAGTAATTAGTTGGTTATGAAAAACAAAAAACATTTAATTGGTTAAATAGTAAAAAGTTAAAAGTAGAAAGTTGGTCAGGAAAAACAAATAATGTCTAATTGTTTAAATGGTTAAAATGATACTTTAAACACAGTTTTTGATTTTTTAATAATGTTTTTACGGTAAATATGGATGAAATAAAGTAGCGAGCAATTGAGAATTTTCGTTCAAAAAACAATTGAGCGAATCAAAAAATGCGTTAAGAAAATAGCATGTCTGAGCGTAGCGAGTTTGCTATTTTTAGCAGTTTTTTGACCGAGCGAAATTTGTTTTTTAGAAAATTTGATCTTGTTCGCGTTTATTTTATCCAATGTTTACCTCTTCATTATTATAAGCATTTAGTATTAATGTATTCCCTCACACCAACCATAAAAATATCGACATTGTCATAAGTGCTGTAACGCCGTGCAAAGTGCAGCGTGGCTGTTACACTACATTAAGTTGGAATTAAATACCAACTTTCTATTTTTCTATTATGACTCTATCAATTAATAATTTTACATCTTCAAAAGTTTCTAAAATATGCAAATTTCTTCGAATTTCTTTTACTCCTTCATAACCCTTAAAATAATGCATGAGTATTTTTCGAAACCTTGTTACGGCATATTTTTCATTATTGTAATCTTCTATCATAATTTTCAAATGTTCAAAACACGTATCTATTATATCATCAATTAACGGAATTTTATTAGAAAAAATCCAAGGATTTCCAAAACTTCCTCTTGCAGCAATAACAAAATCCACACCATATTTTTCGAAATACTCTTTAATATCATCTTTTGAATAAACATCACCACTTGCACCAAGCGTAATCTTTGAAAACTCTCTAATATCCTTGAAAATTTTTTTGTTCGATTCGCCAGAATATAATTGTTCTCTTGTACGACCATGAACAATTATGTAATCTGCACCAGCTTTTTCAACTGTGCTTAATATTTTAAAAATTTCTATACTTTCAAAACCTAATCTGACCTTAACCCCTACAGGAATTTTAACCGTTTTTTTTAATGAATAAATTATATTGGATAAATTTTCAAGATTTAAAAGCAATCCTGATCCCGCACCCTTTTTAACAACCTTGTTTACAGGACAAGCAGCATTTATATCTATCCAATCACAAAAATTTTCTACAAGTAAACCAGCTTCACTAAAAACATCTGGATTATTTCCAAATAATTGAATACCTATATTAGTTTCCGTTTTTTTTGGAAGCATACTTGAAGTTTTTTCATGTTCCCTAATTAATGCATCTGAAGAAATCATTTCTGTAAAAACAAAATCTGCCCCATTATCTCGGCAGATTTTTCTATAGGCATAATCTGTATAATCCGCCATAGGAGCTAACCCTATTTTTTTATTAAACATATTAAAATCACCTTATATTTCTTTTAAAGATAAGTTAGGAACTGCATCGGCAGACATATCTCCAAAATCATTTCTTATATATTTTTCGTATCCAGCTCTTGCTATCATTGCCGCATTATCTGTACAATAAATCAAATCTGGATAATAAATATTAAATTCATTTTTAAACCCATCAAAAGACTTTCTCAAAACTTTATTTGCTGCAACACCACCAGCAATAACAATATTCTTTATATTATTTTCTTTAGAAGCTTTTGTGACTTTTTCAGTTAAAATTTCCGAAACCGTTTTTTGAAAAGAGCAAGCAACATCTTCTATTTTACTTTCGGGATTATTTTTAAGAAAATACAAAACCGCCGTTTTAAGACCGGAAAATGAAAAATCATATCCTTTATTCATCATAGGTTTTGGAAAATCGTATATAGGATTACCGTTTTCAGCTGTTTTTTCGATAGCAGGACCACCAGGATACCCTAAACCAACTATCCTTGCAACTTTATCAAAAGCCTCACCGACAGCATCATCTCTTGTATTGCCTATAACTTCAAAACTGTTATAATCATCAACTTTAATTATCATTGTATGACCACCAGAAACAAGAAGAACTATAAAAGGCATCTCTAAATCGGGGTACGATAAAAAGTTTGCGTATATATGACCCATAAGATGATTAACTTTTATTAGCGGAATATTATAATTTAAACTTAAACCCTTAGCAAAGTTCAAACCTATAAGCAAAGCCCCTGCAAGTCCTGGGCCATAAGTTACAGCAACAGCTGAAACATCTTCAATTGTAATTTTTGCTTCAACGAGAGCTTTTTCAGTTAATTTATATAAATACTCAATATGTTTTCTTGAAGCAATTTCAGGAACTACTCCGCCAAAAGCCTTATGAATATCTATTTGAGAAACAATCAAATTACTTAAAATAGTTTTATTACCTTTTAAAACAGCAACAGCTGTTTCATCACAGGATGTTTCTATTCCAAGTATTATAGGTTCATTCATGAAATATTACTCCTAAGCAGATTCTTTAGAATTTTCTAAAGGATTTTTCTCACCGTTTACAACTTTTTCATCTATTATTATTTTGTTTATTTCACCTTTCATATCAGGAGCATTAAACATTATATCTGTCATAACTTCTTCAAAAATACTTTTTAAAGCTCTTGCTCCAGTACCTCTTTTCATAGCTTTTTTAGCTATTGTTTTTAAAGCTTCATCTGTGAATTCCACATCGACATTATCTAATTCAAGCATTTTTTTATACTGTTTTAAAACAGAATTTTTTGGTTCATGCATTATTTTTATTAAATCTTCTTCCGTTAAATCATATAAAGTAGTTATTACAGGAAATCTTCCTACAAATTCAGGAATAAGACCATAATGTACTAAATCATCAGGAGTAACTTTTTTCAAAACTTCTCCTTTTCTTTCATCTTTTTTATTTTTTATATCTGCACCAAAACCAAGCTGTGAAGAATCAGTTCTTTTCTTTATAAAACTTTCAAGACTATCAAAAGCACCGCCACAAATGAATAAAATTTTTGAAGTATCAACTTGAATGAATTCTTGATAAGGATGTTTTCTTCCACCTTGAGGAGGTACATTTGCAGTAGTACCTTCAACTAATTTTAAAAGAGATTGTTGAACCCCTTCTCCAGAAACATCTCTTGTTATAGAAACATTAGAAGTTTTTTTAGAAATTTTATCAATTTCATCAATATAAATTATACCAGTCTGAGCTCTTTCTACATCAAAATCGGCAGACTGTAAAAGTCTTAAAATTATGTTTTCTACATCTTCACCAACATATCCAGCTTCTGTTAATGTAGTCGCATCAGTTATAGCAAAAGGAACATTTAATAATTTTGCAAGAGTGCTTGCAATAAGAGTTTTCCCGGTGCCTGTAGGCCCTATAAGCATAACGTTAGATTTATCAACTTCAACATCATCAAATTTATCTTTTGAAAAAATCCTTTTATAATGATTATAAACAGCAACAGAAATAACTTTTTTTGTATGTTCTTGACCTATTACATATTTATCTAACTCGGATTTTATTTTTGAAGGAGTTGGAAGTTCAAATTTTTTATTTTTTATTTTTCCTTTTTTTGAATTTGATTTATTCTCTTCAATTAAATTGCTGAAAAGTCCAATGCATTCATCACAAATATAAGTTGACTCAGGACCAGCGATAAGTGCATCACTTTCACTTGAAGGTTTTCCACAAAAAGAGCAATATTTTTCTTTTGACATAATTATGCCTCCTGTATTTTTTTAATTATTTTTTTTAAAAATCAAACTTAATTTTATTAAGGCGAACAAAAAGTTCGCCTTAAATTTTAACACTTTTATAGAAATATTATATTTCATTTAAATTAAAAAAGCACTCAAATATCTTTCGCCATGATCACAAGCGATAGTAACAATTTTAGAATTTTCACCAAGTAGCTTTTGAAGTTTAATTGCAGCAACAACATTTGCACCCGTTGAAATACCTGCAAAAAGGCCTTCGTTTTTAGCAAGGTTAAAAGTCATTTCTAAAGCCTCATCATCATCAACGGTTATTATACCATCAACTAAAGAAGAATCAAAATTTTTTGAAATAAACCCAGGGCCAATTCCTTGTATTTTATGTTTTCCGGCAGGGTTACCAGATAAAACAGATGATTTTTCAGGTTCGGCAGCATATATTTTAATTTTTTCTCTGAAAAATTTTCTTAAAACTCTTCCAACGCCAGTGATAGTTCCCGCTGTACCTACTCCAGCAACAAAACCATCAATATCATAATGCATTCCTTTTAATATTTCAGGGCCTGTAGTCAATTCATGAGATAAAGGATTTGCTGGATTAGAAAACTGATCTGGCATAAAAGCATTTAATTCATTTTCAATCTCAACAGCTTTTTCAATAGCACCTTTCATGCCTTTTGAACCATCAGTTAAAATTAATTTTGCACCAAACATTTCTAAAACTTTCCTTCTTTCGATAGAAGCTGTTTCAGGCATAGTAAGAATAATTTCATATCCTCGTTGTTTTCCAATTGCAGCAAGAGCAATACCAGTATTACCACTTGTTGGTTCAACTATTATTTTTTGTTTTTCATTTAACAATCCTTTTTTTTCTGCATCATTAATCATAAAAAAAGCTGGTCTATCTTTAATACTACCAGCTAAATTATTTTTTTCAATCTTCAAAAAAATAGTTTGGGGTTTTGCAATTTTAGATAAACTAAAAATAGGAGTATTTCCAATTAAATTATTTATCATATTTAATCACCTCATTCAATTCAAAAGTCAACAAAAACAGTGTTCCACATCTTTTTCATCTTCAAATTCTTCTTCTCTGAATAAAATTTCAGTATTCGTATAATAATTCAATTTTTTTACAGTTGCAGGAATTCCAGCTACAAGACTGCTCATAGGAACATCATTAATAACAACAGAATTTGATCCTATTATGGAATTATCCCCAACATAAATACGGCCAAGAACTTTCGCACCTGCTCCTATAACAGTATTTCTGCCTATTATAGGGTGTCTAGGGCCTTTCATTACTTTTTTTGCTCCAAGAGTAACTCCATGATAAATTAAAGTGCCTTCACCAACTTCAGCGGTTTCGCCTATAACAACTCCAAAACCATGATCTATAACGACCCCTGCTTCTATTTTAGCTGCAGGATGTATATCCATAGAATATACAATTTTAGTTAAGGCATAAAGTGTATAAGCAAAAATATATAATTTATATAAATATAAAAAACGATAAATTCTGTATAACGCAAGACATTGAAATGAAGTCGATATAAAAATCACCTTTAAAGCAGAAGTAGAAACAGGATCTTTTTCAAGATAAGAGTTAATGTCTTTTTTTATATACAAAAAAATATTTTTAAAATCAGTAAAAAATAGTTTAATTTTTTTCATAAATAAATATTCCTCCTTTTATACAAGACTAAATTTGTCGGGAATTATAATATAAAAAAATTATCAATAAAAATAATCAAATAAATTTTAACATTAAAATATAAATAAGTCTTTAAGAAAATATTAACGTTAAAAAGAACGGTTATCACAAAAAAGAGACAAAAAATATAATTATAAGAAGATAAAAAAATTTATTATTAAAAACCTGTTAAAACAAACGTATAGTTATAAAGATGTTTAATTGTTGTTTTATTTATTTTTTCGTGTTATAATTAAAAAAATAAAAATTTAGGCTTGGAGGTTTTATTATGAAAAAAGTTATTTCGTTGTTTTTCATATTGATATGCTTTATAACAATAAGTTATGCTAAACCTGTATTAGTGGTAGCCTCTTTAGAAAGTAATTTTTATGAAGATCAATGGGTAAATTATTTTGATGAAAAAGTTATTTCTTCAGTTAATGAAACGTCTTTATTTAGAATTATATACGATCCTTCAATTTCTGAAAATATGAAATATCTTTTAGAAAAAGACTCGGAATACGATTATTTCAGTGAGTATTTAAAAACATATGAAGCAGATTACCTTCTTCTTTTTAGTGTTAACAGACTATGGAATTTAGAATATTCAATACAATTTCAAATTATTGAACTAAAAACGCTAGAAACAGTTTTTCTAGATATTTATACAGTAGATAGAGAAAACAAAATTGATGAATCTTTTGAAAAGTTTGTAAATAAACTAGTTGAAAATAATCAAAAACACGGTTCTTTCCGTAGCACCGATGAAGATCTTACGGCAAAAAAAAGAGGTTGGGGAAATATTTGGACACATCTTTTTTCGTTTATTCTAGGAATTGGAATTACCACCGGAGTTATTTATCTTTTATCGTATTTTGGATATTTATAGTAATTGCTATAATAATAAAACTAACCAGCAAAATATTTTGTTGGTTAGTTTTTAATATTTTTACAATAAAAGTTCAAGCCTTTTTGGTGAAAGTTTATATTTGGCATAAAACATCGAAATATTACCTACAATAATCTGACCTAAAGCTAATCCGCTAATCAAAAATAAAAATGATATTCGAGAACCTATAATCATTAGAGGAACTATGATAAAAAATGTTCCAAAAGCATTTATTTTAAGAGCCTTTGATGCAAGGCCTAAAGCGTTAAGACTTTGGTTAGTAAAGTTGTATAAATTTAACCCTATACTTGCAAAAGTCATTATAATCAAATAATATACAGTTAACTCGATTACTTTTGTATCTTGAGTAAAAAGGTTAACCGCAGGTTTTGCAATAAAAAGCATTAAAATAAAAAAATTTTGTGTCACTTGCCACTTTCAACTTTTCACTATTTAAACGTTTTTCCATTTCAACTTTCTGCTTTTAACTTTTTGCTATATTTGATTTTCCTGACCAAATCACTATTAAAATATGTTATAATTAAGAAAAATACGGTTCTCTGTAAATTTTTGATAATAATTATGAAAAGTTGAAACTTATAAATAGTAAAAGAAAATTATGTGATTTGTCATTTCGAACGAAAAAGAGCTATTCTTTTGAGGAGAAATCTGCGGGTTTGTGGTTTTATGTTTTGAAATATTTTAATAAAATTCAAAGTACGCAGATCTCTCCTTCAAAAAACGTCGTTCGAGATGACAGTGCGGTGAGTGTAAAAAAAGTTTTTAGATTATTTATTCGCTCCAATATTTTTTTCAAACACCAACTATCAATCAATAATTTTCACTCACTATCTTTTGCAGAGGACCAAAATAATAATCTATTTGGAGGAGTTTATGTTATCAAAAATAAAAAAACTACCTTTTGAAATAACTTTAATGTTTGTTTTGATATTATTATTACCATTTCTAATGTTTCCAAAATGGGTTTACGAATATTCTACTCAAAAAAATATGATTTTCACTATTTTTTTAGTTATTATTTCAGGAGTTTTATTGTATAAAAAAATAAAAACATCTATAAAAATAAAATATTCAATAACTCATTTATTTTTTTTGATACTTGGAATTTCGGGGTTTTTATCAGTTATTTCTGTTTTATTAAACAATCCTCAATATGCTTTAAAATCTTTTGATACAGCAATTTATTTGTTTTTGATTGTATATATGTCTTTTTTAATAACTAATTTAATTGGAAAAAATTTCTCATATATAGAAATAGGTTTATTTATTTTTACTATAACAGGAACTATTGTAGCTATCAACGGATTATTAAATTTCTTTGCAAGTTACGATATTTTAATGGGTCAAATATCTGATATAACAAAAAGAATTTCATTAAGATCATTTATAGGAAATCCAAATTTTGTATCTAATTATCTCGCTTCTATAATACCATTATCCTGTTATTTTGTTTTAAAAAAAAATTCAGGAATTATTTTAAGGATTTATTCGTGTATAAATATTTTTGTTATGTATTGGGTTGTTTTGATTACTAATACAAGATCAATTAATGCCGCATTTTTAGCAGGAATATTTTTCATGTTTTTATCTTTTATTATTTCAAAAAAATCGGAAGAAATAATGAAAACTATAAAATCAAAAAAATTTACAGATTGGCTTTTTCTAATTTTTTTAATTATAGTATTTTTATTTATTATCTTTAATTTTAATACACCACTAAATAAATATGGTTATGCTGATACTTTTGATAGAATAGCTTCACTTACAAAAGGCGGAGCATGGAATAATAGAATACTTGGCTGGGAATCTACAATAGCAATTTTTAATGAAGAAGATATTCCTATACATAAATTTTTAGGAAGTGGAATATCGACTTATCAAATATATGCTTCAAAATATTTAGGTGAATTACAACATAAAAGACCGGAAATGTATTTTGCACATTGGAGTAATTATAAAAGAGCTCACAACGATTATTTGCAAGTTTTGGGAGAAATGGGATTAATAGGTTTTATAGGTGTTTTAGGAATATTAATTTCAATTTTTATTTATTATATAAAAGTTCTAAAAAATACAGATGACTTTAATAAGTTGTTATTATATTGTATGTATGGCTGGTCTGCATTTATTATGGCTGCTCATGCTTTTACAGAATTCCCTTTACAAATTCAACCGAATATTTTTATATGTGTATTTATCTTTTCAACAGCGTTATCTGAACAATTTATTCCAATCAAAACTTTAGAAATTAAAAAATCGTTTTTTATATTAATACCGCTTTTAATTTTATCTTTAATCTCAACATATTTTAAAGTAAATCAGACTTTATCTGAAAGATATTTTTTGCAAGGAGAAATAAACAGAAGAGCCTCAGACTCATACTACGAAATTGTGATTAATCAATTAAATCCAAATTTAATTTGGTTAAATGATCAATTAAGTATTTTGAATAAAAAAAATGAAGCGAATATATTAGGAAGCTTTGAATTTAATCAAAATCTTAATGCTATAAATGAGATAGAAAATGAAAAAGAAAGAATAGAAACTTTAATAACTCAATATACTTTTGAAGCACAAAAGTATTATGATAAATCTATTGATTATTTTTTGAAATCTTTAGACAAAAATAAAAATTTTGGATTATCTAAAATAATGTTAGGACAATTACTTTCAAAACAACCTTTTAGATTTAATAATTTAACTTATGAAGATTTACCAGACGTTTTTAATAATTCAAGAAATGAATATAGACATTTGAATAACGATTTTAAAGGTAATTTGAATTTAATGCCTTTTAATGATTCATATTTAAGAAGCACAGTAGAAGAAATATATATCAACACTGATAATGAAGAAATAAAAGATATTTTGCTAAATATTCAATCGTTTTATGATCAAATTAATTATCTTGAATCTGCTTTTATTTCATTTTCTGAAAAAAATTCTTATAGACAAATTTCTAAATTAAATTTTATTATTTATCAAGAATATAACATTTTAAAAATTTTAATGCCAGATAAAATTGAAATAATAAATAAAAAAATGGAACGCACATATCAGGAATTTCATCATTGGTATAACAAAGCTTTAGATATTCTTCCTGCAAGTTGGAACAGTTATCCTGAATGGGAAGATGTTTATTCTGAATATTTATTTTTAACAATAAAAACTATAGAAACAAAAAATGAAAAAGAGGTATATAACAGAGTTATCCCAATTATTCAAAAAGATGGTTTTGCTAATCATCACATGACAAAATATAGTTATGGAATACCAAAAAATTCTTTAATTTTACTCACTTCATTTTATAATATTTTAAAAGATGAAAAATTAAAAGAAAATTTAGTCAAAGAAGTATTAATCTCATATAAAGATGTATACAATATTTATAAAAAAGAAAAAGAAGAATCAACACAAATTTATACAGAGTATTTAAATTCAATCAATGAATTTTTAGAACTTTATGAATTATTTTTAGAATTTGGAGATGTGATTTGTCATTTCGAACGAAAAAGTTTCCTTCTTTTGAGGAGAAATCTGCGGGTTTGTGGTTTTATGTTTTGAAATTTTTTAATACAAAATTAAAGTTCGCAGATCTCTCCTCCAAAAAAATGTCGTTCGAGATGACAGAGCGGAGAGTGTTAAAAAGTTTTAGATTATTTATAAACTTAAATAACCTACTATCGTTAAATAATTTTTACCCACAAAAATTTAAAGAGGACCTAAAAATCAAAACAATTTATAAGTATTTTCTGTTTTCCCTAACCAACTTAAGTGTTTTTTTGTAACTTAGATGCAATCAAATGGTATCTTGTTACAATTATAATTTTATACGTAAGGGCATTTTTTAATTTCAACATAAAAAGGGGGTGGAACTTTTGTTTAAGAAGTTAAGTTTTTTCATTATGGTAGCATTATTGTTGTTTGTGCTTATCGCTTGTGGTGGAAGTCCCGCTCAGACCTCTAGACCAAGTGTACCTTCGGGAAGCACTATTGTTACTGAAACACCAAGTTATAATCTATCAAGTTTTGTAAATGATTATTATTTTGGAAACATAATTAAAACTCCTGATGCAACATCATTTAAAGCTGGAAACATAATTACTTTGAATGCTTCTCCAAATACTGGATATGAATTTGCATATTGGATTATTCCAAATGAAGTTAGATTAACCTATGGTGCAACATCAACAAGTATTATAAGAATTAGAATGCCTACTCAAAATGCAACAGTAACAGCCATTTTCAGAGAAAAATTTATACCAAAATATTTTTTATCAATCTCACAAGATCCGTTTTATGAATATTCAGGAATAGTTTCTGAAAGTGCTTATCATGAAGCTGGTTCTTATGTGACATTGACAGCAACGTCAATATATGGTTATGAATTTGTAAATTGGGTTGTTCCAGAAGAAGTCCAATTGACACAATGGGCAACAACAACTAATAGAACTATTGATGTTATAATGCCAACACAAGATGCGACAGTAACAGCAGTTTTTAGAGATATTGTACCCCTGGCATATTATCTATCAGTTTTAACAGAACCTTATTATTCAGGAATAGCTTCAGGAAGCGGTTTTTATTTAGCAAATGCGTATGTTTCATTAGCAGCAACACCTAATTATGGTTATGAATTTGTAAATTGGATTATTCCAGATGAAGTACAGTTGACTTATGGTGCAACAACAACTAATAGATTTTTAGAATTTTTAATGCCAACACAAAACGCAACAGTAACAGCAGTTTTTAGAGAAAGTTATTAAAAATAAATAATTTAAATAAAAATAGCAGATAATATATCTGCTATTTTTTTAATTCCTATTGGTATCTAATGTTATAATGCATCTTCCAGATAAAAAATTGCAGTTTAATATCAATAATATATTACATATCGTTGCTGTTTTTCCTGTTTTTAATATTACTGTGGTTATTGTTAAAAACTAATTCGCTTTACGTGCTTTTTTCATTTCTAAAACGTACTCTAAATAAATAAAACAGCAAGTCAAATTCTCATCATTTGTTGCTCCCTACTGTAAATCTAGATGTAATTTCCATTTGGTTTCCATTAATTTCATTTGTAATGATTGTTTTGAAAATCTTTGTTTTTTCAGTAAATATTGTTTTTACATTTTTATTTGATATTCAATAGGTTTTTCAATGTTATTTTTTTTCTGGAAGGTGCGTTATAATGTTTTGACAGTAAATAATGATGAAATAAAGTAGCGAACAATTGAGAATTTTCGTTCAAAAAATGCGTCAGAAAATAGCATGTCTGAGCGTAGCGATTTTGCTATTTTTAGCATTTTTTCTCAAAGCGAAATTTGTTTTTTAGAAAATTTGATCTTGCGAGCTTTTATTTCGTCATTTATTTACTTCTTCATTATTATAAGCAGTTAGTTTTAATGTTTTTCCTAAAACTATCTATAAAATACCGACATTGTCATATGTGCTGTAACGCCGCGCCTCCTTGGGAACCATTGTTGAACCATTGTTTAACGCAAAAGATGAATGTTTTCGCCTGTGCAGTAACGCCGTGCAGAGTTCAGCGTGGCTGTTACACTACATTAAAAACAAATGCAAAAGCGATAATTGAAATATTTATCGATTGTAATTCCCGACTTTTTGAAATTGATTATAAAATGTTTACCAAATTAAGTGAAATCACCTTTTTTGTATAGAGGGTGTGTAAAGATAAGTGTGTAACAACCTGATATGGTAGTTAGAAAATAACTGAAAATAACTCGAAAAATCATTGAAATTTGTAAAAATATAAATTATGTCAAAAATAATTATTTAGTTTAAAATTTCATTCGAAAAAAGTAGATTTTATCTTGTAAATTTACCATATTCTAAGATTGACAGTCTTATCTGCCTTGGCGTAACAATTCTATTTTTATTTATTTATAAGTTTTTTAAAAAGGTTGTTTTTTTGACTTTTTAATTAATATTCAGATATGGTTCTAATCTTTCTTCATATAAAATGGTCAGTTTAGATATTATTGAGTTCCAATTATGATATCTGGACGTCCATTTTTTTGTTATTTGCATTGTCGCTAAATACATCATTTTCATTAGTGAATCATCATTAGGAAAAACAGATTTTGTTTTAGTATATTTTCTGTACTGTCTATTCAAAGATTCTATTACATTTGTTGTATACATTATTTTTCTTATTTCATCATCATACTGGAAAAACGTTGATAAATGAGTCCAATTATCTTCCCAGCTCTTAAAGCTCGCGTAAAACTTGTCTCCCCATTTCTCTTTTATTTTTTGTAGGTTTTCATATCCTGTTTTTTCATCTATTGCTTTATATACAGTTTTTAAATCATTTGCAAATTCTTTTTTGTCTTTATGTTCCCGTCTTTTAGCAATTCTTTCGCTATTTCACTATACTTTCCAGCTTCTTTTTTTCTTTTTGCCATCTTTTTTCCCTCCTTTGGTTTTATTCTAACACCAAATTCAGGTTTTTTTACTCTTTTTTTTCATCTTACACATTATATTGTACACTCTCAAAACAGAAGATATGGCAAAAAAAATACTAGATGTATTAGAAATAAAAGAACCTTCATCGTTTATGCCGTTGAAAACATTCAATAAAAAAATAGAAAAAGCTTAAAATGCTTATTTAGAGAAGATAAAAGAAGTTTGTAGTGGAAAAGGTGTTTTTTAACACCAACTTGTTTTTGCTTTATAATAAGCATTTTATTAGTTTTTCATTTTTCCAACTGACAAATCCAGGAGTTTTTTATGGTGCTAAAGGCACAGTAGAAGAGGTTATGGGACAATTTTTTCAAATGATGTCAAATCAAGGTTCCTCATGCAGTAGTTGTTCAGGTTGTGGTGATGATTCTGAAGATGGTTGTTGCGGTTGTTAAAAAATAATTTAAAGTGTGCTTAAATGCACACTTTTTTTTATAAAAAACAAATGTAAAGTTTTAAAATGATTTATTTCGTTCAAAAATTTAAAATTTACTTAATGGTAATTGACTCAAATTAGATAGTATGATATATTTTCATTAAACAGAATAATATTAGGCTAGGCTAACAATTAATTATATGCTTAATTAAATTAAGGAGATTATAAATGGCTGTTATTCAATCTTTAGTTGCTAAATTTGAAAAAAATTACAATAAAAGTAAATTTTTTTTCAACATGTATGCAAATCAATATAAAAATATATTGAACAATGAAATTAAACTTGGTAATATTTCAAAAAAAGATAGAGTCTTAAATATTGGGTGTGGTGGTATGCCTTTTACTGCAATATTTTTATCCGAAATGACTGGTGCTGAAATTATTGCCATTGATCACGATGAAGAAGCTGTAAAAAAAGCATCTGAATTTGTTTCGAGAAACAATATAAAAAATATCTCCATAATTTGTTCTAAAGGTCAAAATATTAACGAAATTTCTTTTAACAAGGCTTTAGTTGCACTTCAAGCTTTTCCAAAAGTTGATATATTAAACAATTTATTAAAAATATCTGAGAAAGGTTCTCGTCTTATTTTTAGACAGCCTCGCAATATATTCAAAGGCAATTATGATTTTTTAGATGAAAAAACAGCAGATTCTTTCGTTAAACAAAAAATGATTACTTTTAACAAGTCTCTTCTTTATATAGTGAGGTGATTTATGAAGAAAAAAACTTTTTTATCATTATCTATTCTTATTATAATTTTAATCTTTTTTTTCAAATTTAATGGCTTAGAAGATCTTATAGATTCTTTTAAACATTTAAAAGTTGAACATTATATTTTTTTAACTTTGCTCCAATTGTTAACGATTTCACTTACTACTTATCAATGGGTTTTTTTGGTTAATAAAACAGGAAAAATTTCTTTTTTTAAAATGCTTCAAATAAATTTAGCCGGAACATTCGTTGAAAGTGTTACACCTTCTTCAAGATTTGGAGGGGAAGGTGCTAAAGTTTTTCTATTAAAAAAAAGCACTGAATTAAATTATACTCAAATTGCTTCTAAAATGATTTTATTAAAATTTGTAATGCTTTTCCCTTTTATGTGTATGACTCTTTTGTTTTTTTTAATTTCTTTGTTTAATTATAAACTACCAAATTTTATATATTTATCGTTTTTAGGAATTTTTATATTTTTTTCTGTTTTATTTTTTTTAGCAAAAAAAAGCAAATTAAAAGAAAGTAATTCTGAAAAGGCTCATGCAAATTTTATAGTTAAATTTATTGATAAAACTTTTACATTTTTCTCAGAATCATGTGAAAAAGCTAAAAAAATCTTAACTAAAAAAGAGATTATTTATTTAATGCTTATTTCATCTTTTGTATGGTTTTTATATCCAGTAAAATTCTTTTTAGTTTCAAATATACTTGGTTTTGAAATTCCTTTTGGGTTAGTTGTTTTAGCTACTTTTTCTGCATATACCGTTAGTATTATGCCTGTAACTCCTGGTGGAGTAGGAACTTTTGAAGCTTCGATGGCGTTAATTTTTTCTATAAATGGATTGATTTTTTCTTCCGGGGTTAGTATTTCAATTTTAGCAAGAACATTTACTTTTTGGCTACCTCTTTTTTTATCGATATTAGCGTCATTCACATTATTATTTCCAAATATTAAGAACAATAAAAAATTGAAAAAGGAGTTTAAAAATGCAAACTAAATCTATAAATTACGAAAAATCAAAAGATCTGCAAAAGAAAAAAGTTTCTATTTTAAAAAGGTTACTGTGCTTTATAAAAGATATTGAAAAAACAGGTAATAAAAATTATTTATTCGGGAAAATATATCATAAGATTTTTTATACGAGTATGATAAACAAAGAAATAAAATTAGGAAATATTTCCGAAAATTCTAAGGTTCTTCATATTGGAAGTGGTCCTTTTCCAATGACTGCTATTCAACTTATTGAAAAAAATATAAAAATTGATTGTGTAGATAATGATTTAAATGCTATTGAATGCTCAAAGGTTTTGCTTAAAAAAATCCCTAATAATCATTTAGTGCAAATTATTCATTGCGATGGAAAAAACATTGATTATTCAAAATATGACGTAATAATTTTATCTTTACACGTCACACCAAAAGATATTATAATCAAAAATATTTTAAATAGTGTAGAATCCGGAACAGCTATTGTTTATAGAAATCCAAGAAGTTGGCTGAATAAATTTTATCCGAAATATTATCCTAAAAAGGGTTTTGGTAAAATTGAAAAAGTTAGGCAAACTTTTGGAAAAGAAAGTGTTGTACTATATAAATAATTTTGGAGGTAATTAGTTATGAAAAAAGTTATTATTTTTTTATTTTGTCTTGTATCTTTATCCTTTTTTGCTTATAAAATAGATGTTGTAACTGAACAATATCCTCCTTTCAGTTATGAAAAAGATGGCGTTGTTGGCGGAATTTCAACAGAAATTGTTCAAGCCGTTCTAGAAGAGTTGCGAATAGAATCAAAAATAGAAACTTCAAGATGGTCTACTGCTTACAGAAAAGCTCAAAAAAACGCAAATGTTCTTTTATACTCAATTGGTCGAACTTCCGAAAGAGAAAACCTATTTCACTGGATTGGCGTAGTTGCTCCTTTTGATATTTATTTTTATTCGTTGTCTAATAGGTCTGATATAACTATTGAATCAATGGATGATTTAAAAAAATATAGTATAGGTGTTGTAAAAGGAGATATGAGAGACCAGTTTTTTAAAATTAATAAAGGGTTTAATATAAAACGATATAAAGACAGCCAAGCTATAATAAAAGATCTTGTTGCTGGAAAAATTGATTTGATGCCTGCGGCTGAATTAAATTTCCCATATATTGTAGATCATTTCGGATATGCAGATGATCAATTTGAAAAACTATTTTTATTCGAAGAATTAAGCGAGGAAGGTCTTTATATGGCTTTTGGTAACAAAACTTCAATTGATATTGTAAATGACTTTAAAAACGCTTTGAATTCTATAAAAGAAAAAGGTATATACGATAAAATAATAAATTCTTATTTAACAAAATAAAAATTTGGAGGGCAATCATGACAGTTAATTCAAAAAATTTTATTAATTCAAATTCCATTAACACTAAATCAAAAAAAATTGATTATTTAACTTTAGAAAATTTATCGAAAGGTGATAGTGCATACATTGATATAGTTCCTGAAAATTTACTTTTAGCTCCTTTAGGTATAAGATCAGGAAAAATAGCAAAACTCGAAGCAAAACAACCTTTTAAAGGGCCTATAGTAATTTCAATTGAAGGTAGAAAAGTTGCAATTAGCAGACATATCGCAAATAAAATTAGCGTATCAATTGGTGATAAAAATTGAGCTGCCACGACACCAATACAACTATTAACAATGATTTAAAAAGAGTTTTATTGATAGGACCTCCTAATGTTGGAAAATCCGTTATTTTTAATAGATTAACAGGAATTCATGTAAGTATAGCAAATTATGCAGGAACTACCGTTGAATATTTTGCAGGCAAAACAAAATTAAACAATGAAGAAGTTGAAATAATCGATGTACCTGGAACTTATTCACTTGATGCCACTAATCAAGCAGAAAAAATTGCTATAGATATGTTGAATGAAAAACCAAATACTGTCGTTTGCGTTTTAGATGCAAACAATATTGAAAGTAGTATTTATTTACTTCTACAAGTTCTTGAAAAAAACATTCCAACAATCGCGGTTTTAAATAGAATAGATATCGCTGAAAAAAAACATAAACAATTAAATATTGATTATTTAAAAAGAGAATTAAATATAGATATTTTACCTTGTATTGCAATAAAAAATATAGGTATTGAAAAAATAAAAAATGAAATTAGTAACCTTTTAAAATCTAATCTTATTTTTAAAAAGAAAAATAATCTTGAGCCTTCGTGGAAAAACGCAGAGGAATTAACTAAAAACTTTTTAACTATAAACAATGATGAAATAAAATTATCTAAAAAGGAAATTTGGGAAGAAAGACTTATAAAACCTTTTCCAGGAATCCCTATTGCTTTAGGAGTATTAATTTTAACTTTTGGCTTTGTAATTGGAATCGGTATGTTTTTAAGAAACTTTCTTCTTTTACCTTTTTTTAGGGGATTAATTTTTCCTCATATGATAGCGGGTTTACAATCAATAATTCCTGAAGGAATTGTATTAAATATTCTTATTGGAGAATATGGTTTTCTTATAAAAGGTATAGAGTGGCCTATTACTTTAGTTCTTCCTTACGTATTATCTTTTTATGCTGCATTTAGTTTCTTGGAAGACAGCGGTTATTTACCAAGATTGGGTATTTTATTAGATGGTATTTTCAATAAAATAGGATTATCTGGCACGAATATAATACCTATATTATTAGGATATGGTTGTGCCATTCCCGCAATAACTTCTACAAGAGCTATGAACACTTACAAAGAAAGAGTGATAGTTTCAACAATGATTTCATTGTCAATTCCATGTATTTCTCAAACGGGTGCCTTTATTTCTTTGTTATCTACACAGTCTATAATGGAGGCCACTGAAAAAGCCCAAGATAAAAGCAAATAAAAAGCAACAAACAGTTAACATGAAAAGGTTAAAGAAAAAGGTTAAAAAGCTCATTTAATAAGGGAAATAGTAGACAAAAAGAGAAAAATGTGATATAATATAAGTATATATAAGTATAAAGGGGATGGGAAAATGTTATATCATTATGAAACCTTAAAAATGAGTTCGTATATAGGATTATATGAAAAAATAATACCAAAAGATCGGCTAGAACCCTAAATATTAGACAATAAATAAGAAAATCATAAAAAATTGTAAAAATGAAAAAACCAAAATAAATAAAAATAACTAAAATAAAACTCAAAACCCAAAATACAAAAACCTAGCTTA
>Ga0334888_1000317_pt1 | contig 78231 bp, 71 predicted proteins | sample GraSluR1_MG_FD_207227 | JGI IMG/M metagenome (GOLD analysis project Ga0334888, IMG submission 207227) | Sludge microbial communities from methane-producing bioreactor in Wageningen University, Netherlands - Granular Sludge_3_08-R1 | ecosystem: Engineered > Bioreactor > Anaerobic > Unclassified ... | reverse complement strand
AGGCCGTAAGTAAGCCGAGGATCACAAAAAGAATGATCTTCTTTTTAAGATTTTTCATTGCTTTCTTCCTCCTCACTGCTGTCAATATAATTCTCAACCTGGAATCGCGGTAAACGCTGTAGTATCCGGGTCATAATAAGCGCAACGGTCGTGGATACGATGGTGGCCATCAGCACCGGGGCGATGATCTCCGTGGGATTTGTGGAACCTGCGGCACTGCGTATTCCGATAATGGTTGCCGGTATAATGGTAATACTGGAAGTACTCATCGCCATCAAAGTACATTGCGCGTTCGTGGCAATATCCTTGTGCTTGTTCAGTGTCTGCATATCCTGAAAAGCTTTGAGTCCCAGGGGGGTCGCGGAATTACCGAGCCCAAGCATGGTTGCCGATAAAGCCATGATCGTTGAGCCCATAGCGGGGTGCTCCGGCGGAATATCCGGAAAGAGCTTCACCATTACGGGACGTAATGCTCTGGCAACAACGTTTATCAGTCCCGATTTTTCAGCAATCTTCATGATCCCAAGCCACAAGGCCATGATACCCACAAGGCCCAAAGCGAGCTCAACGGCAAATTTGGCATTATCAAAGATCCCGTTGGTCAGGGCGCTCAGAGGTTCAAAGCTTGGCGCAAAATAAATACCGAGAGGTGTTATCGTGATACCCAGACATCGGATCGCGGCGACACCCACGCCGATGAGTATCATGACAAGCCAGATGATATTGATCATATTGTGTTCTCCTTATAATGGCAAAAATGATGAAACATCAGAGGAAAATGTAATGATAATTGTTTTTTTACCCAAACGATTAATTGTTAAAACATAAAAGATATCAGCCGGATGGAATATTCAAGTAATGATACCGGCGCTTAATTACGTCCGAAATGCTCTCTCCAACGCTGTTTCAGGATAACATTGCGGTTGCGGACCGCGATCCCCAATTCCTCATACGCGGCTGAGTGCATCAACTGACGCCAGTCAAAATATTTCGGATATTTATAGCTGCGGTCCGGATGTACGGCATTTGTGAGCAAGATCACATAAACTTTATTCACCGGGTCGATCCAGATCGAAGTACCGGTGAATCCGGTATGGCCGTAGCTGTGCGGATGGACATAAATGCCTCCGGAACACTCACCTTCCGGACTGTCCCATCCGAGGCATCTGGAACTTGTTTTAGATACCGGGCGGGTGAACATCTCTATGGTTTGCGGTTTAAAGATACGGGTTCCATCCAATTCACCCCCGTTAAGCATCATACGGGCAAAGCGGCTAAGATCTTCGGCTGTGGAGAAAAGCCCCGCATGTCCGGCAACTCCACCCAGACTGTGGGTGTTCTCATCATGCACAAATCCATGGACCAATCCGCCGCGCTGCGGATCTGTCTCCGTCGGGACGATCCGGGATAAAAGGGATGCCGGCGGATTATAATAAGTGTCGCGCATTCCAAGAGGTCCGAAAACCTGCTGTTCAAGATAACGGTCAAGGGATATTCCGGCAACAGATTCAACAACTTTTCCCAGCACCATCAACCCGATATCGGAATAAACGGTCTTATCGCCGGGTTTGGTCAGGACGGGACTCTGGAATACACTGTCCCAACGTGCTTCCTGACTGACATCCATCTGATAGAACAGGCGAAAAGGTTCAAATCCTGCATTGTGAGCCAGCAGATGCCGGATCCGGATATTCTTCTTGATGGCGGTCTGAATGGGGTCGGGACCCTGCAATTGGGGCAGATATACAGTAGCGGGATCATTGAGATCCAGTTTACCGGACTCAAGCAGTTTCATCACTGCGGAAGTCGTTCCCACAGCCTTGGATATTGATGCCAGATCGAAGATATCATCTTTTTGTACGGACCTGACCTGCTGATAGGTATGATAGCCTACCGCTTCATGAAAAACGATCTCGTCTCCGCGACCGATCAGCATCACCGCTCCCGGCCATGCCGAATCCGCTACGGCATCCTGAAGCATGGTCTCAAGAGAGGCATATTTCAGACCCGTCTTATCACATCCCGTTACGAACATGGTTGCTATGACCATTAATATGATGAATATATGTCCAAGGATTGTTCTTGACGACATTATCTCTCCCTTTCATTGCTTCGTGCTTGAAAATGCAAATATTATTTGTAAATTTCAAGGTTATTCTTAGAACGGGAAAATGAAATAATGCATCAATACCTTAAAATTTTCCGCCTGTTGTGCCTCAGTGTCCTCTTACTGTGTGCCTGTTCGCGGGAACCGCTTTTAACCTTTAACGGCCAGACCATGGGGACCTGGTATACGGTCAGGATCAGCGCCGCAACAACGGAACAGGAACAACAATACATTCGCTACAACATTGATATGGCATTACAACAGGTCAACCGGAGTTTGAATCATTTTGATCCCGAAAGTGAAATATCCGGATTCAATGCTTATCGCGGAACGGACCCCTATCCTGTCTCTTCGATGTTCATGGAAGTGGCAGGTGTTGCGGAACAGATCTATCATGCATCAGGGGGTGCTTTTGATCCGACGGTCGGCGAACTCGTAAGACTCTGGGGATTCGGAAAGAGCGACAGTATCCGTATACCTTTAAGGGCGGATATTGAAGAGGCACTGAAACATGTCGGAATGCATAAGGTGCGTATTTTCGAGAATATGATCGTAAAAGAAGATCCCGATGTACAGTTTGATTTTTCGGCGATCGCCAAAGGCTACGGTGTTGATGTGCTTGCGCAAACACTTTACGGACTGGGATATGAGAACCTGCTTGTCGAGATCGGCGGGGAGGTCAGGACCTACGGCAGCAGGAACGGTAAGCCGTGGCGTATCGGTATCGCAGCACCTGACGAAATATCCCATGCCGGACAGCAGAATGTTTCTGTCATTCATGTAACGAATATGGCCTGTGCAACCTCAGGAGACTACCGGCAATATTATGAAATGAACGGGAAACGATATTCCCATTTGATAGATCCGGGAACGGGATACCCCATTGATCATGAATTAACATCCGTGACCGTCACGGCGGAAAGCTGTATGCTGGCCGATGCGCTGGCAACGGCGGTCATTGTCATGGGAAAGAAGAGAGGAATGGAACTGATCGAATCCATGGAAAATGTGGAAGCATTGTTCATTTATCGCGATAAGGAAGGTAATTTACGTTCTCATGTTTCTTCAAAATGGGAGAATAACCTGTAAACAGACCGGATTATTCAATAAACAATTAACTTCGTTTAAATATAGCGTCGCACGGAATTGATATCCCGGCGCTTTTTTTCACGTGTGTTCTGTGCCGGGTAACCCAATGTGATGATAAGGACGGGTTTTTTGGGGAATGGGATCTTCAGAAGTTTCACGACCTTCCGCGTATTGAACCATCCCAGCATACAGGTCCCCAGTCCTTCTTCGGCAGCCTGCAGGCAGAAGTGTTCCGCGCAGATGCCGGTATCGATAAGATTGAATTGGCGTTTTTTTAATACACCCCCCGTCAGGATCGACAGCGTGGGTATCCAGGAAAGCATGACGACCAGCACCGGTGCGTTCAGTGCAAAACGATTAAAGCGTACGACCTCGGAAAAGGTCGCTTTTGCTACCTTTTCACGCAGGGTGGGTTCTTCAACAACAATAAACTCCCAGGGCTGGGAATTGGTTGCCGAGGGTGCAAGTCGTGCGGCTTCGAGGCAACGTTCTATCTTCTCCCGCTCAACCGGTCTGTCCAGATATTTCCGGTCGCTTTGACGTTTTTTTACCAATTCAAGAAAATTCATAATTTGGCCTTGATCTGATCGTTATATAATTCGGTAAATTTCTTTTCGATCGCGTCGCGCACGTCACGGTAAACTTTCATGACTTCACTGTATCCGCCGTGAGCGTGATAAGGATCGGGAAAAGGGTAATGCAGACGATGCATGACCTCGCCGCTGAAAAAGGGACAGGTTTCTTTGGCATGATCGCAGACAGTGATCACATAATCAAAGGGTTCATTGAGATATTCCCGTACATCATGCGGGACATGCCGGCTGATGTCGATACCTTTTTCGGACATCACTTCCACGGCTTCGGGTGCGACCCGGTATCCGGGCGATACACCCGCGGAATATACCTCCAGACGATCATCAATATCTTTCATGAATCCGTGTGCCATTTGACTGCGGCAGGAATTTCCCGTACATAAAATAAGGATCTTCATGGTATCTCTATCCCTTTCGTGATCTTATTTTTAATATGATCCGGATCAGGACGGTGAGTAACCATAAAGGCCAAAGCCGGATGATCCAGAAGAAAACAGCGACAAGACCGTTCCAGCCCTTGTGCAGTGCGTGTAAAAGGCGCGCAGCAAATGCATCGGGCTTTTCTCCCACATACGCTTGCGAAGTGGTTTCGTACATACTGATCCGGACCTCGCTCATATCAACCTGTCGGGACAAATATTCCAGGCGGGCTTCCTGCGATTCGATCTCCGATTGCAGCCGCCGGATGTGTTCTTCCACTGCGATCATATCACTGACCGTTTCCGCTTTCTGCAGAAGTTCGCGATAACGCTTCAATGCCTGCCGCTGGGTTGCGAGGCGGACCTCGATATCGATGAATTGTTCGGTGACATCCCGTGCCGAGATATTTTTCTCTTCAAGGCGCCGGATATCCTTTCCCTGAAGGATCTCATCAATAAAAGTATCAAATGACTCTGCGGGTATCCGGATATTGAGATTATAATAGATCCGGTTACCCCGTTGGTACTGATTTTCATGCTGAACATATCCCTTGTATTCGGAAATACGGGAAGAAAGTGTTTCAAGCGATGTTTCGAGTGTCTGTACCTCATAGGTCAGGGAAGCGGATCGTATGATCTTTTGTTCACTGTCGGGTTGCAGGAAATCCGCACCCGAACCCATCATACGTTTTGCTGCGACAGCATCACTGTATAAAAACTCTTCCTGCACAACATCTGCCTGCCCGGCCTTCTCACCGCAGGCTGCAAAAATAAACAGGATACTTAATAGAAAAATGATCTTTTTCATAAGGGACCCTCTGAAATTATATTCCCGTACTGCCGAAACCGCCAAGGCCGCGGTCGGATTCTCCGAGTTCTTCAACTTCCAGGATCTCCGGATGTTTCGGGGTCTGGAAAATAAATTGCGCAACACGGTCTCCGATACGGACAGGGAAATCCTTATCACCCAGATTAGCCAGGATAACCCCGATCTCATTCCGATAACCGGCATCCACCGTTCCGGGTGCGTTCAGACAGAAGACACCGTGTTTAAGAGCCAGTCCGCTGCGGGACCGTACCTGCAGTTCCATTTCTTCTGGCAGTTCAACGGCAAGTCCGGTTTTGACCAATGCCCATTTACCGGCAGGAATGGTGGTCTCTTCCACGGCGGTGACATCATAACCCGCATCGTAAGAATGCTGCTGAGACGGAATGATCGCATTCGGTGATAAACGCTTGAATTTAACTTTCATGGTTTGCCGGTTCCTTTTATTTTTAATTTTACTTGACTTTGTTTCAATTTATGATGAAAATCATGACTGCGATGCCGAGGTGGTGAAATTGGTAGACGCAGGGGACTCAAAATCCCCCGGGCTTCGGTCCGTGAGGGTTCGATTCCCTCCCTCGGTACGAGTCAAACCCCGTCGATCCAGATGGGGTTTTCTTTCAGGCTGTCAAAATCCCCCGTCCGCCGGTTGGCGGACGTGAGGGTTCCCCCGATATTGATCGGGGCTCCCTCGGTACGATTCAAACCCCATCGATCCAGATGGGGTTTTGTTTTTGCATCATAATTTCAATAGGTAAAATTAAGGGTGAAGAGAATGAAATACAATGGAAATTGTCGGTTCTTATTGATCGTAATTAACATATTCATAATAAAAACCCCGTTCAGAATAAACGGGGCAGATCACTGTGATGTCGTCAGAAAAGATCAGATACAAAAAAGGATAAATCGCATCACATCCAGAATAGTATCGGCCTCATAGCGGATAACGGTCGGTGCAATGGTTTTGGCACCGGGATAGTGAGATGCCCGGAATGCGGCAATATGCTTTGCAAAACGTGTGTCCAGAATAAAATGATCCGGGACTTCCATGTTGTATTGTTTAAGATCCTTCCGTAAGGCTTTGGTAATGCCTGTACGTATCTGTTCTACCGCGGTGTCCGGATGGATGGACCAGGTGGCGTTCCCGATCCCGCGGTTGGTCGCGACGGTTTCGATCAAAATATCGTTTTGTTTCACACGTTCGCACAACCCGGCATCACCCGCGCAGAAGACGATCGGGACCCGATGGGAGCGAGCGACGGTGGCATGCAGTAAGAATTCGGAACAAAGTTCACCGTTCAAATGCATTTCAGCGACGAGATTTGAGGACATTGTATGTGCCAGCGGGTTCTCATTTGAACCGGAGGGTGCGTGGTATCCGATGAAAGCGGCGGCATCGAAATTTTCTTCTATCCCCCAGACCATGGAATAAGGATGCCGGCTCCATGAACGGATCAGTTGGACCCCTTTGGGCAATTCGGATGCGAGTATGTTCCTGCCGGAGTCGTGCGCATCTTTGACCACGATCTCTGCAGCACCTGCGGCAAATGCACCTTCACAGGCGGCGGCAACTTCCCGGGTCATCTGTTTGCGGAATTCCGAATAATCGGCATGATTTTTATTGGTTTCGTCCCAACTGTTAATTCCGGTGACACCCTCAATATCGGCACTGATGAAAAAGCGCATTATTTCGATTCTCCGACCTCGGCGGGTTCTTCAATATCCCGCAGTTCAAGATCATCATCAAAATTCAACTCGGGCTTTTTCAGGAGGAACTTATCCAGTAAATATTTCGTGGCTACGCCCAAACCGGTCAGAACAGCGCCTGCGATCAAAAGCTTGTGACTTGTCTTCATTGCTCATCCTCCAAATATGATTAAAAAATATACGTTTATTATCATAGATTATCAAATGCAAATTAAGAAAATTCAAATTATCACGTTTCCGATCTTTTCCATCTTGTCCGCAGACGTGCGATAAGAATATTCCCTTTGTTGTTGAGAATATGATGGAAACCGGTCATTTGTTCCCCCTTATCCTGCAGTTCACACTGGGAAAGTATGGTATCTCCGTAAAATGCCTGCTCCTTGAACGTGATCTCCAGTTCTGTTAATGTGTGCGAAGCGGCGATCAGCGGCGGTACCGCCTCCAGTGCCCACTCGACGATGACGCGGTTGTTGACATGATTGTTGATGTCAAGGTCGTGGATGCGCACCTGAAAGTTCCTTTCGGATTGGACCTCCTCTAATGCCGGCAGGGAAGGGAAGTTATCTTCAAGGGCACGTTCGGAAATAATATCATTCAAGGGGAGTGCATCTTCCAGGAGGACGATCTTTTTCTCTCTTATGCTATAGAGGACCCAGCTGCTGGTGATACGAGCCAATGATTCGCCGCTTTCCGTTTTCATGGAATAATCGCGGATCGAGAAATAACCGCTGTGGGCAGCGACCCATGTGGACATATTAACGTGTTCCCGGAAGCGCGGATAGCGGTCAATAACGATATGATATCGCGACAGCATCCACGTAAGTCCCCGCGGCAAAAGATCGGGAATGGTGATCTTCAGATCGACGGTGTGCAATGCCGCAATTTCCTGCATATAATTCAGGAGGGAAGGAAGTTTAAGCGTTCCGTTATTGTTGCATTCATAAATACGTACCGTAAAAGGAAGGAAAAATTTCATAAATAACTCCCGTATTCGCCGGAATGTAATACATCACCGGATAAAGGGCAAGAAAGGAAACGCCCTTCATGAAGGGCGTTTAAATATAAAACATTATTACTGTAGGGGTGAATATCAGAGATGCAAACTTTTTCCTTCCTGATCGAGTACCTTGCGAAGGGCGCCGTCATGGACCGCCAGGCGTTTCCGCGCTTCATCGGCATCGATCTCCAGCAGAACCATCACTAAGGCGGTCTTGACACTGCCGCCCGCGCGGACCAGGGTTTCCATCGCGCGATCGTAATCCGTGTCCGTACAGTGCCGGATAATACGCGCACCGCGGTCCCAGAGTTTTTTATTGGTGGTCATCAGATCGACCATCAGATTACCGTAGGTCTTATTCAGCTTGACCATCGCGGTGGTGGTGATCATGTTCAGGATCAATTTGGTGGCCGTGCCGGCTTTCAGGCGAGTGGATCCCGTAATGATCTCCGGACCTACAACAGCCTGAATAAGGATATCGATATCGGGTGTTTTTTCAAAGGTGTTGCATACCAGAAGACCGGTCGTTGCGCCGATCTCCTTCGCGCGCTTTAGGGCAGCGTGGACATAAGCGGCCATGCCGCTGGTCGTGATACCGAGAAGACAATCATTTTCCGTAATACCGCGTTCATCAACGACCGCATACCCGGCATCCGCATCATCCTCCGCGCCTTCAACAGCGTTTACCAGCGCGGAAAGACCGCCACACATAATGCCCTGTACCAGGGTATTCGGTGCCGAAAAGGTCGGGGGAATTTCGGATGCATCTAAAACACCCAGACGTCCGCTGGTACCGGCTCCGGTATAAAAAAGACGTCCGCCCTTTTTCATGGATGCTACAACGGCATCAACGAACAATTCGATCTGAGGGATGGCTTCCTCCACGGCAAGCGGAACTTTTTTATCTTCATTGTTCATGGTAACAAGAACCTCGCGGGTGCTCATCTGGTCGATATTCTTACTGGCAATATTCTGTTGTTCTGTCGTCTTGTCGCTGATCTGTCGCATGATTTCCCTTTTTTTATCCTCAAAAAACGCGTATTATTTTAAGACGAATATTGCATGAATACAAGCGAATAAAATGAATAATAGACATACCATTATATACTTAACTATCATATTGTGCTTTTCGTGGCTTTCCGCGGATACCCTTCCGCTTCGCTTCGATCTGCGGGATGTGGACGGGGTGAACTATGTTTCTTCCGTTAAATCCCAGATGGGCGGAACCTGCTGGACCCATGCCGTGATGGCTGCGATGGAAAGCAATCTGATGCGTAATATGACGGTCGCTTCCGAACCCGATCTGTCGGAGTATCACCTGGACTGGTGGAACGGTTTCAATCTTTATTTCAACCGGGATGTCGGTATGTATCCTTCCGAGGGACTTGAGGTGCATATGGGCGGGGATTACCGGGTGGCGAGCGCTTATCTCTCCCGCGGTGATGGCGCGATCATGGAACCGGCGGGCGGGCCTTACTATGACGATCCACCCGCATTCAGGGATTCATCCTATCAGTATTATTATGCAAGGCATATTCTCTGGCATCAACTGGATGACGATCTGTCCAATATGGATTTCATCAAAAGGCAGATCATGGACCACGGTGCCGCCGGTACCTGCATGTACGTAGGATCTGAATTTTTGGATGATTCGGTCGGCGGTACATTCTGGCAGCCGCCCTGGGATCCGAATGATCCCAACCATGCCATTGCGATCATCGGCTGGGATGATTCCATCCGTACTGCGGCTCCCGAACCGGGTGCATGGTTGTGTAAGAACAGTTGGGGCACTTCCTGGGGCAATGACTGGGGAGGCGGGGGATACTTCTGGATCTCCTATTACGATAAACATGCCGTACGTCATCCGGAAATGGGATTTGTGTCCTTCCAATATGTTGAACCGATGCGCTATGATAAAATATATTATCACGATTATCACGGCTGGCGGGATACACTCGATGTAAAAGACGCATTCAATGCATTTGTGGCGGACGACCGTGATACATTGGTCGCGGTAAGTTTTTATACCGCCGCCGATTCGGTCCGATATACGGTAAAGATGTATCGCTCCCGTTCAGAAGTTGAACAGGATCTACATCATGTTTCCCAAACAGGACTTATTCCGCATGCCGGGTTTCATACCGTGGATCTGGACAGCGTTATTTTGCTGACAGCTGCGGATTCGTTCTTTGTCCGTCTGCATCTGGATAAAGGCGGGCAGGCACACGACCGGACCTCCATAGTGCCCGTTCTGCTTGATGTCCCTTCCCTGTATGCCCAAAAACTGCAGGACACGATTGTCCCCTCCCGCGCAAAGCCCGGCGAAAGTTTTTATCTGGAGAACGGGATCTGGCATGATCTTCAGGGAATAGATACGACCGCCAATTTTTGCATAAAGGCGCTGGTGCGAAAAAATACATTTTCACAACCCAATCCGCCGCCGCCTTTACCGGCATTCATGGGTGTTTATCCCAACCCGGTCTCTCAACGCGCAGTCATTGACTATACTTTATCCGAAGCGACGACAGTCCTACTGCAGTTATACGATATAAGAGGAAGACTGCAGCGAACACTGGAAAATCATCATCGATCCGCCGGTTATCATTGGTCGGAATACGATCTTTCTCACTTGTCCGCCGGCATTTATATTTGTATTTTAAAAGTTGACGGAAAAATGATTGACAGTCGTAAAATAGTGATGGTCAAATGAACAGAAAAACGCACATCATATTTATTTCGTTATTTTTCACCCTGCTGAATGCGGCGGTATATGAATATGAATTTAATTTTTCCGAACCGCGGATCGACCGGGAGAGGGGACACATGCTGGTGAATGTGGAAGGCTGCAGATTGTCCGGTGTTCAGGGTGAACCGCTATTGCCGCACTATTCCTTTATGATCGCCCTGCCGCCGGGAGAAGAACCGGAATCACTGGAACTGATACGCAATAATATTAAAAGTTATCCTTTATTGCTTCCCTTACTGCCAAAACAGGCCGACCGGCCTTATTCTGTGGGTAGGAATGAAAGGGGTTTGCTGAAAAATGACAAAGTATATGAACTGACGCAATATAAGAATGATACGATAACAACAGCGACCCATGTTTTCCGGGGAACACGCGTGCTGACGGGGGTGGTTTCGCCGGTCACGTATTTTCCCGCCGCGGGCAATATTGAACTTGCCTCACGTTTGACCCTGCGAGTAAAAACCCGTCCCGGGATTTATCTGCCGCAACCGCCGGATCCGCGAACAGAACTGTTGAAAGATATTGTGCTTAACCCGGAAATATTGGGAAGTACAGCACAGGTTCTTCCCGAACGGATGCTCATCATCAGCAGTGAAACATATGAGCCTCTTTTCGATACGCTAAGAGCCTTTTACGCGCGATACGGTATCGAATCGGAATTTCTGAGCGTAGAGGCGATCGAGGACAGCAGTTTATCCGGAAGGGACACACAAGAACGTATCCGGAATGCCATTATCGGGATCTATCTCGAAAGAGGACTGGATTATCTCCTGATCGGGGGCAACAGTACCATTGTGCCGCATCGCGGACTGTCCTGCACGGTCGATTCCGATGGCACACCCTACAGCAGCGATGATATTCCCGCAGATCTGTATTATGCCGCACTGGACGGTGACTGGGACGCGAACGGAAATAGTGTTTTCGGGGAATATGATGATTCCACGAGTTTCGATGAAGCGGACCTGCTGCCGGAACTGGCGGTGGGGCGCATGCCCGGGGCGAATGCGAACGAATTGGTTTATATGATAGAAAAAAGCATGCGCTATCAGGCGGAGCCTGTCATCGCGGACATGGACCGGCATGTGTTCTTCGGGGAATCCTTGTGGCATGATCCAGTGACCTGGGGGGCGGATTACCTGGACCTGCTGATCGGAGAGCAAAATGAGAACGGATATGCTACACAGGGTATTACGGATGATATAACCATCCATAAACATTATGAGAGGGACAGTGCGACCCCCTGGAATCGCACGACCGTAAAAGATGAACTTGCAGCCGGCAGGGCATTCGTGCATCACAGCGGACACGCGAACACAAGTTACCTCATGAAATTCTCTACCTGGGATATACAGGATTCCGATTTTGTTACCGTGAACGGGATCGATCACGCAACTCCCGTTTTTTACAGTCACGGCTGCTATTGCGGCGCTTTTGATCACCCGAACAGTATAGCATCACGGCTTGTGAATACACCTGTCCTCGCAGTGGGTGGCGTGTTCAATTCCCGCTACGGCTGGTTCAACGAAGGCACAACGGAAGGTCCGGCCATCCATTTACACCGGGAGTTCATGAATGCGCTGTACGGCATGGGCATTCATCCTTTCGGATGGACGCATACGATGTCCCGCATTGCCACTGCACCATGGGTTAGCGCGGAAGACCAGCATGAACAAAATGCCCTGCGCTGGAATTATTATACCATCAATGTGCTGGGCGATCCGGCCATGCGTTTATACAGCGGAACGCCGCAAGCGCTTGATGTGGTATATGATATCAGCGGACTTTCCGCCGGTTCCCTCAAAGCAACGATCAGTCGGGAAGGGATGCCGGTATCTTCAGTCCGTATGACAATACTGGATTCCGAGAACCGTATTTTGGGTATTGCGGAAAGTGATCATGCGGGTTTTGCGGAAATTACTCTTGGCGATCTGCCCGTGTCCGCTGACAGTATTTATGTGCATGTAAGAAAAGAGAACACGATTCCCGCCGATACGGTCTTCCATCTTCAGCAGACAGGCATATCCATACCTGAAAACTATGCTTTGCTTTCGGTCTATCCGAATCCTTTCAATCCCGAGACCAATATTCGTTTTATGATCCCTCAGCCGGGAGAAACACAAATAGATGTCTTTGACCTTAAGGGAAGGAAAGTTCAGGAGTTGTTCAGGGGATACTGTGATGCAGGTCAGCACCATATTCGTTTCAACGCATCCCATCTTTCCGCCGGCATTTATATCTGCCGTCTGCAGTCGGGCGCAACCCGCACCAGCCGGAAGCTCGTTCTTTTAAAATGATCATTATGATATAAAGGAGTTAATATGCATACCCCCTTTCTGAGTGGTAAAAAGGTCGATCTCTGTCCCGTCGGTCCCGACGATATGGAGATCCTGCAAAAGGGTTATAATGACCCGGATGTGCGCGACGCGATGTTCATGTACTTCCCCCTGACCATACAGGATACCGAAAAGAAGATCAGTAAAATGGCGGAAAACGAGCAGGCGATCCAGCTCATGATCATGGACAAAGAAAGCAATAAGGCGGTCGGTCATCTTGCCCTGGTGCGGCCGGACTGGGTCAGCCGCATGATGACCTTTTATATCGTTTTACTGGATAAGAATGCCTGGGGCAGGGGACTCGGTACCGAAGCGACACGTCTGATCGTCGAATACGGTTTCACTATGCTGAACCTGAACCGCATCCAACTGCATGTCAATGCCGAGAATGCGGCGGCCATAGCGGTGTACAAAAAAATAGGTTTCAAACATGAGGGTACGCTGCGTCAGGCCATGTATAAGAATAGCCGTTATTACGATTTCTGGCTGATGGGTATCCTTGCTGAAGACCATACTGTTTTGAATAAAGAATAATATATTTGCTAAAATTCCGTTGTATCGTTTGAGAATATCATCGTAATTTATATATACGTAAAACAGAAGGAAAAACAATGAAAAGATCCCCGTCGCATTTTATTCTGAGGACAATGCTTATTCTCGTTTTATTTACTTTGACCGCCCACGCTTTAGCACCCACAGGTGATCGGACAAGTATGAGCGATCCGAAAGTCAGGACCCGCACGGCTCCATTAATACAATCGGAGTTAAAAGAAAAACTTGATGGATCCACCACCCGTATGCTGGATGAATACAATGATATCTGGGTAAATTATGCCAATGATCTGTATGAGTATGATGGCGCCGGGAATATGATCGTAAGTGTTTATCGGATCTGGGATGACAGCAGCGCGCAATGGCAGAACCATGAACGGAGCGAGAATACCTTCGATGGCAACAGGAACCTGCTTTCCGAAACCGTTTACATGTGGAACGAAGTGGAACTGCTGTGGTATGAACATTACCGCTCCGTATACACTTATACTCCGGACGGAAAAATTTCCGAATGCTTTGACTATCATCAGACTTTTGATGATACCATATCCCTGAGCGGGCGGTCCGAATATGAATATAATGCGGACGGTAACATTGAACGCATTACGAATTACTGGTGGAATGACGACAGCGCCGCTTTTGCGATGTCCGCGAAACAGGAATATGCATATGACGCATCCGGCAATAATACGCAATTTGTCCAATATTACAGATATGATAACGCATGGCAGCCTTCCTATAAAAATGATCTTGCCTTTGACGGCAACGGCAATGAAACCGAACGTATCTATTCTTATTGGGATCAAGATCACTGGGTGCCTCAGAATAGGAATGTGACGGATTATAATGCGGATAATTATCCTGTGGAACGGGTAAGTTACTGGTGGGACTCGGTGGAAAGCACGTGGAATGAAAGTCAGAAATCGGAAAATAGCTATGACACGAATCATAATTTGGTTACCCAGCTTTCATATACATGGACCGGTGCATGGACATTGAACTGGAAAACCGAGGTTGAGTTTGATACGTCGGTGGAATTTTCCGAACTGGCCATGCCGCTCTGGTATTATAATATGTCGCTGAGGGATAACAATAAACGCGTGAGTGAAGCCAGTTATACAAAAGTCACCGACGGCTGGAAAAAAACCTATGAAACCGATTATGATTATTCGACTTTTACCGTGACCGGCATTCGACAGCATATTGCCACGCCGTTTCGCATATTTCCTAATCCCACACAGGATATTCTGTATGTAAATCCCGGCAGGAACAACGATCTGTACACCCTCGAATTATTCAACCTGGCCGGAAAACGCATTGCCTACGGTACACATTACGGGATATCCCAATTACCACTCAATAACCTGCCGCGCGGGGTTTATATTGTTCGCATGTCAACGCATGATCAACTGCCTCAGACCCGGCGTATCATCCTGAAATAAATTATTTTGACAGAAAAAATGAAAAGTCCCGGCATCGATCGGGACTTTTTTTGTGATCATGTGATACCGATTTAGGACACGCTTTCCTGTGTTCATTTTTTTATATTGCCTTTCGTAAAATTACTTATTATAATAACAGGCTTTTTTATGGCGAAGTAGCTCAGTTGGTTAGAGCAGCGGAATCATAATCCGCGTGTCCGGGGTTCGAATCCCTGCTTCGCTACAAACTTATAAGAATGTTGAGTTGTCGATCTCCTTCGCACGCTACGGTGCTTCGGAGATTAAAAGTTGTCGAGATCCACAAAAAATACCATCCTGTAGATACTGCTGTGCCCGCCGAAGCTCCGAAATGTCGGAGCGTAGGAGGGTTATCCTGTCTGAAAGCGATCCCGTCAAAATATAATACTATCCTGTAAATCCTGTTATCCTGTCTAAAAGCGATCCTGTCAAAATATAAAGCCATCCCGTCTAAACACTTGTTATCTTTTCCGTCTATCCGTAAATTTGCCAAAAAGGAAAATGATACATATGGACAATATTGAAGCACTCAAAGCGGTACATACACATTATCAGAGCATTCGCGGCGAAATGGCAAAACGTATTATCGGTCAGGACGATGTCCTGGAAGCGTTGCTGATCTCTTTCTTTTCCAACGGCCATGCTCAGCTGGTCGGTGTGCCGGGACTGGCAAAGACCATGATGATCCAGTCGCTGGCGGATGTGATGGACCTCCATTTCAAGCGTATTCAGTTCACGCCGGACCTGATGCCCTCGGACATAACCGGGACCGAAGTGATCGAAGAGGATATGCAGACCGGACGTCGCAGTTTCCGTTTTATCAAGGGTCCTTTGTTCGGCAATATCATTCTGGCGGACGAGATCAACCGGACCCCGCCGAAAACACAATCGGCTTTGCTGGAAGCGATGCAGGAGCGACAGGTGACCGCAGCGGGGAATACCTATAAACTGGAAGAACCCTTCTTTGTTCTTGCCACGCAGAATCCGATAGAACAGGAAGGGACCTATCCGCTTCCCGAAGCCCAGCTGGACCGTTTCATGTTCCAGTTGCATGTGGGTTATCCGTCCGGCGAGGAAGAAAAAGAGATCGTTCGCAGGACCACCGGTCCGGAGCGCGTTGAATTGAGAACAGTGATCGATCGTGCAGAACTGTTAGGGATCCAAAAGACCGTTACAACCTTGCCGGTGGCGGAGCATATTGTGGATTATGCCGTTGCCATGGCGCGCTCCACACGTCCCGATGACACTCCCCTCGATATCATTCGTGATTACGTTAAATGGGGTGCGGGTCCGCGTGCTTCGCAATACCTGATCATCGGAGCCAAGACCCGTGCGGCTTTACACGGCAAGGTGACACCCGACGAATCGGATATCAATGCCGTTGCACCGCTGGTGCTGCGCCATCGTATTTTGCGGAATTTCAAAGCGGAAGCCGATGGTATATCCGTGGATGATATGATCCGTGAATTAACCCGGGTCACACATGAAAAAACTTAATTATCATCCGGGTGATATCATTCACCTGGGTAATCTGCGATTTCTGGCAAAAACCATTGTGGAAGGACTTATGCTGGGTCTGCATGATTCGCCCTATCACGGTTTTTCGGTTGAATTCTCCCAGCACCGGCCGTACATGCCGGGAGATGATATCCGGCATGTCGACTGGCAGGTATACGGAAAGACCGACCGGCACTATATTCGTCAGTATGAAGAAGAGACCAACCTGAATACCTATATCCTGATCGACAACAGTAAGTCCATGGATTTTAAGGGAAGTGCGCCGGTCACAAAATATCAGTACGCGCAACTCATTGCCGGGGCATTGATCTGGCTGCTGATCCATCAGAATGATGCGGTCGGTATGGCCGTGTTCAATGAAAAAATAGAGGCGCTGTATCCGCCGCGATCCGTCATGAGCTATCTGAATGAATTGCTTGCAGGATTACAGAACACGCAATGTTCCAGTCGCACCCGGGTTGGCGGGGCACTGCATCAGATCACCGAGAAATTGTCACGCAAGGGACTGGCGGTTCTGATCTCGGACCTGCTCGATGACAGCGAGGAAATGATGAAAGGACTGAATCATCTGCGTTATCTGGGGCATGACGTGATGGTGATCCAGTTGCTGGATCCCGGTGAGTGGGAACTGGATCAGGCGCAAAAGCATCGCTTTGATGATATGGAAAGCGGGGAGCATCTTAAACTGGACGTGCGCCAGATCCGGGATGAATATCACCGCAAGATCCGGGATTTTACTGACGATATCAACCGAAGATGCGGAGAAAATAATATTGATCACACGCTTATTCTTACGGATCATGACTGCCGCATCGCCCTGATGGAATTTCTCAAAAAACGCCGGCGTCTCTCCTGAATCTCTCATAATAAATTGTATAACAATAAGATACAGGAATATTCAATTATGTTTTTTTGATATTATTCAGTTGGTTTTCATTATTGAATGATATAATTTTATGATAAGGATAGAATAATTAAAGAGGAGAACAGTGTTATGAAAAAAGGCAAGATGATGACAGGTCTGCTGATAATAAGCGCTTTATTTGCCGGCTTATTATTTGCGAATGATGTCACCTGCATTGCGGTGCATCTGGGAAATCCGGAATACGCTTCCGTCCTGATCAGGGAAGAGTATCCGGGATTCCAGTTCTACACAACGGACGGCAGTTGTTTCTCGTATGGAGACCAGAGCAGCAGATTCGGGAATCCGAACTATCTGAGCGGTCTTTACGGAGAAGTGCCGGAAAAAATGGGTCTTTCCCCCAACTATGGGTGGGGTCTCCCTAAAATCATGATCGTTGGTGCAAACGGTATTATTGCCGGTCATTCGACCGTGACCTCCTTTTACGATGCATTATTTGGTTTTGATGATGATTACGGCGGAGAGCGATCATCCGCTTACAGTAAAAGCATGAAGGCTCTGAGAAAAAATCTCAGTGATGTTCAAAAAGGAAAATATGCCAAAGCGCTTCCGGAAAGTAAACGTGTTTATCTTAAATCCACACCCATTGGTGAACTGGAACCCTACCGGGGTGCAAAAATGGATAAAAAGAATGACGGAATTGTCGGCTGGGAAGTTCCGGATGTCTCTGTTTATGATGATGAAGGAAAAGAACACAAGCTAAATGAACTGTGCAAAGATAAGAACGTCATGCTGGTGTTTTACAGCATGAATGGATTGTTGAGAAAAACCAGCTCAAAACAGGACGGCGCCGTTATTGAAAAAGAAGAATATGGTGATAAATTAAAGAAACCCGAAAAGACGCGCGCGCAAATGCTGGAAGAAGCCGAAAGTCTTGGAAAACTGGCTCAGGCCCTAGCAAAAAGATCGGCCATGGCTCCGCGGCCCGGAGATTACGGCAAGGCTGTTGCCGTGCTTGAGGTTGCAAAATCCCTTCTGGAAGGTAAATGATCCGGTTGTGATATCTTTTAAAAAATACAGAGGCATCTGCATCCGCAGATGCCTTTTTGATTATAGACGGAAAAATTGAATCAAGATTTGTTCTGTTTTCCATAAATTTTGTGTTTAACACGCAGGATTTTCTTTTAATCAGGTTTTTTTTGCGTAATTTATTATATGAATAAACGAATGAAATCCCGGTTGCGCATGTTGTTTCTAGTCGTTCTGACCGGAAGCTTTCTGTTCGCGGCCATTCCTTCGGGATATTACGACGATGCCGACGGACTGAACGGCAGTGATCTGCGGCTTGCCCTGCATCAGATCATCAAGGATCATACGCAAAAAACCTATGCCTATGTCTGGACCGCCTTTGCAACAACCGATCTGAAAGCGAACGGCAAGATATGGGATATGTACACGGATATCGAATTTACCTATGGTGACGATCAGCAAACGACCGGCAGCGTTATGAGCGAATGCTATAACCGCGAACATTCCTGGCCGAAAAGCTGGGCGAACGAGACCTATCCGATGTACACGGATATCTTTCATCTCTATCCCGTGCAGGCACTGGCGAACTCGCACCGCAGTAACCTGCCCTTCGGGGAAGTGGATCCCGCCAAGATCAGCTACACCACGGAAAACGGTTCTCTGAAAGGAGATGCGCGGACCGGACTCGGATATACGGGGACGGTCTTTGAACCCATTGATGAATACAAAGGTGATTTTGCTCGGACCTATTTCTATATGACCACCCGCTATTATACCCAGGACGGCGACTGGGGCAGTTCAGGCATGACGGACGGATGCGAGCTCAAACTCTGGGCCATCGAAATGCTGCTGGATTGGCATGAACTGGATCCGGTCAGTCAGAAAGAGCTCGACCGCAACGAAGCCGTTTACGCTATCCAGGGGAACCGGAATCCCTTTATCGATCATCCACAATATGCCGATCTGATATGGAACGCCCCGAGTTCGGGATTTGAGCCTCCGGAAGCGCGTTCCGCAAGTAATATAGAAACCTATGCCTTTACCGCCAACTGGCTGGGCGTCTCCGAAGCAAGCGGATATAAACTCTATGTTTCGGAGAACAGCGGTTTTACAAGTCATATCAGCGGGTACGGACCCAAGGATGTGGGGAATAAGACAAGCGAAACCGTAACGGGTCTGGCTCCCTCAAAAACCTATTACTATCGGCTTAAAGCCTACAAACCCGGCGAAGAGACCGGCTATTCCGGTATCATTGCCGTGCAGACCGAACCGCCCTCCGGCTGGGTGGACAGCACAAAGGTTTTTTTTTCAGAATATATTGAGGGGACAAGTTACAATAAAGCTCTTGAGATTTATAATGGGACCGGTTCTGATATTGATCTCAGCAAGATCACAATTAAACTTTATTCAAATGGAAATTTGACACCCAATAGTTCAATGGATCTTACGGGAAGCCTTTTAGCGGGCCAGGTGTATGTTGCCGCTCACAACAATGCTGACGCTGAAATTCTTGCTGTTGCTGATATTAAAAATAATACGGTAATAAACTTCAATGGCAACGATTATAATGAATTGTATTATAATAATGCGCTGATCGATGTTATTGGATATTATGGAAATGACGCCAATCTGATCATGGATGTTACCCTGGTCCGTAAATCCGATGTATATCGCGGGAGCGTAGAGTTCGATCTTGGCGACTGGGATGCTTATCCGGTAGATACCTTTGACTATCTCGGCTGGCATGAGGTGGAACATGATACGCCGCTGGCCATCAGTCTGTCGTCGTTCAACGCCACACTGATCGACGGAAGTGTCGTACTGGAATGGTCAACCGCCAGCGAGACGGAGAACGCGGCATTTCAGATCTACCGCAACGAGGCATTCCTGACTTCGGTCAGCGGTGCCGGTACGACGTCCGTGCCCCATGTGTATGCGTATACCGACAACACGGTGCGGCCGGGCCGGCAGTACGATTACCTTCTGGTGGATCTTGCCTACGACGGAACGGTCACCGCCCATTATGATCAAATTCAAACGGTAAGAATTCCGGATACCGGTGCAAATATTACGATTGGCAATGTGTATCCGAATCCGGGAAATCCCAATATGGTCCTGCCAATACAGCTGGACGCGGCGGCGCAGATCACACTGACCCTCTTTGATCTCGGAGGAAAGAGGAAGCAGACTATTACCCGCTCGGTCGATGCGGCCGGTCATTACGAGATACCCCTGGAACTGAACGACCTTCATAGCGGTATGTATCTGCTCCATATCGAAAGCGGGACTTTCTCCGGCACCCGCAAGATTCTTCTGCTTAAATAACGCCATAAAGACTGAGAGACGAAGAGACTGAGTGACTAAGGGAGCAATGATAATCCGTGATCCCTGAACATTGAATTTGAATCCGGAACGGTATATCCCTATATTAAACTCTTAAACTCTAAACCCTAAACTATTCCATATTATATTCAAAACAACGCATAAATCTTTTTGTATTTATTGTTGTTTAGCGTATTTTTCCGCCATGGCAGCACCACGTGGAGAACGACTCATTATCACCTTGCTGGGCCGGCGCAATGTCGGCAAGTCCTCCCTGATCAACGGGATCACGGGACAGGATATCTCCATTGTATCGGAAACACCCGGAACCACTACCGATCCGGTGGCAAAGCATTACGAGCTGATCCCGGTCGGTCCGGTCACCTTTTACGACACGGCCGGTATCGATGATATCGGAGAATTGGGCGAACAACGTGTCAAAGCGACCCGGAGAGTGCTCTGGCGTTCGGATGTGGTCATGCTGGTATTGGACAAGGCCGAGCCCGATGAACACGACCGTAATACCATCCGGGAACTGCAAGGCATGGATATCCCTTTTCTGATCGTATTCAATAAGACCGACACATATAAGCCTTCTGCGACAGCGATCACCGAACTGGATAGCGAGAAGTTGTCACATATATCCGTTTCTTCGCAGAATACCGATGACATGCTTGCCTTGCGCAAGGAACTGATCGCTCTGGTACCGGAGTATTTCAGAAAAGATCCTGTGATCATCGGTGATATTATTCAACCGGGTGATACCGTCTTGTGCATTGTGCCCATCGATCTGTCCGCACCCAAGGGACGCATCATTCTGCCGCAGGTGCAGGTGATCCGGGATATCCTCGACCGCAGCGCCATTGCGATCACGGTCAAGGAAACGGAGATCAAGACCCTTCTGTCACAATTAAACGTAAAACCCGCATTGGCCATTACGGATTCCCAGGCAGTATTGAAAGCTGCTGCCGATGTCCCGGACGATATTCCTTTTACGACCTTCTCAACAGCCTTTGCAAGATATAAAGCGGATCTTCCCATTTTGCTGGAAGGTCTGAAGCATCTTGAGGATCTGCAGGAAGGGGATAGAGTTCTGATCGCCGAAGCCTGTTCACACCATGTGGAATGTGACGATATCGGACGTTATAAGATCCCGCACTGGATCGAACAATATCTGGGCAAAAAGATCGATTTTGATATTGCCGCCGGGCATGATTATCCCGATGATCTTACACCCTATAAGCTTATTATTCATTGTGGCGGCTGCATGATCACCGGACTGGAATTCATGCGACGTATCCGTCACGCGCAGGCCCAGGGCGTTCCGATCACCAATTACGGTATCCTTATCTCTAAAACCCAGGGACTGCTCGAACGCGTCATTCGTCCTTTCGGATATTAATAAACGAGTCTTACATTGAACCGTTAAGATCCATTAAGAAATGGTATAGGGGTGCCATGGCTTCAAAACGTTTTCCTAAAAACGGCACGAGGGACTTAGAGAAAAGCATATCATCCGGTTTACATCGACAGATCAGATACATATTCCTGCGTTCGTACCAGGTTCTGATATCATCGGGTACGTTTGACAGAGCTAAGCGTTTGTAGCGGCGTCCTTCAAGCGAGAACGGAGGATTCCCCGGATAGAATACGATAGCTTTACGGAATACATTTTCCCGGGTTTCGATGCTCTCGCGGAATAGCCGCATGGTATTCGGGGATGCTTCATAATATCCCATTCCAAAGGTATAAGCGTCAGGTTTTATTTCGAACCACCAGGTCGGAATATCATGCCAGTTATTGACCGTACGTTTGAAATTGATCCACATGTTCGTACGGAATATGCGTTTATCATTCGAAAAGCGGATATCGCGGTATATACGGGAGATGGTTTTGCTTACTACGGGCCGCAATTCCAGATAAGGATCAATATGATGCATATAGGGACTGAGGTCCATCACCAGTTTTCGCAGCGGAGTTAAAATGTATGTGTCATAAAGTAAACGGTTTTTTTCGAACCATGCTTTATGATTATGTGTTTCAAGGTCTTGAAGAAAAGTAAGTGATTCCGGATAAAACCCGTCGAACAGCATTGTCGTACTCAATCGATCCGAAGTTTTTTATTGATCTCCGCAGCGCAGAAGTGACCGCTGGCCATGGCTCCGCCGAAACCGCCGCCTGGCATGGTCCACGCGGAAGCAAAATAAAGGTTCTTTATGGGTGAGCGCACTCCAGGCCGGAAAATGAGCGCCTGTTTCGGATATTGGGCAAATCCGTAAGCCGTTCCCTCGGGCGTTTGCAGGTAATGTTTCATGGTCTTTGCGGTGGCGGTCTCAACCCGGACAATGTGCTCACGCAGACCGGGAAATTTACCACACAGACGATCGACCAGCAAGTTGGTCGCACGTTCTTTCTTTTTCTTATACTCTTCATCCGAAAGTCCCTCCCAGTCCTTGTAGTAATCGAACAGGGAAAGCACAACATAACCGGCGCCTTCGGGAAAAAGCTTTGAATCCACCTGCGAGTAGTCGCACATAATGAAGGGCCGGGTATCAAAATCGGAAGCGTGAAGCGCGGCCATTTCTTTCAGTGTGAATTTTTTGGAATCATAGTAATTACACGAATAATAGGTGTTCCCAAGCGCTTTCATTGGCTTATCCATAGCAATATAGACCGTCATGATGGAGGGCCCGACATCCATACCCGCGATTTTTTTCTTTAAGGGTTTTGCTGTCTTTTCATCCAGCAGTTCGTTCGCGACATTCGGGATTGCCGTATTCGCTATGATGATCGGAGCGTATGCGCGTTCGGTCGTTGCCTCCGCGATTTTACCCTTTTTGGAATGATACTCCACCCCTATGGCCTTTCCGTTTTCAGTCAGAATGCGTGTGACCTGTTTGGATGTCAGCACATCGCCCCCATGACCGGAAATATAATCGGCCATCGCATAGGGCAGTTGATGGGACCCGCCCTGAATATAATACCCGCCTTTGCGATAGTAACCGGTCTGGGCTATCGCATAAAAGGCCAAAGAAAGATCATAGGGATCATCATCGTAATAACCGATGTTTGCCAGTAAGATGGACTTGAGGCGTTCGTCATTAAAGCAGCGGTCAAGGAATTTTCCCACATTCCCCAGCATGCTGGTCAGGACCTTCGGATAGAAAAAGGGAGATATCAGCAATGCGAAAAGACGGCCCAGATCGTTATATTTGCCCAATTGCATGATCTTGTCGTGTACCTTGAAGATCGTCTTGAAATAGTTGTCAATACCGCGTTTTTCCTGCGGGAACATCTCTTTCAGACGGCGGATATTATCTTCGATGTCATTCCCGAAAACGAATTCATAGTCGTATCCCTTTATAAAATAAAATTCGGGTGCGGGAACAAAATTCAGTTTTTCCAGCAGACCGCATTTTTTGAAAAAATCATAATGGTCGCTGTCTTCATCGACCATTGCGGTCATATGAAGTCCTGCCTCATAGGTATAAGCGTTCCGCTTAAAAGATGTTGCCGATCCGCCGACCTGGAAATGCTGCTCCAGCACCAGAACGCGTTGACCTTTGCTTGCCAGTTCCGCGCCTGCGGTAAGTCCGCCCAGACCGGAACCGATCACGATGATATCATATGTTTTTTGCATATTGTAGTATAATTCTTTTTGGTGAGAAAATTCAGAGAATTCATTCGGAAAACAAGAAATAATATCACCAGGACATTTGGACACCGGCAGATATTGTCAGTCCGCCGTAGCGTCTGATATCCGGCGGGAGGGGCGGCGGTTCGGGATAGACGGTTTTTATTATGGGAAGGATCTGTTCAATATCCAATGACAGGCTCACTTCATCCCATAGCGGTATAAGCATCTTACATCCGGGTGTCAGGATATAAAAATCATGTATGTAGTAATTTTCAATTAGAATATCCTGCAGGCCGAATTGCAATCGGGCATCCAGTTCAAGATCGGTCCGGGCGCGTGCGATTATCAGGTCCAAGCGGGGGGTAATGATAAAACCTCCCTTTTGCAGCGGATAATCTGCGTAGGCATTGAAAAGGATATAGCGCATGGACCCTGTTGCCGTTCCCTGGTGCGCAATGGGAAGAAATCGGAGAAAATAGCCCAGAACGGGTGTGCTGAGAGACAGGTATCCCTGTAATATGCCCCCGCTGCCCTGTACTTTCAGATCCAGGGGAGCGGATAGCATGCGGTAACCGAAACGCAGCGAGCGGTATGTGCTTTCACCTTCGGCCAGGTCAATGATCTCTACGGTATCGGGTTCATGCGGGAAAAGGATATGTCTCCAGGCCAGCGATGCGCGGTCATGTCTGTATGCGAGCCAAAACATGGAATGTGTATGAAAGCGCCAGGCGGAAAATAATTCCCAGGACAGGGAGTGGCTGCGGCATAAGGTTTCCCGCGGTCCCTGCAGAACCTCGAAACGTCCGGTATTGACATGCGATTCGGAAAGGTCATTCCGGCTGCCCGTAAATGCGATAGAGAAATAAAAGCGATGATCGGGACCATAACCCACATCAAAGGGGAATGTGGCATGGTATAAATGATATTGATTCCGGTAGGGAAGGGTATCGCCGAAAGTAGGTTCGAGCAGATTGAAAAAATAGGTATTGTACGCGCTTATTTCGCTTTTCGGGAATTCCCGGACGAACAGGGTGTCAGCGGATGTGGAATAGCGGTAGCGGATTGCCGGTCCCACATGCACACCTTTCAAGGTGGTATGGAAAGCACATTGAAGATCATGCGCGACCGGCCGGATACCGGTGTACGTGTAAGGTGTGTAAAATGCATCTGCAATGGTATAGACCGAACGGGCCCAGGAAGCGGATACGGCATGGGAGCCATTGCTGAAATGTGTGCTAACACGCTGGGATCGCAGGGTATAACGTGAAAATAGTGAATCCGTGTACGATTCGCGCAAAAGTTCGTGATGAACGGATTCGTATCCGAGACGGGAAGACAGCATGTGCACGGAATCCGGAAAGGAAGGAAAAAGTTCTTTATGAAGAATATCTATCGTGGATGCGGATACATTATGGAAGAAGGGGATCAACAATAAGAAAAAAAAATATTTTTGCATAATACATAATAAGATCAGCCGCCGCGGACGGCGGCTGATCGGAATGTGATTTAAAACTTACTATTTCAATAATGTCATTTTATGATAGGCCTGCGTATTGCCATATTGCATACGGACAATGTAGAGTCCGGTGGCATGATGCGCGGCATTCCAAGTCAGATCGTAGGATCCTGCGGACATGACCTTCCGGTCGATAAGGTCAGCGACCTTCCGTCCCGTAATGTTATAGATCGCCAGACTTACCATGTCTTCATGTGGCAGGTCAAAGCTAATATGCGTTACAGGATTGAAGGGATTCGGATAATTCCCCTTAAGTGCGAATGTCTGAGGTAATATTTCCGGATCGGAAACATTTTGGGGCAGACGGTCCGGGAAAAATCCGGCCATGGATGGATCCGTACCTTCGAAATAGTTTTTCATGACCGTAAGCAGGTTGTCGGGTACATTATCGAACCATGCCGAGAGATTGACATTCTCTTCGTTGATGATCGTGTATGCATCCGGGATGGCAAGATCATTTGCCATCATGCGCATCATATAACTGCCCTGAAAAAGATTCATCATCATGGTGTCGTACACTTCTTCACTCATACCGAATTCATACATCAGCAGTTCAGCATATTCCATGGTAGCTACAACGGTATCTGCAAGATTCGCAAGATGCCACATGCCGACCGCCAGACTGTCGCCAAATTCCGCAAATGCGAGTTTTCCTTCAGGAGTGAAAGCAAGGAAATTCGGGTTTGCAGCCTCAAGGGCATAGATAAGATCAAGCGGTTCTTCGATGTTGGAGAGATTAAGATAATTCGGGTCAAGGCTAATGTCGATCATCCTGCTCACTTCATCATAGATATGTTCAAGACCGTTCTTGATCGCGACGAAAGCATTCTCGACAAAATAGGTGACCTGTACGATCCCGTTGGTAACCTGCGGTATAATGTAAACCGGATAGACAAGATCGCCTTCCGCTACGGTTGTACCGGGAGAGGATCGGTTGGGGTCTTTGACCAATACGGTATATACTACATAATTCTTATCATTATAAGCTCTGTAATGATGGTCCAGATGATTGCGTATGAGTGCGATCTCATCCGAATAATCCAGGTTATCCCAGTCATAGTTCATGAACAGACTATCTACCCGGCCACCGTCAACCAATGCGGCGATCATTTCACCCTGATCGGCAACATCCATCAGCATATCGGAAAGGAGAATATAACCGATCCCGGTGTTGGCTTTTACATCATTCGGATCTGAAAAGAGCCTTGCTGCATAACCGCCGGCGAGGGTCATAAAGTAATTTTCCAATTGAGCACGGTCGTAACGCGGATCAATGACCATCTCCGGAAGGATCTGTCCGATAAAATCAGCCGGCAGACCGTTCGGGAAAATATCCCGGAAGGTATAGACGTATGGATCTTCCTGCCAATATACATCAATGTAGGTCCTGTATAAACCGTAATGCAGATTCTCAATGATACCGACGGGACGAATATCCAGATCCTCTATCGAATAGACCTTTCCGCTCAGCATCGCTTCGATCTCGCCAAAAACAGCTTCGATATCCTTAAAACCGATCTCCAGTTCCGTATATTCATCGATCGGTATTGTCCAGGATGAATCAACGATGGACCATATCGAATAATTATCGAGAGTGTCACAGACGGATTGCAGGCTCTGCATGGCAAGGATCAGCGTATCTATACCATAGTTGACATTCCCATATCCCCAGTCAAAGATATGTCCCATGCCGATATCCAGATAATGGAGGGCGTGTTCCATATATCCGATCGCGGCATTGATGGACAGGAAAGAATCATGATATAGGACAGCAACCAGGGATGTATCATTGTGATAACCGGAAAATCCGTCATACCATCTTTCCACGCGTGCGATCCTAAACTCAAAAGCTTCTCCGTTTTCAACAATGTCTTCAAACTTTGTACCTGCCATGCCGGCAATTTCCATCATTTTGTTCAGAGTGGCTTCCAGATGTACCTTGGTCAGTTCAACCCGCTCTTCAAAATGAATGGGAATGTCATTAAGCATAAGGACCAGGGAATCGGCCATGCCTTCTGTCATGTAGGCATAGAGATTATCGATCAGGTCATACTGGTTCTCCACATCCATAAAGATCGAATCCAGAGATATTCCGATATAATTGGACAGATAAGCGACCTCGAACAACATATCCAGGATGATCTCCATCTGGAATTCTGCAGCATTGGTCACGGTATCGCGCATTGCGAACAGGTCCAGAACGAATAAGCCTGCCTGACCCTTGCTGTACAATTCCGGATGTGTAAGCCAGTCTTCGTAGACCGCTCGCTGACTATCCAATGATGCGGTGATCTCTTCCTGTGAGAAATCATAACGGTTCAGGATCAACATATCAAAACCCTGCGGCGCAATGGCCAGCAGACCGGTAATGAAAGTTAATCCTACAAAAAACAGCAGAAATTTTTTCATTATTGACCTCCCTTGTCTTCGTGTTATTTATACTAATAGAAAAGTATTAGGAAAAACTGACAGTGGCAAGGAAAATATTTACGAAATATTAATAGTACCTTGTTAAAACAGATAAGCATGCTCATCGTTATATACATGATTTAGAATACAAGAAGAAGATATTTGAGGGCGCTGAATTCATCAAAGAAATGCAGGGATTCCTATTGTTTGATGATCCACTGAAAGACTTCGGAACCGGTTAGAACGACAAGTAATACAACCACCGCCGCTATAAACACACCGATAACGGTGGCTATCATAAAATGTTTTGGACGGATATCCAGTATAAAAGCGGCCAAAGCTCCCGTATATACCCCGGAACCTGGCAAGGGAATGCCAATGAACAGAGCCAATCCGAGTTCTCCGTATTTTTCGACCTTAGGGCGTACTTTTGTCTGGACTTTCCGGAGTGAATGTTCATAGAGCCTGTTAAATAAAGGGACTTTAATAGCAAGATGAAGAAAGGCACGCAGGGCAAAATATACAATCGGTCCGAGTATGATATTAATGATGACAACCATAAGAAATGCGGTATACCAGGGGATACCCAGCACCAAAATGGCATAGGGGAGGCTTGCGCGAAGTTCAAGTGTGGGGATCAGAGTGATCAGTATGACCTGAAGGATATCATTTGCTGTCATGCTTTTCCTGTCGATAAGTTTTAAAAAACGAAGCAATATACATAAAAATGAACCCGAAAGTCGAATCAAAATATGTCATTTTACTTTGATGCGCTTCCGGATAGAGGGTCGGGATTGGGATATAAGCGAAAGGCACACCGTTCACGGCCAGTGCGATCAGGGATTCGGATTCAAAAATAAACCCATGAAGAGAAGACAATCGCCAGGAATAGTAGGGGCGTGGGATCAGACGAAAACCGCACTGCGCATCGTAGATCTTTCGTCCCGTACGCAGGGAGATAAGAAAGGCGGAAATGGCGTTACTTAATTTGCGATGCAAAGGCATTTCCTTACTGCGTTTCCGGGTGCCGAGCAATACCGCATCCGGAGATCGCCGATGCATATCCAGAAAATCACGAATATGTTCCGGCGGGTGCTGTTCATCGGCATCCATGGTAATGACATAATCCATATTTTGCGCCGAGGCATATGCAAAACCACGTTGAAGTGCCGCACCTTTTCCCCGGTTTTTATCATGCCGGATCACAGTCACACCCAGATCACGCGCGATATCCCCACTTCCGTCGGTAGAACCGTCATCCACAACTACGATCGTAAGTTGGGGATAAGGACTCAGTCCGTTAAGAACCGTTGCAAGTGATGAAGCACTGTTGAATGCGGGGATAAGGATCATACCGTTCATGTTCAAATATACGCAACACGGATCTTAAATTAAATGTATTTCGGGAAAAAGCACAAAAAACAAAAAACCCTCCGCGGAGGAGGGTTTATATATTTACAATTGTCTTTTAAATAGCTGTTCGAAGTTTTAGAACCATACCCGGTTTAATGCGGTTATAGTCGGTTCCGAGAACATCCAGGTTGTCTCGCAAAATGATGATCCAGGCATAGGAGTTACCATAGACCTTTTCAGCGATGCACCAAAGGTTTTCACCTTTCTCAACCGTATAGTCTACATACTCGTAACATACTTCAACGGCCTTTGACGCTTCTTTTTTCAGAGAGAGCTCTTCGTAGGGGTAGATCAGATCAGGATTGTCACCGATAAGTTCATAGTTCCAGTCCCAGATCGAACGCCACATCGTAACAACGCCGTATTCTTTTTTAGCGATCTTGGTGAGATAATCGTTCGGCTGGATCATATATTTTACCCAGACACTTTCAGGAAGGGGTTCATATACTTCCGGCAATTCTTCGACAACCTCTTTTTCAACAACTTTAGGAGCCTTTTCGACTACTTTCGGAGCCGTATCTTCAACAACCGGCGTTACCCTGGGTGCCGGAGGCGGGGTGTCTTCAACAACTTCTTTCGAACCGCAGCCAATGAGCATGAACATGGCTATAACGATGGCGACCAATGGTAAGATGCGTTTCATTATATTCTCTCCTAATAATTTTTTCATTACCGGACGAAGTTAAATCTTATTCGCCCCATTGTCAAGCATTTCTCAATGAATGTAATAATATTTCTGCTATCTTAAAGGGTGATTGACGTTTATTTGTTTCCGAAAATAATGCATCACGCAAAATATCACGTTTTTCCCGTGTCCAGAATGCTTCCGAAACGGCGCCGTCAACAAGCTGAATGACCTTGTTCTTAAGACGTTCATTCCGAATGTTATCCCAGTTATTATGCTTGATCAGCATGGCCTTATAATCCTCCAGTGATGCCAACACAAGATCAATACCCTTCGCTTCGGTAGCAATGGTCTTTATCACCGGTTGCTCCCATGGCAGCGTGCTGTAAGTTCTACGTAAACCGATTAATGATCGCAAGTTGAGCACCATGGCTTCGACTCCATGCCGGTCGGATTTATTTACGACGAAAATATCACTGATCTCCATGATACCGGCCTTCATGGCTTGTATATCATCGCCCGAATCGGGTACCAGAACGGTCAGGGTAACATCTGCAGCCTGTGCTATATCAAGTTCAATTTGTCCGACCCCGACCGTTTCAATAAGAATGATATCAAAACCGTGACCATCGAGAATATCACAGACATCATGGGTTTTCATGCTGAGGCCGCCGAGACTGCCGCGGGTAGCCATTGAGCGGATATAGACATTTTCTCTTGCACTGAGCTCGTTCATGCGGATGCGGTCGCCCAAAATAGCACCACCCGTAAAAGGGGATGAGGGGTCAACCGATATAACGGCTGTTTTTTTGCCCGCATCGCTGTATGCCGCTGCAAGGCAATTGACCAAAGTGCTTTTCCCGCCGCCAGGAGGACCTGTTACACCGATGCGAAAAGCATGATTCCCTTTTTTCCATGCCGCATCCAGCAGTCGCTCTGCACCGGAAGCATTATTTTCCACAATGCTGATCTCTCGCGCCAGTTTTTTTATTTTATCTGCATGTTCAGACATTGCTGATCTCGGCATCATAGGTAATGGAGACGGCCCCTTTTAGCATATTGGCGACACTGCAGTATTTTTCATGACTTAAGGATGCGGCGTGCTCCAGGTCACGCAAGGCTTTCTCCCCTCCGTCCGAATGCAGAATGAAATGCAGATGAATGTCGGTGAAAGACTTCGGATGTTCATCGCGTTTTTTGCCTTCGATCCGGATATCGAGATGGGAAAAGGGTGTGCGTTTTTTCTTTAATATGGAAAGGATGTCCATGCCCGTGCAGCCGCCAAGTGCCTCCAGTACCATTTCCATCGGCGATGTTCCGTCACCGTTACCGCCGGCCTCTTTGGATATGTCGATCATCAAACGCTTGCCGGTGGATGATTCGGCCGTAAATGTCAGATCCTGTTGCAAGCTTGTCAGCTGCACATGTACCGTATTGCCCATAGCATACTCCTTTTTCTAATGCCGGAATATATCAATAAAAAAGAACAAATTCAAGGATTCGGGATGGAAGTTCATAAGAATAATACTGATATGAAACGGTCCCGTAAAAACCTGAAAACCACATAAGATACAGAAAGTAAAAAATATTTGCATTGAACATAAATGTTATTATATTTGACGGCTTTTTAATGGGTTGTCGTCCAACGGCAGGACATGCGGCTCTGGACCGTAGAATCGGGGTTCGAATCCCTGCAACCCAGCCAGAGACGGCGCGTTCGTCTAGCGGTTAGGACGCTGGCCTCTCACGTCGGTAACACGGGTTCGAGTCCCGTACGCGCTACGCAAATTGACAAGATGCGCCCGTAGCTCAATTGGATAGAGCGTCTGGCTACGGACCAGAAGGCTAGGGGTTCGACTCCTCTCGGGCGTACAAAGGATCTGCCATTGGCGGGTCCTTTTTGTATCTGAACAAAAAATATTTATTTGAAAATGAATCGTGGAAGCAAATACTTTCCGGGTCAGCAGTTCGAACGTACACACCGAATAATTATTACGGCACGATATACTATTAATGAAGAAAGTGGAAATAGAGAAAAAGCAGTATTAAAAAAGCTATTATATGCCAGATCAATGTGCGTCGCGGACGGCGTTTTTGGTGCAGAGGGTTAAAATGTAAACGCTTATCGTCATCGGGTTCTTTCAGGATCCATCGGGAGCGTCGGATGGGCTGCGGCATAGCTTCTTCCTTGTTTTTATGAAAGTTCGCAGGTTTTTACCTTTTTGTCAAGGCTTAATATCAAACAATTTTATTTGTATTTTTTTAATTTGTGTTTTTTACAATATGTGGTTATATTGCCAAATGACAACGCGAAAGGTATATTCATGGATACTATGAACAAGGACAGGCTGGAGTCGCTTTCCGCAAAATTCAAGGCTATGTCCCATCCAACCCGTCTGTGGATGGTAGAACAATTGATCCGTGAAGAACACAGCGTCTGTGATTTTGTTGTAGCGCTGAAACTGGATCATTCGACCGTCTCCAATCATCTGTCCATCTTGAAGCAGGCATTTATCATTGAAGATGAAAAACGCGGGAAACATGTCTATTACTCCCTGCGGGCCGACTGTATGACGGATATCATTCGCTGCATGGAAGAAAAGATCGGAAATATAAGATAATTAAAAATAGTGAAAGGATATAAAAATGACTAAAAACAGAAAATCAGGCAAAATTTCCCTGCTGATCGCCCTGTTCTTATTTGCTTCCGCAATGACGCTTTTTGCATGTACATCCGGTGACAAAGCAGAATCGGATAAGGCCGGCACAGCATCAATGGCTTCCGCTAAACCGTCCGAAGCTTTGCCCAGAATGCAGAATTTTAAATCACCGACCTGTCCCCCTTGCCGGGCGATGGAACCCTTGCTCGAAGAACTGTCTGTCGAATATGCCGATAAGTTCAAACTGGAGATCGTGGATGTATCACTTCAAGAAAATCGCAGTCTTGCGATGCAGCATTCCATCCAGTATATTCCCACGCAGATCTTCTATGATGCGGACGGAAAACAATTGTTCCGGCACACGGGTTTCTATTCCAAACAGGATATCCTGAATAAATGGAAAGAACTTGGTTACGATATGCAAACCCAATAATAGCGTACCGAATACGGAAAAAATAGAAAATGAGAAGCGGACATTATTGTTTGCTTAATAAATAAGAGACCTGCGTTACGCGGGTCTCTTGTTTATAGAATACAGATCTGACAATGTTTCAGTTATTCTTCATCCGGAGGAGTCGATCGGATCGAAAGCAGGGGAGGTGAAGGTTTGAATACCCTCTTGATCATAGGTAAAAAACCGCTTTCGGTTTTTTCGATCTCTGCTTCGGCTTCTTTGAGGACCCCGGCCCACATCGTGGCAAATCCCGGATGTTTTTCGAACATAAGGTGAATGGCTTTATCATATACATATAATACATGCAGTTTGTCACGTCCGGGCTTTTCTTTCAGTACGCCGATCGTCGATCTGAGGTTTTCGATGGTTTTGCGCTGAATGGCAAGATCCTGCTGTACCGCCTCATTCCCCTTTGCCGAAATATTCATGTGTGTATGTAAGTGACTTTTTAGTTGTTCGTTTTCTTCGACAAAGTTTTTTATCTGCATTTTTGTTTTAATGCGTGCCTGTATCCAGACAACCAGGCACAACAGCAGACCGATCGCCAATCCTATCAGCAGTGAATAGAGTGAGAACGAGATATTATCCATCTGGTGTCCTTTCAAATTATTATATAAATTCAATGTACGAAAAATTATCAAATATTGTCAAGATGGAATATCAATTCTTGTGGATAGAAAATTATACGAAAATGAACGACAAAGATCACGTGATCAGTTTTTTATACCATATGTTCATACTCTCGATTTTACCGGAGATATTGGTGTTATTGACCAGTCTGCCGCCATACTGATAAGCACATTTGGCAAAGGTGATATTCATGCCGGGAGATGCTGCCCTGGCAATAGTAAAGACCAAAGGAATGGACTGCTTCATCATCATTTTTTCCATATGTTTCAGCAGGTGTACCGCAAAACCATATCCCCGCCATTCCGGAAGGGTGGCAAAATCCGTCATTTCGGCATGCGCGGCTGCGGGATCCTTCTCTGCCGAAGCCAGAGCGATCAGCTGTCCGTCGGTCTCAATACCAAAATAATCGACATGACCCTGCATGGTCTTTTTAAGGTAATCCGGTTCGTGAATGGGAAAAGGATAGGAGTGAAAGACCGTTTTATATATTTCGGCCATTCTTTCTAGGTCTTTTTCATTACATGCCCGAAGATGAAAGCGTTTCTTATCAAGTTGTGAGAAGCTTGCATTGATCTTGCTTTGCGCCAATCCGATATTGCGTTCGTAATTTTTGAGATCCGCTTCGATCTTACGCTGATCATTTAGAAAATAAGCAAGGAAAAGACCTTTTTCTTTATTATTGTAAAAATCCGGTATTTCAGCTTCGATCGTAAAGTCTGCATCTAAAAAGACCTTTGACCGGGATGCCGGTAATTTGGCAAAGATCTTACCGTATCCTTTATCTTTCCCGAAAGCGATCAGACGCTGCGGAAGTGTTTGAAGGTTTTTTTCTTCGGCTTTCATAAGATAGATGCGGTCATTGTAGGGACCGTGTTGTATCTTCGAGCCGCATTCGAGTGTTTCGATCTTATCGTATTTTTTTGTTGTCATAGGATGGTCACTGTTTTTTTGAATTGTTTCCATTCCGCCTTTTGTATCTGGCATTATTTGCAGGTACCAGGGAGATGGTCTTGTCATAATCTGCAAGCAATTTTTCAATTCCCACCGCCTTGTATTCTTCGGCATCATCCAAAAGCAATTCCAGATCACAGCCGTCACAATTACGGTCACAGAAATAGGGTTCGTAAGAATCGGGTTCTTTATAGATCGAGATAACACCTTCATAGTTACGGAGTACGACCTTATTGGTCGACCAGGAAATGAGGTAATTCGGCATGACCGGGATCTTACCGCCGCCGCCGGGTGCATCGATCACATAGGTAGGAACGCACAGACCGCTGGTGTGACCGATGAGACTTTCCAATATCTCAATGCCTTTTCCGACAGGTGTGCGGAAATGACCGAGTCCCTCGGAAAGATCGCATTGATACAGGTAATAGGGACGGACGCGGTTATAAGCCAATTTATGGACCAGTGATTTCATGATGCGCGGGCAATCGTTCACACCTGCCAGGAGGACCGACTGGTTACCCAGAGGGAAGCCGGCATCCGCCATTTTTTGCAAGGCGGTTCTGGATGATTGTGTTAACTCACGCGGATGGTTGAAATGCGTATTGATCCACAGCGGCTGATGTTTTTTCAGCATATTGATCAGGTCATCCGTGATCCGGTAGGGAAGAACGACCGGGGTGCGTGTGCCGATGCGAATGATCTCCACATGTTCGATCTTGCGTAATTCCGTCAGGATCCAGTCCAGATACTCGTCCGAGAGAAGAAAGGGGTCGCCTCCGCTCAGCAGAACATCCCGGATGCGCGGTGTTTTGCGGATATATTCAATCCCCCTGAGGATCTGCTTTTTTCCGGGTATGCTGTCCTTATCGCCCACCTGGCGTTTGCGCGTGCAATGACGGCAGTACATGGCGCAGGTGTTGCTGACCAGAAAAAGGACCCGGTCGGGATAACGGTGTGTCAAGCCCGGTACGGGACTGTCGGTATCTTCGCTCAGAGGATCGTTCATGTCGGTTTTTACCACATTCAGTTCATCTATGACCGGAAAGCTCTGTTTGAAGATCGGGTCGTATTCAAGATTGTCCGTATTGATGAGAGAAAGATAGTAAGGTGTGATCGACATCGGAAATTTTGAAGTGATCATCTTATATTGTTCACGAATATTCTCCGGTACTTTGATGCCCAGCAATTGTTCAAATGTATCCAGATCGCGAATACTATGGCGGATCTGCCATTTCCAGTCGGTCCAGTTGCTTTTTTGTGCACCGTCTATTTCGTCAATGATGTGTTGTTGTTGTTCTGATATCATGATCCCTCCGTGATTCGTGTATTGTTCTTGCAAATATTTTCTATATGTATCTCGATCAATCCGGTAATACGTTCCAGAGAATTGAGGATGGTAATTTGTTCGGAGACGGGCAACAGAAGCAGAGAATCCGATACTTTATTTTCCAAAGGCAGGGGTGCTTTCGTAAGTATATCCTTTCCCGTGGAGCTGATCTTTAAATATACTTTTCGGCGGTCCTTTTCCGAACGTACGCGGATCACGTATTTTTTTGCTTCCAGCCGGTCTATTATCCCGTTTACGGTACTTTCGCCCAGATTAATGGTTTGAGCCAGATCTTTCAGTATCATGTCATTTGATTTTGAGAGGATATCAAGACACAGCATTTGGGGTGTCGTCAGCCCAAATTCCAGGTTCAACCTGCGTGAATAAATGTCCACAGCACGCGTAATGCGCCGTAGCGACCGAAGTATACGCTGCTCATAGTTTTGTTCTTTATCCATGTAATATTTTCCTTTTATATAATATTCGTACACGAATCATTCGCATAGAAAGATATATGCCTGAAGTCAATATGTCAAGTCATTATTAATCTTTTCCGGACACAGCAGCCCGGATAAGTTTTTCATGAAATAAAAAGCTTGACATATAGAAAATAAAGCACTATACTTAAATAGTAATCGGAACGATTATGAACAATGAGACAATTAAAGTGAAACGATGATGGAAAGAACAAACACATACAGGAACAGCAAACAGCGCCGGCGCGTCCTGGAGGTCCTTCGCTCAACGGACAGGCATCCCACGGCGAACTGGATCTATGATCAGCTGAGAAGCGAATTTCCTTCTCTGAGTCTGGGAACCGTATATCGCAATCTTGGTATTCTGCAAGAGCAGGGTTTGGTAGTTCGTATCGCCTCCGGCAGTACGTTCGATCGGTTCGATGCCGTTGTTGTTCCCCATCCGCACTTCCGTTGCCTTTCATGCGGTAATGTGTACGACATAAAAGGCAGCGATCAATTTCAGTTCCTGAAACCCGGTGACCATTACTCGGGTCACATGATCGAAACTGTGTTCATTGAATATCGCGGGGTCTGCGCATCCTGCCTTGAAGACGGAAAACACTTGAATTAAGTGTCTTCCGCGGCTTTTGCTTTGAGAGAGCAGCGATTGAAATTTTGAAGAATAAACCGGAGAAAACCCTAAGGGTTTCTTCAATCATTAAGATGAAAGGGATTATCATGGAAGAACAAGTAAAAGAAAGCTATTCGATGCCGCTGATCGGCGATGACGCGCCGGCTTTTGAGGCCGTCACCACACAAGGAAAGATCAAATTTCCAGAAGATTACAGCGGGAAATGGGTCATTCTTTTCAGCCATCCGGCTGATTTTACGCCGGTCTGCACCACGGAATTCATGACCTTTGCCAGCATGCAGGATGATTTCAAAAAACTGAATACCGAACTGATCGGTCTGTCCATCGACAGTCTGTACGCCCACATTGCCTGGCTGCGGACCATCAATGAAAAGATCGAGTATAAGGGAATGAAAAATGTGGAAGTCACCTTTCCGGTCATTGAAGACATCAAGATGGACGTCGCCAAAAAATACGGAATGCTGCAGCCGAACGCTTCCAGCACACAGGCGGTACGTGCCGTATTCATTATTGACCCGAAAGCCAAAGTGCGCGCGGTGCTCTATTATCCGCTCTCGGCAGGACGTAACATGGATGAGATCAAGCGCCTGATCCTGGCTTTGCAGAAAGCCGACAAGGACGGCGTGGCAACCCCGGCTAACTGGCAACCCGGTGATGATGTGATCATTCCGACGCCCGGTTCCTGCGGTGCCGCAAAGGAACGCGTAGAAAGCAAGGAAGAAGGCAAGTACTGCCTGGATTGGTTCCTGTGTTTGAAGAAGGACAAAGTATAATAATTTTGTTCCAATAACAAAAAGGCTGTCGTATGGCAGCCTTTTTTTATTTATAAAAAAACTTGACTCAAGTTTTGATTCTTTTAATTAAGTACGATCCCGGTATAAAAAAATATTGCACATGAAATAGTATTTGGCTATTATACCAAATACGCCACAACAAAGGAGGCGCTTATGGATAAAAATACAAAGGCATTATACGAAGCCAAAGCAGTGGTATTCAAAGCATTGGGACACCCTACCCGTCTCTGGATGGCGGAGCAACTGGCAGACGGCGAACGCTGTGTCTGTGAATTCGTCCGCGAGATCGATGCGGATTTTTCCACGATCTCCAAGCATTTACTGATACTGAAACAGGCGGGGATCGTGGAGGACGAGAAGCGGGGACAAAATGTTTATTATAAACTGAAAGTGCCTTGTATCCTGAATTCCATGACTTGCGTGGAAGCGGTCCTGGCTTCACAATTACAATCAAAGATGGATTTGCTAAAATAACATATTAATTCAATATTGAATGGAGATTGTCAATGGTCAACTGGAAAAGCGAATGGAAAATACTGGCAACCATCGGAGCCGTCTTCCTGGCTTTCTTTTATTTGCCGGTCGGGACCCCGCGTTTTGACAACGCGATCATGGAAGCCTTGCATCTGGCCAGATGGTACGCACAGGAACACGTGCTGCTCTGTCTGATCCCGGCCTTCTTTATCGCCGGTGCGATCGCGGTGTTCGTCAGTCAGGCCTCGGTCATGAAATACCTGGGCGCCAAGGCAAAGAAAGTCGTCGCCTACGGCGTAGCCTCGGTATCGGGATCGATCCTGTCGGTCTGCTCCTGTACGATCCTGCCGCTGTTTTCCGGTATCTATAAAATGGGCGCCGGACTGGGTCCCGCAACGACCTTTTTATATTCGGGTCCGGCAATTAATATCCTCGCGATTGTGCTAACGGCCCGCGTGTTGGGTCCGGAACTGGGTATTGCAAGAGCCGTGGGGGCAATTGTATTCAGTATTATCATCGGTTTGATCATGCAGTTCCTGTTTCGCAAAGAAGAAGCGGAAAAAGCTGCCGCGCAGATGGCCATGCCGGAAGCGGAGGTCAAACGTCCGCTCTGGCAGAATGCACTGTATTTTGCATCGCTGGTCGGAATTCTGCTCTTTGCCAACTGGGGAAAACCGGATCAGGCAGGCGGTGCATGGGCTGCGATCTATAACGCCAAATGGTTCCTGACCGCCGGGTTCTCCGCCGGTCTGGGACTAATGCTCATCTTCTGGTTCGGCATGAAATGGTGGAAAATAGTGATCACTGCCATCCCCGTGACACTGTTGGCAATCTTTTTTCCGGAACAGCCGCTCATCGCTTTTACCGCCGGTGTGATCGGACTCTCCGCATTTACCAGTACGGATAAAGGTGAAACGTCCGAATGGTTCGAATCCGCATGGGGCTTTGCCAAACAGATCATGCCGCTGCTGCTGATCGGTGTCCTGGTCGCGGGCGCTTTGCTGGGTCGCCCGGGCAATGAGGGACTCATCCCTTCCGAATGGGTGTCCAAAGCGGTCGGGGGCAATTCGCTATGGGCGAACTTCTTTGCTTCTTTTGCGGGCGCCTTCATGTATTTCGCGACTCTGACCGAGGTGCCCATTCTGCAGGGACTGATCGGTAACGGCATGGGGAAGGGACCCGCACTGGCGCTGCTTCTGGCCGGACCCGCACTGAGTCTGCCGAACATGCTGGTCATACGCAGTGTATTGGGAAATAAAAAAACCGCCGTATTCATTGCGCTGGTGATCGTGATGGCAACGATCAGCGGGATGATCTACGGTGCCATATTTGCATAAAAAGGAGATGAGAAATATGAAGATCCAGATCCTGGGCACGGGTTGCCCGAAATGTAAGAAACTGACGGATAATGCCGAAAAAGCGGCTTTGGAACTCGGCATTGAACACGAGATCGAAAAAGTGACCGATATCAATGCCATCATGGCTTTTGGCGTGATGATGACACCCGCGCTGGCCATTGACAATGAGGTGAAATTCGTGGGCAGAGTACCGGGCGTGGAAGAACTGAAAACCATTTTGCAGAAATAAAAGTTTTCTGCTTAACAACGATCTGAGGAGGTTTAGGCTTGAAAAGGAACAATAAAAAATTACCGGTCATTTTTATGATCTTGATCTTTAGCGCACTTATGCTCATTTCCTGCGGGAAAAGATCTCAAGGAGTCCCGAAACTGCTGGACCTTGGAGCGGATAGTTGCGTACCCTGCCAGATGATGGCGCCCATTCTCGATGAATTGCGGGAAGAGTACCGGGGAGCCCTGGATGTCGTGTTCATTGATGTCTGGAAACCCGAGAATCAACAGGAAGCTGTCAAATACGGTATCCGGGCCATTCCCACACAAATATTTTTCGATCCACAGGGAAATGAATTATGGCGGCATACCGGTTTTATGTCCAAAGAAGATATTCTGAAAAAATGGAAAGAACTTGGCTATGATCTTAAACCCGTAAAACAGGAAGATATACAGGATTGTGCTACGGGTTGCGGTGATCTGCCGGAGGGCCGTGTTTGCGAATGAAAAAAATAAATTTTAAAAAGATCAAGGATCTGTTAAAAGTCCTGCTTGTTTGTTTTACATTGATCAGTGTGGGCTATATGCTCGGGAAGAACGCCACAGAAAGTAGGGATTCCGAGAGTGAAATATCCTCAACAGATAATTATGTTGCAGTTTATTATCTGCATTCCACTTTTCGCTGCGAAACCTGTAATCAGATCGAAGCTATGACAAGGGATCTGCTTGAGCGGGAATATCGTGCAGCAATGGAAAACGGCGACATACATTGGCGGGAAATTGATTTTATGAAAAATACAGCAATGGCGAAGCAATTTGACGTTGCTGCTTCCTGCGTGGTGGTCGCCCGTATCCGGAACGGTCATATTGACGATTATCAGCGCCTGGATGATGTCTGGACCCTGTTGAATGATCGGGCTGCTTTTGATAACTATATCCGTATCGCTATTGAGACATATCTGAACGCGGAGGAGATATCATGACGGAACTTGCCATCTTAACAGCACTCTGGCTGGGAATTCTGACGGCCGTGAGCCCCTGTCCGCTGGCGACGAACATTGCCGCCATCTCCTTTATCGCACGTAAAGCCGGACGTAAAGATCATGTTCTTGCTTCGGGATTATTATATGCACTGGGACGTACACTGATCTATGTGGTGCTGGGCGCGGGTATTGCTGCCGGTCTGCTGGCAAATGCAGAAGTCTCCCGGTTCCTGCAGAAACACATGAACGAGATCCTGGGTCCGGTGCTGATCCTGCTGGGCATGGTGCTGCTCAACTGGCTGGGTGCGGGCGTATCCTTTACTTTTAAGACCGACGGCCTGACAAAAAAAGCCGAAAAAGGCAGCGTATTCCTTGCCCTGCCGATCGGGGCACTTTTTGCGCTGACCTTCTGTCCCGTTTCCGCGGGTCTGTTCTTCGGCGGACTGGTACCCTTGGCTGTCAAAGAAGGGGCCGTGGTGATCTTTCCTCTGGTCTATGGGATCGGGACCGCCCTGCCGGTCATTCTTTTTGCCTTTTTACTGGCCTTTGCCGCCAAGTCCGTTGGGAAAGTTTTTAATAGCCTGACACATATCGAGGTCTGGGTTCGCAAGATCACGGGTGCGGTGTTTATTCTTGTTGGCATTTATTACACATTTGTCCATATTTACGGGATAAGCTTCAAATAGTGAATATTGGCGGATGTTGATGATCAAAAAATATCGAACCAAAGTTTGGTGACGATACGATAAGATCAAAGGAGGTCCTCCTATGAAACGCTTTGTTATCATCGGCGGCAGCGATGCCGGTATCAGCGCCGCGCTGCGGGCAAAGGAAATGGACGGTTCCATTGAAATAACCATGATCCTGGCGGATAAATATCCGAATTTCAGCATCTGCGGTTTGCCTTTCTATATCAGCGGGGAAGTCAAACACTGGCGTAACCTGGCCCACCGGACCCGGGAGGACATTGAGGCATCCGGCATCAAGGTGCTGGACAAGCATCTTGCCGAATCGATCGATCCATCCGCAAAGACAGTGTTGGTCCGGGACCTGAACGGAAATCAAAAAATATCTCTGCACTATGATAAATTACTCATCGGCAGCGGCGCGGTATCCGCCCGCCCGCCCATCGAAGGCAGCGATCTTCCGGGTGTCTTTTTTCTGCGATGGATGGACGACAGCTTTGCGGTAAAGAAATTCATCGAAGAACGTAAACCCAAATCCATCGCCATTATCGGGGCCGGGTATATCGGACTGGAAATGGCGGACGCCATGCGACATCTGGGACTTGATGTTACTGTCATCGAATATTTTCCCTCCATATTGATGACCCTTGATCCCCCGCTGGGTGCGATCGTTCGCTCGGAATTGGAAGGCAAGGGTGTGAAAGTCCATACCGCGACGGCAGTAAAAAAAATTGAAAAGCAACACGACAAATTGCTGGTTCATGGAGGAGAGGATTTTACAAAGGCATGCGATATGGTGCTGATCGCCACCGGCAGCCGTCCGGAGGTCAGTCTTGCCAAAACCACGGGTATTGATCTCGGGGCCGGGGGCGCCATAAGGGTCAACCGCAAAATGGAAACCAACAAACCCGATATTTATGCTGCAGGCGACTGTGCCGAAACCTATCACTGCCTGCTGGAAAAGAACAGTTATTTGCCTTTGGGTACCACCGCGCACAAACAGGGACGTATTGCCGGAGAGAACATGGCCGGCGGATCCCATGCATATGCGGGTTCTTTGGGTACCCAGTCGGTAAAAATATTCGATTTAGTTGCCGCCCGCACCGGTCTAAAGGATGAAGAAGCACGCAAAGAAGGGTTTGATCCTTTGAGTACGGATATTGAGACCTGGGATCACAAGGTCTATTATCCGGGTGCGGAAAAACTGCATATCCGCATGACCGGCGATCGCAAGACCGGACAGCTGCTGGGCGCACAGATCGTGGGCGCTTACGGAACGGAAGTGTCAAAACGCATCGATATTGTCGCGGCGGCTATCTATCATAAGATGAAGGTGGAAGAGCTGGATCATCTTGACCTGAGCTACACGCCGCCGCTGTCAAGTCCCTGGGATCCCGTGCAGATGGCCGCACAGGAGTGGATGAAAAGATCCGCTGAAAAATAAGATTGGGACGCAAAATGGAAATTACGAACGAACGCAAAATGACCAATGTTTTCGAACGTTATCTGACCCTCTGGGTAGGACTTTGTATCGTAGCGGGTATTTTACTGGGCAAAGTGGCACCGAACTTTGCAAAGACTCTGGATGCTTTTTCCATCAATGTCAACGGCGCGCCGGTGGTTTCCATTCCCATTGCGATCTGTCTATTTCTAATGATGTATCCCATCATGGTCAAAATTGATTTTGGAAGTGTGGTCAAGGCCGGGAAAAGCGGTAAACCCGTCTTTCTGACCTTGTTCATCAACTGGTGTATAAAACCCTTTACCATGTACGGCATTGCCATGCTGTTTCTGGGTTTTTTATTCCGTGGATTTATCGGTACGGAAGCGATGGATATCGTGAAAATGCCCTTCGGGTTGGACCTGCCGGTCGGAGCCGTTCACGGAGCCGGGACCGTGATCCTGCAGGATGGCGTCAAAATGCTGGAGATCCCGCTATGGCGGAGTTACTTTGCCGGCTGCGTGCTGCTGGGCATTGCCCCCTGCACGGCGATGGTGCTGGTCTGGAGTTACCTGGCGCGCGGCAATGACGGACTGACCCTGGTGATGGTAGCGATCAACTCACTGACCATGTTATTGCTGTACGGACTGCTGGGCGGTTTTCTGTTGGGTGTCGGCAAACTGCCGGTCCCCTGGCAGGCACTGTTACTGTCTGTCGGCGTGTATGTGGCATTGCCCCTGTTCGCCGGATATTTTACCCGGAAAGGAGTTATTGCCGCGAAAGGGGAAAACTGGTTCCGGGAAAGATTTTTGCATCTGCTTACTCCGGTCACGATTGCTGCATTGTTACTGACTTTGATCCTGCTCTTCAGTTTTAAAGGCGATGTTATTCTTGCCAATCCGTTGACCATCCTCTGGATCGCCGTGCCGCTGTTTATTCAGACCGTTTTTATCTTTTCGATCGGTTTCCTTGCGGCAAAGTTGCTAAAACTTCGCTACGAAGATGCCGCGCCCGCCGCCATGATCGGGGCATCAAACCACTTTGAGGTCGCTATAGCCACGGCGGTCATGCTGTTCGGACTTTCTTCCGGTGCAGCCCTTGCCACCGTGGTCGGCGTACTGATCGAAGTACCGGTGATGCTGATGCTGGTTGCCTTTTGTAAGAAAAACAAAGGATGGTTTGCCAAAAAGGCCGCCCCATCCACATCGGTGTGAAACAAAATTCAACAACCTGGCAAACTGTACACACCCTCATTGTTCTAATAAGAAATGGAATTTTTTCTTTTAAGGCATTTTTCCTTTTTATATATTTATTTTGTCTGATTTTCGGGATGAGAGAGTCCTCACGTTAATCAGTTCATAAACAGGTTGGAGTTTGTTCTTTTATGGACACGCGTTATTTATATTCGAGGAGAAAGATGATGAGGAAGATCACAGGAATATTTTTAGGATTTATATTTGCTATTCAGAGCTTGTTGGCGGGCAATGCCCTGCGTTTTAACGGCATTGATGAATATGTCCAGCTTTCAGAGGTTCTGAACATCGGCAGCAGCAGCAGTACCATTGAAACCTGGGTAAGAATTCCTGTTGTCGGAGACGGTAATCTGGCTGAGGACGAAAGGGTCGGGATCGTGATCGGGAACTGGGGGCAGGGTAGTGAAAATGTGGCTTTAGAAGTTCATGCGGCCGGACAAGTCAGATATTATTGGAATAACGGCGAATACGATCTGAAAGGAATAAAAGATTTGCGGGATGGAAGTTGGCACCACCTCGCTGCTGTCAGAGATAGATCCAACAATTTAATATATGTATACGTTGACGGCGTACTTGAAATTGAAAATCCGGGTGCAGGTACTGATATCAATATTTCCCTTACTCACCGCATTGGTGCCGATAACCGCACGAGCGGTATGCCGTATTTTCACGGCGAGATCGATGAACTGCGCATCTGGAACACGGCACGCACACAAAGCCAGATCCGGGAATTCATGTGTGAAGATGTGAGCGGTGAGAGCGGACTGCTTGCTTATTACCGGATGACGGACGGCAGCGGCAGCACGCTCAGCGATAACAAAGGGAGTAATACCGGAACATTGGTCAATATGGACAACAGCAATTGGACCGGCGATCATTTGGTCCCCAATGGCGACGGCAGCACAACGCCATACCAAATAAAAAGTCTGAACCACCTGTACTGGGTGTCGACCAACAGCAGTACCTGGAACAGCGATTTCGAGCAGGTCGCGGATATTGATGCGTCCCCCACGGCGGACTGGAACGGCGGTGCGGGCTTTTCGCCGATCGGGACGAACGCCAATAATTTCTTAGGGTCTTATGACGGTGCCGGATTTACCATTACCGGTTTGACCGTCGACAGAGCGTCTGAAAATTTTATCGGCTTTATCGGTCAGCTGGATGGCGGACCGCTCACGGATCTGGGACTTATTGACGTCAGTATTAACGGCAGCAACAGTAGCGGCGGATTGGTCGGAAATATTGAATCGGGCAATGTCAGCAACTGTTACGTATCCGGCTCGGTGAGCGGTACGGATTATGTCGGTGGCCTCGTAGGTCAGATAGCCAACGGATCGATCGTTCAAAGCTTTTCCACCGCATCGGTCGTGGGTAGCGGTCAGGATGTCGGCGGATTGATTGGACTTCTGGGATCATCTGTTCAAAATTGTTACGCCCGGGGAAGTGTGGAAGGGAACACGAACGCGGGCGGTCTGGTCGGAAGCGCTATGGGCGGAAGTACGATCAATAAAAGTTATTCCACGGGTGCCGTGACCGGTGTCAGCAATGCCGGCGGACTTGCCGGATATGCTGCCGAGGAAGATCCGTTCATGGAAGAACCGGGTGCCACGATCACGGCGTCGTTCTGGGATACGGAGACTTCCGGCATGAATGAAAGCCCGGGGGGAACCGGCAAAACAACGCTTGAGATGAAGGATCAGAGTACCTTTACCGATGCCGGATGGGATTTTGTGTATATCTGGGGGATGTTAAGTGAGATCAATAACGCTTATCCGCATCTGTTGTGGGAAGAGGAAGCGATCATTCCCGTATCGCAAAGTCCGGCACTCGGTGACGGCTCCTCCGGGAATCCCTATGAAATATCAAGCCTGGAAAATCTTTATTGGATCACCGAAAATACCGCCCGCTGGGGATATCATTATATCCAGGTTGCAAATATTGATGCCTCCGAAACGGCAACCTGGTTTTACCGGGCGGGTTGGAAACCGATCGGCAATGCGATAACAAAATTTACAGGTTCCTACAATGGACAGGGATACCGGATCGACAATTTATATTGCAGTCGCTATAGCAATTCTTACATTGGCCTTTTCGGATATACCGATGGGGCGGCGATCAGCAATGTGGGTCTGACAAATGTTCAGCTTACCGGGGATGCACATACCGGAGGACTGATCGGCTATAATAATAACACGGAGATCGGAGCCTGTTACAGTACCGGATCCGTAAGCGGAACGTCAAATATTGGTGGATTGATCGGATATAATGTTAACAGCCCGGTCACGGAAAGTCACAGCTCCGGTTCGGTGACCGGTATATCAAGTGCAGGCGGACTTATCGGATATTCTTCCAGCAATTCACCAGGAGATCATATTATTGATAATTGCTATAGCAGTAATTCGGTTGACGGAACCGGTTCATTGGGTGGACTTGTGGGTACGCTTGTGGGTTTTATCAGCGACAGCTTCAACAACGGGGATATTAATGGAAGCGGAGAAAATGTTGGCGGTTTGATCGGAGCCATTGATGGGGCAATTTTCAATTGTTATAACACGGGAACCGTCAGTGGGGCTTCATTCGTCGGGGGTTTGCTGGGGCGTGCCGTACCGGCAGTTCAGATCAATACATCTTACAATACGGGATCCGTCAGTGGCAGCAATGAGGTAACATATGCTTATGTCGGCGGACTGGTAGGGCGAATAGGCGCCGGCACGATCGACAATTGTTACAATAGCGGTCCGGTAAGCGGTGCGGGATATTATATCGGCGGATTGATCGGTGTTATAGGGACCGAAACATTTAATTCTTACATAACGAATTCTTACAGCGCAGGTCCGGTAAGCGGAACCATACCTTCTTCCACCGGAGGTTTTACCGGATATAAGACATCCGGAAGCACAATCAGCAGTTGTTATTGGGATGTAAATACGGACGGTATAGACGGAAATGCAAGCGGTGCGGACAATTATGGAGCGACCGGCAAAACAAGCATAGAAATGAAAATGCAATCCACCTATTCCGGCTGGGATTTTGCAACCTTATGGGATATCAACACTTCTCAGAATGAAGGGTATCCCTACCTAATGAACAATCCTCCCGATGTTCCCCTTCCCATTTGCCTTGCTGCTTTTAGCGGTTTATACAAGAAAGGAGCCGTCCACCTCAAATGGAAAACTGCCTCCGAAACCGAAAACCTCGCTTTCCGGATCTACCGTAATGGTGAGATGATCGCGGAACTCGAAGGAGCCGGCACAACAACGGCACCGCAGGATTATCAATGGACGGATAATTATGTCATCCCGGGCAGGACCTATACCTACGTACTGGCGGACGTGGACTTGCAGGGAAAAGAAACGAAACATCCTGAGATTGAGGTTGAGATTGAGATTGAGGATGGTACGGACAGGGATTTTAATATCGGTGCAGCCTATCCCAATCCTTTCAATCCGATGACCATCGTTCCGCTGAACCTGGTGGCAGCGGCGGAAGTTAAAGTGATACTGTACGATACCGCAGGACGCAGGGTCCGGAACATTTATAGCGGTCAAATGCATGTCGGTTCCCACGATCTGAAGATCGACGGTACGGACCTGAGCACAGGCATCTATTTTGTGCATATTGTTGTGCATGTTGGGGCGTATCGCAGTACGCCGCAGGTGCAGAAGATCGCATTGATGAAATAAATTTCAATCGTTGGGGTGTATAGCGATACGCCTCAACACATGTACGGCAAAATCAAAAAAAGCTCCTGTCTTCGGATGGGAGCTTTTTAATGTTGATGGGCCTACCCGGCGTTTTTATATGTCCGGAAACCCGGACGATCTGTTAAATAAAACAGCAGATACAAGATAATAGCACTAAAAAACAAAAATGTCATATCATGGAATGCTTTTCAAAAAGGCATTTTCCGGGGATAAGTTGACATAAAGCAAATAAATCCCTACATTTACGCTGAAATGCATGGATCAATATATGTGGAAAACAATTATAAGATCGTGCTTAATTAAAAAAAAGACAGGATATAAATGAAAAATAACATGAATTACGGAATTATAGGCAACTGCAAAACAGCCGCACTGGTATCGGATACCGGGTCGCTGGAGTGGATGTGTTTACCCGATTTCAGTTCTCCTTCGGTCTTTGCCGCCATTCTCGACCCGGACCGCGGCGGTCATTTTGCTATTGATGCCGGAGAAGATGCCGAGATCACGCAATCCTATCTGCATCATACCTGTATTCTCCGCACGCATTTTAAAACTTCCGAAGGCGAATTTGAGATACTGGACCTTATGCCGCGATATAAAAATGACAGGCGTCATTACGTATGTCCCGCTGATGTGATCCGATATTTAAGGCCACTTTCCGGTAAGCCGAAGATCCGTTTTGATTATAAACCCGCACTGGCGTATGCGCGAAACACAACCTATACCGAATCGTATGACGGTTTCATTAAAAGCCGCACTAAAAACGGACAGTACGAATCGGTATATCTTTACAGCAATATTCCACACAAATATATCCTTAACCGCGAAGAATTTTTACTGGGGGAAGATTGTTTTTTTGTTCTGACCTATAATCAGAAACTTTTGCAACAGAATATCGAACTTGTCCAGCTGGAAATTGAACGGACAAAGGTGTACTGGCTGGAATGGGTACAGCGCACCGTGCGATTCAGCCGCTATCGCGAAGAGATCATACGTTCCGCATTAACGCTCAAACTGCTCAGTTTTCAGGAAAGCGGTGCCATTTTGGCGGCGATCACCACATCGCTGCCGGAGAGTATCGGAGAGAACCGCAACTGGGATTATCGCTTTTGCTGGATCAGGGACGCTTCCATGATCATCACGGTATTGACCGATACGGGTCATTATAACGTTGCGGAACGTTTTTTACGTTTCATTATTGATGTAGTGCCTTACAAAGATGAAAAAATACAGATCATGTATGGTATCCGGGGTGAGAAGAAGCTGACCGAACGCGAACTGCCCTGGCTGGAAGGTTATGAGGGTTCAAAACCCGTGCGCGTTGGGAATGCTGCCTATCATCAGAAACAAAATGATATTTACGGCGTCCTGCTGGATGTGATCCATAAGGCATTTAAATTATTTCCGAACGATATTGAACGCGGAGAGGAACTCTGGACCATTGCGCGTACGCTGGTGCGCTCGGTGGAACAGAACTGGAAAAAACCTGACCGGGGGATATGGGAATATCGCAGTCAGAACCGCCACTTTGTTTTTTCTAAAGTACTGTCCTGGGTTGCGATGGACAGAGGGGTCAAACTCGCAAAAATGCTTGGGAAAGAGCAATACCTTAAAAAATGGACCCATACCCGTGACGCGATCCGGAAAGACATTTTTCAGAAGGGATGGAATGAGAAGATCGGTTCATTTACGCAAAGTTACGGCAGCACGGCAATGGATGCTTCCAATTTACTGTTGGCAACGTATGAATTTATCGACCCGAAAGATCCGAAATTCATATCAACGGTTGAACAGACCCGGAAAGCGCTCAGTTATAACGGCCTGATGTACCGTTACAAAAATGAAGATGATTTTGGGAAGCCAAGATCCGCTTTCACGCTCTGCAGCTTTTGGCTGGTCAAAGCGCTTTGTCAAACGGGCAAACAAAAAGAAGCCACACAGATATTCGATAAAATGCTTTCTTATTCCAATCACCTTGGACTTTACAGCGAGGATATGGATTTTGATAGTAAACGGTTACTGGGAAATTTTCCGCAGGGTTATTCCCATCTCTCTCTGATCGATGCCGCCATTGCACTTTGTAAAACGGAAGTTGATGCGGATGAGATCATACAAAAAACCATCGAGTTTCCCTATAACCCTCATCTTGAGGAGGTTCATAATGAGTAAAAATATTTTCATATCCAACCGTCTTCCCGTAACTATCACGATCGGGGAGAGTGGTGTCGCTTTCACACCCAGTATCGGCGGACTGGCAACCGGTCTGAAAAGTGTTCATGAAGATAAAAAAAGTCTCTGGCTGGGCTGGAGCGGACTGTCTTCGGATTCATTGAGCGATCCGGAAATGAAAACAATTGACAGGGAATTGTTGTCGGCACACAACAGCGCGCCGGTCTTTCTTTCGGAAGAGGATATTAACGATTATTATTATGGATTCTGCAATCGTACGATATGGCCGCTGTTCCATTATTTTATGGGGCAGATCGAATACGAGCACCGTCACTGGGAGGCTTACCGCCGGGTTAATCGAAAATTTTTTGAGCGACTTGAAGAAGTGATCGAAGATGGCGATACGATCTGGGTCCATGATTATCAGTTGATGCTGCTGCCGGAAATGATACGGGAGAAATATCCCGACACGACGATCGGTTTCTTTTTGCATATCCCGTTCCCCTCATATGAATTATTTCGCCTGTTGCCGTGGCGGGAGGAAATTTTAAAAGGGCTGCTGGGTTCCGATCTGATCGGATTTCACACGTATGACTACACGCGTCATTTTCTCAGCAGTGTACGGCGTATTCTGGGTTACGAACACAATCTGGGATATCTGCAGATGGGGCAACGCAGTATCAAGGCGGATGCTTTCCCGATGGGGATCGATTACAAGCGATATCATGATGCACTTGATACGGATGCGATACGGGAAGAAAGTGACGATGTTCTTAAAAAAGCACAGGGGACCAAACTCATTCTCTCCGTGGATCGTCTGGATTACACAAAAGGTATTCCGGAGCGGATAAAGTCCTATGCCGAATTTCTGAGAATATATCCCCAGTATCGTGAAAAAGTGACCATGATCCTGATCGTTGCTCCTTCGCGAACAGAGGTTGATACTTACAGTGATCTGCTGAAAGAGATCCAGGAACTTGTAAGTAATACGAACGGAGAGCATGGAACTATCGGTTGGGTGCCGGTCTGGTTCTTTTACCGTTCATTCGGGTTCGAGAACCTTACCGCCATCTATGCCGCGGCGGATGTATTGCTGGTCACACCGCTCCGTGACGGTATGAATCTTGTCGTTAAAGAATATATTGCAGCACGCAGGGATGCAAAGGGTATGGTCGTGCTGAGTGAGACCGCGGGTGCCGCCAGCGAACTGGGAGAGGCTGTCATTGTGAATGCAAACAATATCAGGGAGGTTGCGGAAGGTATTAGGAATGCGCTTGAAATGCCCGAAAAAGAAAAAATGAACCGCAACAAGATCATGCATCAGCGGCTGAAACATTATGACGTTGAATTCTGGGCCAATGATTTTTTACAGAACCTGGCGGAGGTGAAGGACAGACAGAAAGAACATATGCTGATCAAAATGGACAAAAAGAACACGGAACATCTGATAAAAGCCAAAAAAGATGCCGGAAAGAGATTGTTTCTGCTTGATTATGACGGGACGCTCGTTCAGTTCAAAGACAAACCCGAATACGCCGTTCCGGACAAAGAGCTTCTTGAATTGATCACCCGTTTGGCTGAGGATAAAAAAAACACCGTGGTAATTATCAGCGGACGTGACAGGAATACTTTGGAGGAATGGTTTGGGAAATTAAAGATAAATCTGGTTGCGGCACACGGCATGTGGGTCCGGGAAGAGGGCAGAGAATGGGAGCGGATCGAGATCCTTTCCAATGAGTGGAAAGAGAACATCCGTCCTATTCTTGAAATGCATACCGCCCGCACACCCGGTTCTCTGGTGGAGGAAAAGGAATATTCCCTTGCCTGGCATTACCGCCGCTGTGAACCGGAACTGGCGGCTGTGCGGGTCAATGAACTCAAAGATGCCCTGGATGATCTTATCGGGAATCTGAATATCGGATTGTTAAGCGGGAACAAGGTAATAGAGATAAAGGACACCGGTGTGAACAAGGGACGCGCTGCATCTATCTGGCTGAACCGCGAGGAATGGGATTTTATTTTTGCAGCCGGAGATGACTGGACCGATGAAGATATATTCAATATTCTTCCGGATGATGCCTGGTCCATTAAGGTCGGAAGCGGAGTTTCCCGTGCACGGTTCCGTGTGGATCGCACGGAAAATGTCCGCGAACTGCTGAAACGGCTGGCAGAGAAATAATTATATCAGAAATGTTTTTGGGCGAAGGCACGACCGGAATTTCCTTTTAAGTATTTTTCAAAGCGAAGCGCTTTATACTTATCATGAAAACCACAATACCATTTAATTTTCCAGGGTTTATATTTTGATGTAAATGAACATTTTCCGGAATTATGATCATTAAATCGCCGTTTGAGATCATTTGAAAATCCTATATAAGTTCGATCAGGGAATTTGACGCTTTTTAAAATATAGACATAATACATTTTTTTATCAAGACATTATAGAATACCAAATCAACAAAAAAATAGGTTTTTTAAGTATTGTAATCAATCTGAAATTTATTAATGTGATATAAATCAAAGATATGATCATAGGTATACTAATGATTGTGGCTGTGCCACGCGAAGCCCGAAGAAGTTCTTTGTTTAAATTGAGTTTGTATGCCCATGCTTCGTTCTCCTGACGAAGAACTACGCAGGGCACACTTCGCCCTTCGGGCGATAATATCAGATATTTATAATGGAAGGTTAATGATTATCATCAGACTTATAAATTTGATTATTATTATAGTGTGGCTGTGCCACGCGAAGCCCGAAGAAGTTCTTTGTTTAAATTGAGTTTGTATGCCCATGCTTCGTTCTCCTGACGAAGAACTACGCAGGGCACACTTCGCCCTTCGGGCGAAGTGTGGAGGTGCCGGGAATCGAACCCGGGTCCAAAGCGGAGACCAGCATGCTTTCTACGTGTGTAGGCAGTTGAATGGTCTTAGTTGTCCCGGTTCAAAAACCAAAACCCGGAACAACGCAGATCACGATGTTTAACACGATCCCTGTGATCATGGGATCATGCGAGCCTGTGAAACGGCGCTCATTCCGGACCCGCAGGCAAAACCCGGATGAACGGCTACGTGTTTAATTACGCAGCGTATGCAAAATTATCTGCATTTACATTTAGCTCAGATTGATTAACGTGGATTCCTGAACACCACGACACGCTTACAGGAAGACCTGCCCGCCCTGTCGAAACCTTTACACCCCCATGTCAAAAAGCCGGTCAATATACACTTATACTATGCATTTGTCAATGAGTTGCACTTTTTTTATTTCATTGCCGACCAGAGTGTTTTATGAAAAATTATTGGTAAAAAACATGTAAAATGTTTATAATGACAGTTGATCTCTTGAAAAATAGTAAAAAATATATGAAGGAAAGAAAATGAAGCGTATCCTTAACATCAGTATGACCACTCTGCTTCTGTTGGTGCTAACCTTTACCGGTGCCGCAGCACAGGAAGCCAAAAGCATTCCCACCCGTGATCAGATCGAAGAGCAATATCGCTGGAATCTGGCGGATATTTATGTCGATAACGAAGCCTGGGAACAGGATTTCAGCTATGTCGAAGATAATCTTGACATTCTGCAGAAATACAGAGGTAAGCTTGGAAGATCGGCGTCAAATCTTGAGAATTGTTTGCGTGATTCCGAAATGATCGAACGTAAACTGGACAAAATGTACATATATGCCCATCTGATGAAAGACCAGGACACGCGGAATGAGATCAGTCAGTCCATGTCCACCCGTATTGCGATGCTGGCGCAGCGATACTATCAGGAACGCGCATTCCTGTGGCCCGAAATTCAGGAGATTCCCGAACGAAAGTTGAACCGCTTTGTCAATTCATCGGAATTTCTGCAGCAATACCGTCATCCCTTCAATGATATGCTTCGTCAGAAGAAGCATATTCTCAGCGAGAGAGAAGAGGAACTGCTGGCAATGTCGGGAAATATGGGCAGTGAGTTCAGCAAGATCCGTGAGGCGCTGACCCAGGCGGATATCGAATTCCCGATGGTCAGGGATGAGGACGGGAACGAGATCGAACTTTCGTACGGACGCTATTCCCTGTTACTGCAGTCCCGGGATCCCGAAGTGCGACGGGGTGCCTTTGAAGCCATGTACGGAACGTTCGATAAATTCAAGAACACCAGTGCCGCCACATACCGCGGATCGGTGCAAAAGGATATTTTCTATGCAAGGGCGAGGAATTACGACTCCTGTATTGAAATGGCCCTGGATGGCGACAATGTACCGGTTGAGGTCTATGACAACCTTATCTCCACGGTACATGATCACCTGGATCCCTTGCATCGCTACATGAATTTACGTAAAAAGATCATGGGTGTCGACAAACTGCACCTGTATGATACCAGCGTTCCCATCGTAGCCGAATCGGAGGTCAAATATACCTATGAAGAAGCGAAAGAACTGATCATCAATGCACTGGAAGTGATGGGACCCCAATTCCAGGCGGACGCGAAAAAAGCGCTTAACTCGCGCTGGGTGGATGTGTTTGAGACCCGGAATAAACGTTCCGGCGCCTATTCATGGGGCGCATATGATACCCATCCGTATATTTTAATGAATTTCAACGGTACCCGCGACCATGTCTTTACACTTATGCACGAACTCGGTCACGCGCTGCATTCCTATTATTCGAATCAGGGACAGCCGTATACGACGGCAGGATATACGATCTTCGTTGCGGAGGTTGCTTCGACCTTTCTTGAGAACATTCTTATGGATTATATGCTGAAGACCATCGAAGACAAAAATGAAAAACTGTCCTTACTGGACCAGTGGGCCGGTAATATCCAGGGCACACTTTATACACAGGTGCTGTTTGCGGAATTTGAACGCGAGGCACACCGTTTGGCGGAAGAAGGTGTTCCCCTCACCGTTGCAACACTTAACAAAACATATTTTGATATTCTGAGTTCATATTATGAAGGTGTTCTGGAGTTGGATGAAGCCTATGGTCTCACCTGGAGCCGGATCCCCCATTTTTTCCGTCAGTTCTATGTCTATAAATATGCCACCAGCCTGAGCGCTTCCACCGCATTGAGCAAGAAGGTGCTGGAGGGAGAGGAAGGAGCGATGGAGGACTATATGGCATTTTTACACAGCGGTGCCAGTGATTATCCTATCGAACTGCTGAAAAAAGCCGGTGTTGACATGTCCACACCCGATCCCATCGCAAAAACCCTTGAACTGTTCAATGACATAGTCACACAGATGGAAGCCCTGATCTCCGAGTAAATAAAACCGGGTATTCCATTTTTGATCGTTAAACAATAAAATCCCGTGAAAAACACATCACGGGATTTTCACTTTTTTAAAATGGAGATGTGATATGAAAAAGATCATCATGATTGTAACGGTTCTGGTCGCCGCAGGCGCATTATTCGCACAGGAGGAGGAGTCCGCTATATGGAAAAAGGGCGGCCAGGGAGCATTGAACTTTTCTCAGACCGCACTGAGCAATTGGTCGGGCGGCGGTATGAACGCGATATCCCTTAACAGTTATGTAAGTCTTTTTGCCAACTATCGTAAAGATGCTGCCGCCTGGGAAAATATGCTTGATCTTGCTTATGGTATCGTAAGGCAAGGCAGTGAGATGCAGAAGACGGACGATAAGATAGATCTTGCTTCGAAATTTACTTATAAAATCAGCCAGAGCTGGGGCTTCTCCGGTCTGCTTGGTTTTAAGACACAGATGACTCCCGGATATGATGCCGATACGCTGCTTATCTCATCGTTTGCGGCACCGGCTTATCTTCAGGTCGCTACCGGTATGGAATATAAGCCGGGAGATGACCTGAGCATCCTGATCGCTCCGATCAGCGGGAAAATGACCTTTGTTGCAGATACTTCACTGTCAACTAAATACGGTGTTGACCCCGGAAAAACAGCACGGGCGGAATTCGGAGGTTTCGTAAAATTTCAGTATCGCAAAGAGATCATCGAGAATGTCGTTTTCCAGACAAAGTGCGAGTTATTCAGCAATTACATTGAAAATCCCCATTATATTGATGTGAACTGGGATGTATTGCTGAGCATGAAGATCAATAAATTCCTTGCGGCAAGTCTGAGCCTGCAACTGGTATACGACCATGATTACAGTTCGAAGGTCCAATTTAGGGAAACGCTTGGTCTTGGCCTGTCATTTTCATTTTAGTTACATTACTTCAATTAGGAGAAAAAAACATGATCATCCGGTCCTTATCTGATATACCTGCAGTGCAAGTCAAAATGGAAGGTGTCCGGGACGCATGGCGTCAGGTGCCCGTGGGCAAGGCGGAGCATTCCCCGAACATCTCGTTCCGTGTCTTTACCCTAAAACCGGGCGGACATACCCCGTATCATATCCATGCATCGGAACATGTCAATTACATCATTTCGGGACAGGGTGCGCTCAAGGATGAGAAAGGGGAACTCCATCCCGTGAATGCGGGCGATTTCTGCCTGGTCCTTCCGGGAGAGAAGCATCAATACCGGAATCTGTCCGACAAGGAAGACCTTGTCTTTATCTGTGCGGTCATGAAAGAATATGAGTGATATTCAGGATCGGACATGTTTTCCGGGGGATATTTAAAAAGCTTGCAAAAAAAACGCAAAAAGTCTTATTATTAAAAATGTTAAACGCATTAATAATCAAATGGGAGCAAACATGAAAAAAACGATCATTTTTTTCTTTTGTTCGATACTGCTTTTAACGGCATGTGCGGGCCCATCGCAGGCGATCAAAAAAAAGGGGTCAAGGGAATTCAACACCCTGATGAAAGATATCGATGCCTTGGTTCGCGATGAAGCGTTCGATCACGCACACTGGGGTGTGCTCATTAAATCCCTGGATACGGACGAAGTCTGGTATGCGCATAATGAGCACCGTCTTTTCATGCCGGCATCCAACAACAAAATACCGACTACAGCCCTGGCATTTATGACCCTGGGACCGGATTTCCGCTTTGAGACGCATGTCCTCAGCAAGGGAAATATCCGGAACGGAGTGCTGCACGGCGATCTTGTGGTGTGGAGCAACGGCGATCCCACGATGTATGAACGTTACCTGGATGATTCCCGGGCAGTTTTCTATGCCTGGGCGGACACACTTAAAGCCCAGGGAATACGTCGCATCGAAGGCAATATCGTCGGCGATGACGATGCGTTTGACGATGTTTATCTGGGTAACGGCTGGGCCTGGGACTATTTACAGATCTGGTACGCGGCACAGTTCGGTGCCTTGCAGTTCAATGAAAATTATGTTGATATCAAGATCATTTCCCCCGCAGATATCAACGGAAAAGTTCAGATCATCCCCAATTGTCCAAGCTCATATTATACCATACATAATCAGATACAGGTTGTTTCATCGGGTCCGTCACGTATCAGCATGGAACGTGATTTCTTCAGCAACGATATTATTATTTCCGGGCAGGTGCGTGCAGGTTCGTCGATAATTGAACGTAGCCCCACCATCCACAATCCCACCGCTTTTTACGTGCATGTCCTGAAAGAGGTCCTGGAAGAAAAAGGCATTACCGTTACAGGCAAGGCTTTGGATTGCGATGATATCGGGAACTGGATCCATGCGCCTTTGGATATCGGATACCGGGAACTCGCGCACTATTATTCGGTGCCTTTATCCGAGGTTCTTACCCGACTGATGAAACGCAGTCAGAACATGTACGCCGAAACCATACCGCGTGCTGTTGCATGGAATGAGACCGGGCTCGGCACCCTTGGGACCGGGCGGAGTATCATGGATTCGCTGTTCGTGCAATTCGGTATTGAACCCGGTTCATGGGTCTATTCTGACGGCTCCGGTCTGACACGTTACAACTATATCAGTCCGCAGGTCCTGGTCAGTATTCTTGAGGGAATGTATCAAAGCGAACTGAAAGATGTCTGGATGGAGACCTTCCCGATAGCCGGAGTTGACGGAACCTTACGCAACCGTATGAAAGGCACGGCAGCGGAAGGACGTGCGCTGGGCAAGACCGGAACGATCGCCAACTCACGCGGATTGAGTGGATACATACAGACACAAAGCGGAGAAAATCTCGTTTACTCATTTCTTGTGAACGGACATATATTGTCCGGCAGCGATACCGACCGGATCACGGATAGTATTCTGGAATTGCTCTCCGCGTATTAAATATCGAAAAACATATGACTTATCAGGAAGCCGTCGAAAATGCGGCTTCCGTTTTATTAAGTATGAAAAAACCGTGTAAATAAGTTAATTGGCGCGTGGAAGATAAATCGTGAAAGCACTGCCTTTTTCGAATTCACTATGAACTTCGATCTTCCCGTTATATTCATCCAGGATCTTTTTAAGAATGGTCGTACCGAGACCGGTCCCGCTCACATTCCGGGTGTGAATGTTCTTGGCCCGGAAGAATTCTTCAAATATACGTTCCTTATCTTCCGTTTTCATTCCGATGCCGGTATCTTCAACGATGATCTTGACATAAGCGTCTTCCCGTGTGGCACGAATATTAATACGGCCATTTTCTTTATTATATTTGATCGCATTGGATAATAAATTTGTGTAAATCCTGCGTATCTCTTCACGGTCTGCCTTGATATAAAGTTCATTGTCAATCCGCATATCCAGTGTCAGTTTACGTTCCCGGATGTTGCTGTAGAAAAAATCGACCGTTTCCCTCAGGAGGTCACCGGCATCGATGCGCTCGATCTCCCGGCGTACGGTCATGGCATCCATCCGGAAAATATTCAGCAGATCCTGAAGAAGTGCCAGCATCGCATCACAGCGGGTCAATGAGCGGTTCAAATAGTTCTGATAAAGGACTTCATTATCTCCCATCTGCCGTTCGATCACCATTTCCAGATAACCCCTGATGGCCCCCAGGGGAGCTTTCAATTCGTGTGCCAGCATATTGATGAATTCGGATTTTGAGAGCTCAAGTGCCTTGATCTCGCTGATATCGCGCAGTACGGACACTACCCCAAGCAATTGTCCCTTGTCATCGAGAATGGGGTTTGAATTCGCCATGATCACCAGCTTGGCCGGCGGTTCGATCACGATCTCCTCCTTGATGGAGCAGTAACTGTGTTTGCTTTCGAGGATCCCGGATATCTGTTCCTGCAGTTTGACCGGGAGGATCTCAATGATCTTTTCACCGACCAGGATTTCGCGATTGATCCCGGTCAGTTTCAGGAACCGCGGATTATAAAAAATGATCTCACGTCGTATGTTCGTGATCATCAAACCATCATCGATCGACTGGATGACCGAGCGAAGGCGGGATTGTTCTTCCGAAATGGCAATGAGGTTCCGGTCCTTCTCTTCCTTAAGGCGGCGCGCTTCCTGTACGTACCAGCGGCGTTCCAGTGCCCGCGGGATGATACGCTCCAATTTATCGTGTTTAATGGGTTTTTTTAAGAAATCATATCCGCCAAGGTGCGCTGCCCGCATAATGGTGTCGATCGCAGGATCATTATCCATCATAACACAGATCGCCTCGGGAAAACTTTTCAGGATCATCGACAGAACATCAAGTCCGGTCTTATCCGGCAGTTTACATGCAATAAGATAAAGGTCATATTCCGTTTGCATCGCCTTTTTGATCGCCGGTATTCCGCGGACTTCAATATCCAGGGTATAGCGTGTCCCTACAACCTGCCGGATGCTGTCAATCGTTCGCTGATCATGTTCAACGAGCAGTATGTTGGCGCCTGTCAGTAACATGCCCAATAATATTGATAATTATTCTTAAAAGACAGTTCTTTTTGAACTTTCGGACATTCGATCTGAGCGCAGATATGTTGCTGGGGACCTTCACGGATAAATGTGATAACGAACTTCTTTTTTCATTCAAAAGGCATTATATTTTAAAATTTAGTATACGTGGAAACTATTTGATAAATACATGCATCTTACTACAGTGAAAATTCAGAATATCATCAAAGGCGCACTGCTGTTTATTCTTACATTTGCGCATGCGGAAAACAAACCCATCGAGTTGCTGCATGCCGCTACCATGCAAAAGGTAACGGTAAAAACGGAAGACGGAAACGTTTCTCCCGAAAACAGCTACATTATGTTCGATAAAGATGTGCACATCAAACAGGGGGAAGTGCACCTGTATGCCGATCGTGCCTACCAGTTCCCCGACCTGGATCTGCTGAGGCTGAAGGGAAATGTCATGATCGATGACGATAGTGTGCAAATATGGTTCAGTGAGGGTGAATACAATACAAAGACAAAGGATATCCTTGTTACGACACCTCTCCGGATCCATTATGATACCCGCAATTTTTCGGCGCTTTCCTTATCCGGGAATCTGGACCGTGATCTCTATCGCGCATACGGTGAGGTAGAGGTGTCGGACAGTTCCTCCTATGCCTATGCGGATTCCCTGTTTTTTGATCGGCACGCCGAGCGGGCATTTTTATATGGGAACGCCATGATGGCGGATACGGTCAATCACATGGTCATGCGGGGCAGCGAGATCGCTTATCATCTTGATACAGACCGTTTTTACGGTTACAAGGATGCTTCCGTTTATGAAACATTGAAGGACGGCACAAAACGATTTGAGGTCTTCGCAAAATATCTTGAAGGCGATATCAAAGACGGATGGCTGATCGCGGTTGATAGTGTTTTCGTTCTGCAGGATTCCTCATCGGCCCGCTGCGATTCCCTGTTCTATCTCGATTCGGTCCAAACGGTACATTTCTACGGGAACGCACATGTGCAATACAAGGACATTGATATGTACGCTCCGGAAATGACCCTGCAATTTGAAAGGAACCGTCTCGGTGAGTTGTCTGCCGGGAACAATCCCCGGGTTACACTCAAAGAAATGGGATATCTCAGGGAAAAAGGAGATGAAAGTATAGTAAAGGTCAGCGAAATGACAGGAAAATCGCTTCACCTCATCTTTGACGAAAAGGACAATCCGGAACGCATGGATATGGCGGGGATGGTGATCAGCGATTATCATGTGTTCAAGGATTCGGTCTACAAGGGCATCAATCACATGCAATCCGACACTGTCCGTCTCATGTTTGAAGAAGGTGATGTCCGTCACATTTACGCTGTCTTTGAAGTGGATGGCAAGTTCATGCCCGACAGCACCTATAAAGAGATGGATACGACGGCTTTTTACCAGGGCATGTACGCGCATTACGATCTCGGGATCGATCTGATGTTCGTATACCCCAATGCCACCATGCGTTACGGTGATATAAGCCTCCGGGCCGATACGATGAAGATCGACTGGGACACAAATATACTCTATGCCTATTCAGCACCGGGCGGAGACTTGCCGGAGTTCGTACAGGGGAGCGATCCTCCGGTTCGCGGGAATCTTTTTGAATACAACCTGGATACGAAACGCGGAAAGATCACACGGGGACGGACCCATATCAAAGAGGGTTATTACCACGGACGCAGTGTCCTGAAGACAGAGGATGAACCGCTGTATGTCACACACGGCATTTTTACAACCTGTGATCTGGATGAACCGCATTTTTGCATAGAAGCCAGACGTATGAAGGTGATCCCCGGCGACCGTGTTTTCGCCCAGGATATCGTGTTCAAAATCGCGGATATTCCGCTGATGTACATCCCCTCCATGTTTGTTCCCATCGAGGAAGGCGACCGTCGCAGCGGCTGGATCCTTCCAAGCTTCGGCCGTTACGACAGAAAGGGGTGGGCTCTTGAAAAGATGGGTTATTACTGGGCTCCCAGCGATTATTACGATGCTCGTATCCTTCTCGATTTTTACGATAATTACGGTATCAGTGCCGAATTGCGTCAGCGTTATGCCTGGCGTTATCATATCAGTAGAGGAGACCTTACTCTAAGATACTGGAATAATTTCCTTTCCTCATCTCCCAACCAGGGTTTTCGCGTATCTCTTGACCACTCTCAGACCATCGGACAAAAGTCAAGTCTGAATATCTCGGGGGCATTTACAAACGACTCCCAACAGTTTACACGTGAGTTGGACAAGGACGAACGGCTGCAGCAGCAGATGTTATCCAGCGCTAACTTCAGGACCTCCCTTGGCCCTTTCAGCGTCACCATCAACGCTTCCCGTAACGAAGATCTTCTGACGGGAAGCACCACTACCAACTTCCCGCGTTTCAGCATTTCTAAACAGCCCGCAAGTATCTTCAAAAAAAAGAAAATGACCGATCCGGACAAATGGTATCACAAATTCACCTACAGTATCGGTTCGGAAATGGACAACCGCATGACGCATACCTGGATTCCGTCCGACTCGCTGTACCGTGATGAGTTCAAGAATAAATTGCAGACCAATGTGGGTGTGCGGTATAACAATAAATTGTTCGGTTTTCTGACGGTATCGCCCAATCTGGAATATTACGAAGACTGGACCACCCTCTATACAGCTCCGCAGACGCGAAACGATTCGGTTCTTGTCGATTCAAGCGGTAAGACATTGTGGCAGGATGTCGACGGATTCAAACGCCGCGGACGCTTTAGTCTGGGTACAAGAGCAAGTACAACGCTTTACGGTGTTTTCAATGTAAATATTTTTAGTCTGAAAGCCATCCGGCATACCATGAATATGAGTCTGAACTACCAGTACCGCCCGGATCAGTCCGGTAACCCGGAATATGTTTTCCGGGGAGTTGACATTAACGGGGAAGACGTGAAATACGACTATTTTCAGAACACGCTCCTGGGTGCGACACCCTCTGCGGAAAGCCAGACCTTCACCTTCAATTTCAATCACGATCTTGAGTCAAAAACCGTACGCCGCGACGGGACGGAGAAAAAAACACGTTTGATGAATATTCAGCACAGTTATAATTTCCTCGCCGATTCCTTACGAAGCAGTCTGATCAAGGCAACATCGACTATCAGGGATCTGCCCGGTGGCATGTCGCTGAAAATCGATGCCGATTTCGACCCCTATGCTTACAGGGTCAACGAAGCGGGTACCGGTATTATCCGGATCGATCAATTGGCCACTCCCAGAATAACATACTTCAGAATGGGAACAGATTTTCATTTTCAGCCTAAAACAAGTATCCGGTCTGCTGCAACAGCGAACGATGTCCCGGCAGACAGTGACGGTTCGGATAATGTTCCCGCCAAAGCGGTTTCGGGTGCGGACGAAGGATTTTCACGCTGGAGTGTAACAGCCGGTTTATCATTTACTTCAAGTGCAAGCAATCCCCTGAATGTAACGAATCGTCTGTTGGTGAATACGACACTTAAGGCACATTTAACACCCAAATGGTCAGGAACCTATAAGATCGATTTTGATGTACTTGAACAGAAGATCACAGATCAGCGTATAAGTCTGCAGCGGGATATGCACTGCTGGGCGCTTTCGCTGGACTGGAATCCCGGAGACAGTTTTTTTATAAAGGTATATGCCAAAGCCAGTGTATTAAAAGCCCTTAAACTGGAGAAAAAGACAGGAAGACAATACTAAAGAACATGAAGAAAGCATATATACAAATTAAACTTCCGCTTAAAAAAGATATTAAGGAACGTCTGGATGTCATGATGGAACTGGGGGAGATACCCTCGTTGGAAGAACGCGCTGACGGACTTTATATCCTGGATACCTGGAAGCACCGGCATCGGCTTCGTTCCTGCCTCGGAACGGCTTTCCCGGATGAAGCACTGACCGAACTGGGTCTGGAGGAAAAAGACTGGAATCGCGAATGGATAGAAGGTTTTCAGCCGCTTCCCATCACGGAGAATGTCTGGATCACGCCGCCCTGGCATGTGGATCGTGTTCCGGACGGAAATACAACGATCATCATCAATCCCGGCAACGCCTTTGGAACGGGAACACACGAGTCCACCCGCCTGGCTTTGGAATGCATGACCCGTCTGGTAAGGGCAGGCGACATCGTTTGGGACCTGGGCTGCGGTTCCGGTATCTTATCGATCGCGGCAATAAAACTCGGTGCGCTCCATGTCTGTGCGATGGATAACGATCCTGAAATTCATACAAATATGTCCGAGAATATCGAACTGAATAAGGTCAACGGGATCAACATGGAAATCGGGGATGTTCTTCTCATGAACGATTTTAATTGCGATCTGGCGGTCATAAATATCCAAAAACATATCATTTTACCGCTTTTAGAACGTTTTAGCATTGCAAAAGAGACCCCAAAACATGTAATTTTAGCCGGCTTATTGAACGAACACCGGCAAGAGATAGAATCTGCCTTAAAAAAACAAGCCTATGATGTGATCGAAGTGCGGCAGTTGAACAACTGGATCGCCATTGCCGCCGTCAAACGGAGTTCAAATGAAAAATAGATCATGGATGTTCGGTCTGCTTTTTTCACTTTTCATACTGTGGAATTGCGGACCCGTTTACCCGGAAGATCCGAACGGAAATACGGACCATCCCGTACCGGCATTCAGCAATGCGCAACTGGGATACCACAGCGGACGGGGAGAACTGCATTGCGGAATAAAGGTTCTGTATGATCATCCCCTTACACAGGTAATGGCGGATATCACGCTTCTGGGATTTGAGGAAGAAACGCTTACTATTGTGCTCAGCGATTCGGGTTCGTATGGTGACGCACTGCCCGGTGACGACTATTATTCACGCAATATCCCCCTGAACAGGATCGATTCCCTGGACGGGAAGATCATGGTCCATTATATGGTTGAAGATATCGAAACCCTTATCCACAGTTATTTCGACACTCTGGATATTGTTGCGAACAGACCTCCGGTCATTACGGAGATCATTATGCCGGATACGCTCATACGTCCCGAAAGCGGGACCAGGGATCTGTTCATATATGTTCATGTCGATGATCCGGATGGGATACACGATGTGGTCAGCGGATATTTTCAGGTTTACAATAATACCGGCGGATCATGGGGACAGGACTATCCTTTATATGATAACGGACAGAACGGCGATGAAAAAGCGGGGGACGGGGTTTTTTCGACCGGATTGACGATCTCGGCATCCGCGCAGCCGGTAACAAATTATTTTCGCTTCCGCGTGAAAGACTCGGCAGCTAACTTTTCGGAATGGTATCCGGATTCCGTGGTGGTGAGGTGATAATGATACGACCGGCTTTCTTACTGAACCTTATGCTGTGCTCACTTGCATTTGCTCTTCCCATGGCGACAAGTTATGAGCTTTCCGATACGCTTGCTTACGACGGACTGGGCAGTAACGGTGTGACCGATATTGTTCAGGTCAACGACAGTACCTTTCTTTTTGCTACGGGGAACGGACTGTCCATAAGCTATGATCGCGGGGAGACGATCTATACCTATTATCCCAATAATTTCACTGTGGCATACGGTGCTGTCACCGGGATCGCTGTTCTGGGTGAGCACATCTGGGTAGCTACCGCATACGATACAACGGTACGCGAAGGCAGTTACTATAACGACTATCCGAAAGGCAACGGAGTCAGTTATTCCGCGGACGGCGGACGGAACTGGGTGCGCTATCCGCAATCGGTGGACAGTTATGACGAGAATTATGAATTGTTTTTGGGCGATACGATCCCGGCGCTTCCCATTACCTCAAGAATAAATAACCTGACCTATGACCTTGCTGTCCAGTTAACGGACAGTGGCGATACGATCCTGTGGGCAGCCAATTTCGCGGGCGGATGCCGGCGGAGCCGCGATAAAGGCGCAACCTGGGAACGCGTGATCCTTCCTCCCGACCGTTATGACATCCTGGATGAAACAACACCCCGGGATTTCCACCTGAGTCCGACAAGCGGTGCACTCGGATATGAGAGCAACCTGAATCATCGTGCTTTCTCTTTGCATGTGAGCGGTGATACGATCATTGTCGGGACCGCCAACGGGATCAATATATCCTATGACGGTGGAACACGATGGGAGAAATTCACCGCGCAGAATTCCGGTATATGCGGAAATTTCATTGTTGATGTGACGATGGCGCCCGATGGAACGATCTATGGTGTCGCATTGCCGACCCAGGACTCCGAATATCAGGGACTGGCCGTCTCACAGCGGAATGTCAATGGGATGCTTTACTGGGAAACCCAGCTTGAACGTCAGCGCCTGTATCAGGTATATGCCGTGAACCCGTCGTATATCTTTGCCGCCGGGAATCAGGGTATCAAGTTTTCCACGGACGGCTGGAACTGGCTGGATATGCCCGGCATACGGGACCGCAACGGGCAGTACCTCCTTACCGAAAAAATGTATTGTGCGCTCTATGATTCAGAGGATGTACTGTGGGTGGGAAGTGCCGACGGTGTGGCTGTATCGCCGGACCTTGGATTGAACTGGGATATACTTCGCCGGGTCAACACCGCCTACCGCGAAGAACTTGAGATCTCCGCCTATCCCAATCCTTTTTCGCCTTCGCGCATGAATGTGCTGAACGACGAAGGACATGTGCGGATCCACTGTCATCTGTCGGATCCCGGTTTTGTGGATATCGAGATCTACGATTTCAGTATGACCCGTGTGAAAAACCTCATCGATCAGGTCTATATCGATAAGGAAAATGTGGAATTCACCTGGAACGGCAGGAACGGATTAAACAATATCGTTGCGAACGGAGTCTACTTTATACGTTTCCGGTTCAGTAATGACAGTACAAGCCGGATCGCCTGGACAAAACTGATCGTTTTGGATTAACGAGGAACAATGAAAAAGATCATACTTATTACCATCATTTTCGGAAGCATTTTTAATATGCTCTTTGCCTCTGATGAAGCGGGCGGACGCGCAGGTGCATACCTGCGGATGCCGGGCGATGCCCGTTCCGCAGCTATGGGAAATGGCGTATCCGCCATGGCCGGTGACGCCAGCCTCTCCGGAGTGAACCCTGCCATACTGCCCTATCTCGAAAGCAAACAGTTTTCAAGCTCTTTTCAGTTCCTTTCGCTTGACCGTTCGTATCAAACACTCTCTTTCGGGCTCGGACTGCCGCCGAATGCGGGAATGTGCATTTCCTGGATCCATGCGGGAGTGGATAATATTACCGGTCGGAATTATTCCAATGATCCGACCTATGATTATTCCTGGTCACAGGATGCCTTTGTCATGGCATTCGGAATGAGTGTGATCAGGCAATTATCGATCGGTGTATCCGCTAAGATCCTTTCGGACCGTCTGGTGCATTCTTCTTCATCGGGCTTCAGTGCCGATATCGGAATACTGCTTGAACCGCTGAACAATCTTAAACTCGGTTTTGTCCTGAAGGATATCACCGGGAAAGTGACCTGGGATATCTCATCGGAATCATTTGTCAATTTTCAGACCCGCCGGGTCGACTATTATCCACTCGTGTATCATCTTGGTATCAGTTATTATTTTCTTGACCGCTATCTTATCAGCGGAACATACAAGATGTCAAACGACATTGAACCCACCTGGCATATCGGAGCGGAAGCCCGTGTATGGGAAGCATTATATATCCGGGCCGGCGCGGATAACGGGACTCCGGTGTTCGGCTTCGGGACTTCTTATAAACTTCGGAACAATATGTCAACCCGCCTGGATTATGCTTTTGTAACGGGGCGTGTACGGGAAGGCAGCAGTCATATGTTTACATGGCTGTTCTATTTTTAGGAGGACACATGTTCAAAAAGATATTTTTTCTCATCACTTTATCATCCGGCCTGTTTGCGGGAGAGGGTCTGCCGGTACTTCTGTTCCCGTCCATAGCACAGGATGGTTATTTCCCGTCCATTCCTTTTCAAAAAGAGGATCAGATCAATTTTTCTTATGCTAACTGGTATTACGATACCGATTATTCTGCGATCACTGTGAATTACAGATCATATACATTCGGCTTCAAAGGTCTCATTTCCGGCAATATCGATATACGCGGAGAAATTCCCAGTGATGAAGCGATCGGCGTCACATCCTATTATAATTCCGCATTATATGCGGGAAAAATGTGGGATCTGGGTGACCACCTGCAACTGAAGACCCTTGCCAATGTGTTGACGGAACGTTTGTTCTATGCAACTTCCTGGGGTGCTTCGCTTGATGCCGAAGTCATATGGAGAATAAATCTCCGTTACCGTGCAATGCTGGGATTTGAGAATCTCGGTGTGATGTCACCCTTACTGAACATGCCAACCAAAACACCGGCACGCTATTATCTCGGTGCCGATGTCATGTTCGATTTTATACTGCTATCCCTTCAAGGCGGATTAACCCGGGACCTTGATCCCTACTATAAGCTGGGGCTGCGCTACATACATCCCGTATTCGATATTACGTACAGCTATGATAATCTGAACCTGATGCACCATGTGGGTGCGGATATAAAATGGAAAAATTACAGGATAGGATACGGACAGTATTTCCATCAGCGCGGACTGGGTTACCCGATGATGTTCACGGTGGGAATGCTGTTTTAACCTTATATTATGCGTCCATATTTAAAAAACATTTTTCTGTTGTGCCTTTTGCCCCTGCTTTTCGCCTGTGAGGGATTGATGCGCAACGCAGAGACACCCCGCAATCCCGCGGGAGATCATTTTATTCCGCCAACCAATCCGGGTATTGTGTTCCAAAATCTTGAGAACGCTTTTCATTATCGTGAATCAACGATCTATAATCGCTGCTTTGCCGATTCGCTGACATCCGGGAAGAATTATCGTTTTGAACCGGCCATGGTCAAAGCGGTCGTTTTCCCGCCCGGCTGGACGGTCAATGACGAAGAACAATACTTCCAGCAGCTTCTTGCAGCCTGCCATTCGGACTCCCTGCTTTCTCTGACCATCACAGACGATGAGATCCCCGGCAGTGACGAGGGCGATTCGATCGCCTATCAGATCAATTACAATATCATTGCCAGGCATAACCGCCAGGGTGTCGATAAAATATTCAACGGACAGAGTCATATCAAACTGGTCAGGAACAATCATAATTACTGGGTGATCTATTACTGGCAGGATATGGCACTTAGCTCGGATGCCACCTGGTCGGACCTGAAAACATTTTTCTAACGAATAAATAAAGATGAGAGAAGGAGCAAGGAAAACAACATGAAGAAAATCATTTTACTTTTGATCGGTATGGCAATACTGACCGGATGCGGTTCGCGAAATTTTGATTCCGTGGATGCGATCATGAATAATGCGATCTCCGAAAGGAATTTCCCGGGTGCCGTACTGATCGTGGGGAACAGCGAACGGATCATTTACGAAAAGGCTTACGGAAATTACACCTATGCACCCGATGCGAAAAAGGTGACACCTGCTTCCATTTTTGACCTGGCCTCCCTGACCAAGGTCTTTGCAACTTCTATGTGTGCAATGAAATGTATCGATAGCGGTCTCATCGATCCGGAAGATCCGGTCGTGAAGTATCTGCCGGAATTCCGGGGACCCGGAAAAGATGCGATCAAAGTCAAGCATTTGCTGATGCACAACAGTGGACTGCCGTCCTATACCCGACCGCAGGGTTCGCGCGAAGCAACGCTCGACCATGTCATGGAGATCCCAATGAACAAGGAGGTCGGGGAATATACTTACAGCTGTCTGAACATGATCACGATGATGCGTGTGGTGGAATCCGCGACCGGTATGATGATGTGGGAATATTATAAGAAAGAATTCACAGATCCGATGGGTATGAAAAGCAGCATGTTCTCACCTCCCGACGCATTGCAGGCACAATGTCTACCCACGATCGGCGACAGCAGCGGTACACAGATCCTCCGGCAGGGTGTTGTTCATGACCCGCTTGCACTTGCATTGGAAGGCTATTCCGGGAATGCAGGACTGTTCTCTACCGCGTCCGACCTGGCGGCACTTTGTCAGATGATGCTGAACCATGGTACATATAAAAACAGAACCTATGTCAGCAGAGAATCCATAATGCCATTTATAACACTCCAGTCAAAGGGCAGAACATATGGCTGGGCGATCAATGATCACTATACAACCGCAGGCAATAGATTAAACAAAACAGCGATCGGTCATACCGGTTATACGGGCACGTCTGCCTGGATCGATCATGAAAATGATATTTTTATGATCATATTGACCAATCGTGTTTATCCCAACGATAAGGTCGGCATCAATCCGATCCGGCGCGATGTACACAATGCCGTTATGGAAGCCATATTCGATCTGAAACCGCAGACCGACGATCTCTAATATGTTTTAGAAGGACTAAAATATGTACGGTAAATCTATCATGCCGAAATCAGGGGGATGGATCTTTATATTGCTGTTTGCGGCTACACTTTCCGCGAAGGATCTCCCGGAAGCGAATGTATATCTTCAGGGAAGCAATCGGGACGTTCTGCTTTTTATGTTTAAGCAAAGTGAAGAAGTTTCCGGGAACGAACGTATCCGGACCCAATACTACTATCAGCCGGACGGGACCCTCTTTGCCACCGATCAGCTTATTCTGGATACGAAGGAAAACTGGCATACCCATAAGACCAGCTTCCCGTTGTTAAATGAATATTCCGTCATGGAAAGGAAAGGAGATAAAGTCGAATTTCTTTTTTCCAGCGATGGTAAGACCAGGACAAGAACACGGAATATGGAGAGTCCCATTGTTTTCGGACCGACGCAGCAACAATTCCTGTACCAGCAAAAAGAACAGTTACTGAAAGGGGAGACCATACGACTTTATACTCCGGCGCCGGAGTTCACCCGCTTGATCGAATTCCGCGCGCAAAGGATCCTAGATTCACCGTATGAACGGCCGGGTGTGTTGGTTGCCGAAATGAGTACACAGAACCCCATTATCAGTTGGTTCCTGGGAAAATCGTTTTATGTCGCGGACATAGAAAGCGGACGCATTCTGGAAATACACGGTGCTTCCATTCTGAAACGTGAAGTGAACGGTAAATGGGAATATGTAAACGTTGAGATGTATTATAACTATCCCGAATAGATCAAAAATTTAAATCGTAACTCCGTACTGCATTGTCATCCCGCACTCCGGGATTATTATTTGCGGTCGTGCCTGTTGAGATAAAATTTTCGTAAACGTATGGATTGAGGTGTTACCTCAACAACTTCATCCTCGGCGATGAATTCGATCGCCTGATCAAGCGTAAGCAGGCGCGGCGCATGCAGGGTCACGGTGGATTCGGAAGTGGAGGCGCGCATATTGGTCAGTTTTTTCTCCCGGACAATATTTACCATCAGATCGTTGGGAAGATTCCGCTCACCCACGATCATGCCCTCATAGACCTTGTCCCCGACCGATACGATCAGTTCACCCCGGTCTTCCATGGCCAGACTGGCGTAAGCGGTGACACTTCCCGGACGATCGGCAATAATAGCTCCGGTATTACGCTGGGGGATGGGACCGAACCATGGTTCATATGCGTGGAAAATGCTGTTCAGGATGCCCCGTCCTTTCGTTTCTGTCAGGAACTGACTACGATATCCGATCATACCCCGGGAGGGAATTCGGAACTCCAGATGCGCATAACCGAAACCGTGGTTTGTCATCATCTGGAGACGGCCTTTACGTCTGGATACGCTTTCTGTGACGATACCTATAAATTCCTCGGGTACCTCAATATAGATATGTTCAACCGGTTCATGCGTTTGCCCGTTGATCTCACGGGTGATGACCCGGGGTTTTGAGATCATAAGCTCATATCCTTCCCGGCGCATGGTCTCGATCAGGATCGCCATTTGCAGCTCACCACGTCCGCAGACCTCAAAAGCATCTGCACGGTTGGTCGGTCTGACCTGAATGGAAACATTACTCAGCATTTCCCGCTCCAGGCGTTCTTTTATCTTGCGGGAAGTAAGGAACTTTCCCTCCATGCCAGAAAACGGTCCGTTATTGACATAAAAGATCATGGAAATGGTCGGTTCATCCACGTGGATACGCGGCAGAGGGAGGGGGTTGTCGTTTTCGGAAATGGAATCACCGATATGCACTTCATCCATACCGGCAAGGGCAATAATATCGCCGGCTTCCACTTTATCGACCGGAATACGTTTCAAACCCTGAAAGGTATAGATAACGGAAAATTTTATATTATTGACGATACTGTTCTCTTTACAATGGGCATAGGGCTTATTCATTTCGATCGTGCCGTTGAGCAAACGTCCGATGGCGATCTGTCCGACATAGTTGTCGTACGCAATATTGGTAACAAGGAACGAGACCGCTGCGGTGTCGTCGGCTTCCGGACCCGGGATGGCGCTCAGAATGGTTTCGAACAAAGGTGTCAGGCTTTCCGAACCGTCATCCAATTCCCTGTGTGCTATGCCGGCTTTGGCGTTGGAATATATGACCGGAAAGTCCAGCTGCTTGTCATCGGCACCAAGATCGATGAAGAGATCATAAACGGATGAGAGTACACTGTCGATACGCCGGTCCTTGCGGTCGATCTTATTCAGTACCAGGATCACCGGCAGCGATCGCTCCAGTGTTTTTTTCAAAACGAAACGTGTTTGCGGTAAGGGACCTTCCGAAGCATCGACTAAAAGTAGAACACCATCGATCATATTCAGGCTGCGTTCCACCTCGCCGCCAAAATCGGCATGTCCCGGCGTGTCGACGATATTGATCTTGGTGTCATGATAATGAATGGCGGTATTTTTCGCGGTAATGGTAATACCGCGCTCTCGTTCAAGGTCCATGGAATCCATGATCCGGGTTTCCACTTCCTGATTCAGTCTGAATGTTCCGCTCTGCTGAAGCATGCCGTCTATCAGAGTGGTTTTCCCGTGATCGACATGTGCAATAATTGCGATATTGCGTATGGATTCTTTTCGCATTTTATCGTTCTCCGTTCAACGGCCGAATATAGGTGCATTTTTATGAAAGTGTTAATGAAAAATATAAAATCCGGTCAACGGTAAAAAGACATATGGACAGAGAACGTATCACATGTTGCGAAATATACCTAAAGTCGATTCTGATGTGAGCGGGTGAAGGGAATCGGACCCTCGTATTTAGCTTGGGAAGCTAATGTTCTGCCATTGAACTACACCCGCAGGGGTTTTATTTCATGAGATCAATGATAGCGTTTCTTTACAAAATCACGGATCTTATCATAAGCTACTTCCAGCAAGGTCTCATTTGGGAGGAAAACGATGCGTAAATGCTTGGTACCGGGTTTTTGTCCGAACCCGCTGCCATGCACCGTAACGATGCCGCTTTCACGGATCAGATCCTTCACAAAATCCTCATCCTTATCCGGAATATTCAGTGTCGGGAAAGCGTAAAACGCGCCTTTCGGGACCTTACAGTCGAATTCATCCAGATCGTTCAGCATATTGACCGTCAGGTCGCGGCGCAGGGTCAGCTTGTCCAGCATGGAGCGTATGTGGTCCTGGGGGCCTTCCAATGCGGGTTTGACCGCAAATTGCACCGGATGGTTCGCGCATAAACGGGCGCGTGCCATTTTATTCACGGCTTCGATATAATCGCCGAGGATATCAGCGGGACCGCTGAAGATGGCCCAGCCGACACGGAAACCGGGTACGACATAGGACTTGGAAAGACCATTGAATGTTATTACGGGCACATCATCACAGAGTGCCGCAATAGAGGTATATTCCACATCATCGAACAGCAGTTTGTCATAAATTTCATCACTGAATATGAGTAGTTTGTGTTTTTTCGCCAGTTCGATGATCTGCAGAAGTGTCTCTTTTGGGTAGACTGCTCCCGTCGGATTATTGGGGTTGATAACCACAATCGCGCGGGTTTTTTTATTGATACGCCGTTCGATATCTTCGATATCAAGGTTCCAGTCATCTTCTTCATTGAGATAATACGGATTGACCTCGGCATTGAGCTTCGCCATGATGGAAGAATATAAAGGATAACCGGGTTGCGGCATAAGAACATTTTCACCTTCTTCAAGCAGACCGGTCAGACACAGTTCGATACCCTCACTGGCGCCTTGGGTGATGATAATATCCCGGATCTCTCTGATGCCGTTGCGTTCCGCCTGGCGCCGGACCGCACTGCGGGCTTCCTCGGTGCCGGGAGAAGGGGAGTAACCGTTATGATTATCCATCATCGCCTGATATACGGCATCGATCATATGCCTTGGCGGGGCAAAGTCGAACACATTTGGGTCACCTATATTTAAAAAGCACATTTCTTTGCCGGTGGCTTTGACCTGATTGGCCAGACCAACGACCTCACGGATCGCATATCGGATATTCTCAACACGTGAAGCGGGAAGGATCTTTTGCATGACAACCTCTTGATTTAAACGTGAAAATTAATGAAATATATTCATGGAAGTCAAGGTAAATAGGCATCCCCCAAAACTTATTTGATTTCCCCTGTCCGATATATGTATTTACTGCCTTCAAGCTCAATTTTCCTGTTGAAATAATAAACCCTGTCATTTGACAGGGTCGGTGAGCGAGAGACGAGACTCGAACTCGCGACAGCCACGTTGGCAACGTGGGGCTCTACCACTGAGCTACTCTCGCATAAGAAAAAGCCAAAAATTATAAGCCGAAAAAACCTTATATGCAATAAAAAAATGTGTTATATGAAACGAAAATTCTCTAATTTACTTGGAAAACAAAAGGAAATACATGAAACGAACACTTGCTCTGCTGCTCCTGGTCCTTGCTGGCGGTCTGATCGCGGAAGAAGATATCGTACGGATTGGATTGCAGAGCAGCACAGCCGACAGCAGCGGTCAATATGTGTTACTCGTTCATATTAAAGAAGGATGGCATATCAACAGTGCCGACCCGCTGGATGATTATTCCATCCCGGCGGTTTTAGGCCTGAGGGATACGGAAACCGCAACGATCACATCCATTTCTTATCCGCCCGGAGAGGTCAAGGCTACCCGCTGGGGGGGTGATCTCTCGCTATATGAAGGTGAATTGAAGATCCCTTTCAGGATCGATGCGGATCGGAATACTGCGCGTGCCAGACTGGAATTTACCTATCAGGCATGTAACGATCTGACCTGTCTACCGCCCGCAACGGCGTCTCTCAACATTGATATCGCAGCCACATCTTCAAAAATAGCCGCAACGACGGGTTCGGAACGCTCAGTATACATATCCGAACAAACGGAAGCGTCACAAACAAAGACAGATCCGACGGGAAGCGGACCCTTCGGGAATAAAGGGTTGTTCGTCGTGCTTCTGCTGGTATTTGTAATGGGTCTGGCATTGAACCTGACGCCCTGTGTGTACCCTCTTATCCCCATTACAATGGGGTATTTCCTGGCACAAAAAGAGTCACGTTCTCCGGTATTGCTCGCGTTTATGTATGTTATAGGACTGGCAATCACTTATTCGATCATCGGAACCCTTGCGGCATTCGGCGGGAGTATGATGGGGTCCCTGCTGGCCCATCCCGTGACGCTGATCTTCTTTTCCTTGCTTATGCTCGCGCTTTCGCTCAGCATGTTCGGTCTGTATGAATTCAGACTGCCCCGTATACTCACACAAGCCGGCGGCGGAAGCCGCAACGGTGCACCGGGTGCATTGCTAATGGGTCTCACCATGGGTATTGTCGCCGCACCTTGCGTCGGTCCCTTTGTGGTAAGCCTTCTTGGCTATGTAGCACAAAAAGGCAGTGTGTTCACCGGATTTATTACCTTTTTCGTGCTGGCGCTGGGTTTGGGACTCCCGTATCTCTTTCTCGGGATATTCTCAACGCGTATCGCCGATCTGCCACGGTCCGGGGAATGGCTGAACGGGATACGGATCTTTTTCGGTCTTGCTTTGATCGGAATGTCCATTTACTTTTTGCTGCCGTTACTCTCGGGCAGGATCGCGGATATGCTCCTTCCGGTGTATATGATCACTGCGGCAGTCTATTATGGCGTAGTTGACCGCTCCGGCATCTCGGTCCGATGGTTTTCGCGTTTAAAGGTTATACTTGCCATGGCGGTGTTGGCCGCCGGGATCATGATGGTCAAACCGGCCGACGGAACCGTAGAACAGCTTTCATGGGATAACTATTCCGTGGAACGCCTGGAAGAAGCGGTCGCGAACGGTAAACCGGTTATCATCGATTTTTATGCGGACTGGTGTGCCCCTTGCAAAGAGTTGGAGCATATTACCTTTGCTGATCCTGAGGTCATTGAAATACTGAGTTCCTTTACCCGTTTAAAGGTTGATATGACCATCTCCCGACCGTCGCATGAGCTATTGCGTGAAACATATGATATCGTGGGTGTTCCCACGATCGTGTTTTACGATATGAACGGCGTGCGGCGCGAGGAATTGCGTCTGAACGGCTTTGAGAGACCGAAAGATTTCCTGCAGCGTCTTGATGCTCTTCTGCATCGCTGATCATACGGTGCTGATATCCTATTAAACCATTGATTCTTTTAAATATAATCTATACATTAAAAAATTATGACTTATTTTGAATACAGTACGGAAAAAAAGCGGTGGGTGGCACAACGCGTGAGCGGGATCGCCCTCATCCTTGCAATGGCGATCCATGTGTGGGTATTCTTATTTAAATTGGGACGACCGCTATCCCATGAAGAACTGAATGCCCTTCTTTCACACCCCGAATGGCTGATATTTTATTCGATCTTTATTATTCTTGCTGTTTACCATGGTTTTCTGGCCTTTTGGGTCATAATGACGGACCGCAATCCTTCCATGACATTTAAAAAAGTACTCCGGATCATTCTGATTTCATTTGGTACGGTACTGATCGTACTGACGGAATGGAGCCTGATACTCCTGGCACGCTGATGAAAAAGACACACGCATTATTGCACTATAAAATGAATTTTCGTCTGGGGATGGTCAGCTATATTCTCCAGAGGGCAACCGGACTTATACTGCTGTTTTTCGGTGTGCTTTACCTTCTGGCCTTCAGCACGATCCTCTTCGGGTCTGAATTTTTCAATACCGTAATGTTGTTCTTTGATCATCTGACGTTCCGAATTATCGGTTCCTTCTATGTCGTGGCACTGATCTGGCACGCACTGAACGGGATCAGGCTTTGTATCATTGACTTTTTCAAAGCGGTGCATCTGCAGAGATTGCTTGCCGTTCTGGTCATAGTACTTTTTATTGCCTGTACGGTATTCTATTATATTTTCATGGTCTCAAGGTGGGCCGCGGCATGAAAACATACGATGTTATCATTGTCGGTGCCGGCATGGCCGGACTGCGTGCGGCGATCGGTTGCGTAAAACATGATCTTCGCACGGCACTGATCAGCAAGGTGCATCCTTTACGTTCGCACAGCGTTGCGGCATCGGGAGGAATAAACGCGGTACTGGACAATCGGACTTTCAGAACGGAGAACAATACCGTTCTCCGGGACTCACAGGAACTGCATTTCAATGATACGCTCGAATGCGGATACGATCTTTGTGATACGGATGCCGTAGAAATGCTGGTTTCCCGTGCGCCGGCCATGATACGCGAACTGGAACGATGGGGCTGCCTGTTCTCCCGTGAAGAGAGCGGAAATTTCGCATTGCGCCGCATGAGCGGTGCGCGTTTTGCCCGAACCCTTTATGCTTCGGATAAGACCGGACGCGTTATCATGAATACCTTATACGAGCAATGTATACGTTTGCGACAGAACAAACCCGATCAATTACGTATTTATGAAGAATGGATCGTTTTAAAACTGCTGGTACTGAATAATACGGTTGCCGGTGTCATCGCAATGGATATTGCAGGCGGGAAGCCGGAGATATTTTATGCCAAGACCGTTATATGGGCTACCGGTGGGAGTGGCAGGATTTACGGAAGGACATCCAATCCGGGTACGCATTCCGGATTTGGCATGGCGGTTCCGTACTATGCGGGCGCATCCCTGAAAGATATGGAATTCATCCAGTTCCATCCTACTCAGGTATGGGATTCGAATATACTGATCTCGGAAGCCGCAAGAGGCGAAGGCGGATTTTTGATCAATCGTAAAGGGGAGCGTTTTCTTGAAACGTATGAAGATTCACGTGCGG
>Ga0334888_1000316_pt1 | contig 78232 bp, 78 predicted proteins | sample GraSluR1_MG_FD_207227 | JGI IMG/M metagenome (GOLD analysis project Ga0334888, IMG submission 207227) | Sludge microbial communities from methane-producing bioreactor in Wageningen University, Netherlands - Granular Sludge_3_08-R1 | ecosystem: Engineered > Bioreactor > Anaerobic > Unclassified ... | reverse complement strand
CTATTATTTTTAACTATTTATTATGCAGATTAATCGCGGTGTTAAAAATAATATTAAGGATTAATACGGATGCATTTAATATGCATCCGGTTATATTTTAAACAAATGGACTTTTTCAGGAAGCCCTCAGTAAAGAATTACTCCCCACAGTATCCACTGCTTCAATTTTTGCGCCTCTATCGAGCAGATAATTAACCATTTCAGTTTTGTCCGCATTGGCAGCTATCATAAGCGGAGTCCATTTGTTGCCGTACTGCTGAAGTTCTATTTTTGCGCCTCTGTCAAGAAGAAGCCTTGCCCCTTCAATGAATCCCCGCATAGCAGTATACATCAATGGGGAGATCCCCCCTCCCCCCCTGGAAAAACCCATGGGATTTACAGTTGATGGAGTCCCTTCAGGAAGATCGACTTTAAGAAATTTTGAGCCGGGTGCAAACTTGCAGTTGTCTACAATTGCGCCTCTATCAAGTAGAAGAGCCGCTGTTTTCACGGCATTTTCTTTAATATCTGCCGGAGACTTATCACCGACATAGGCTACCGAAAACATCAGTGGGGTCATCCCTATTGAATTCATCTGCTCAATATTGGCTCCCTTATTAATAAGCATTTCAGTCAGCTCAACCGAACCAGCCCATGCAGCATACATCAAAGCTGTATTAAGAGGCTGCGGCCCTATAATCTTTGATGTGGGGAAATGCTGATCTGCAAGATTAACTTTTGCCCCCTTTGCAAGAAGAAGCTTTACTGCTTCAACATTACCTGCCTCAACAGCAGCAATGAGCGGAGTGCGGTACCATGAAAATGCCCCCATGGGCCTTGTACTGTATAGATTAATATCAATCCCTTTTGCATTAAGAAGCAGTTTTACTATTTCGATACTTACACCCTTTGCTGTAACTGCCTCCACCAGGACGGTATCCTGATGTTTAACATTGACATTTGCACCCCCTTTAATGAGACGCTCAACCTTTGCCACGTCGTTTTTCCATACTGCTTCAATCAATTCAGCAACTACAACTTTCTGGGCGGTTACATTGTGATAAAAAATAAGAGTAAAAAATATTATAACTGCAGCGGTAATTTTTCTGTTCATAATTTCTCCATTTTTGAGTTATGAGTATTTAGTTAAAATCAGACAAAAACTATTAAATAATTCAGATAAGGAACATGCTTTATTGATTATTATATGCTGCTTGTTTAAAGGATATGGACGATATTCAGATCTCTTAAAAAAATTTAACAGCTTTTGACAGGAATTTAACAGGTTTTTTTATAACGTCTTTTCAGAATATAAATCTGTAAAATAATTACAATGGGCAGAGTTTTTAAGTAGCTAAGTAACAGAAAAGTTTATGATTTTATGCCGGAATCAGTACCGGCACAAAGCCATAAAAAAACTTAATTATAAATTAGATTCAGTGTTAATTCCTTAACTTTTATTTGAAATAAAATGCTTTAATATCCCCGCCGCCTCAATGTCATTAAGTTAAGCCCCCTAAATCCTACTTCGACACGCTCGGTACACCGCCCGGAGGGGGACTTTTAAACTCTTTTAACAAATTAAAAGTTTGATAACACAGCCTTTAAGCCCCCCTCCGGGGGGTTTGGGGGGCCGTTGCGAAACTGTGAAGCTCTTAACTTAATGACATATCCCCGCCGCCGTAGGCGGCGGGGATATGGGAATCATCATTATTGTACTAAAAAATATTTTCAGGAATAATTATTGAATTAGATTTATAATAAGTTTATTTCTCTACAATGATAAACTGAAGACCTTCAATTCTTAACCTTTTGCCTCGTGTTCCGCAATATTCTCCATTTTTGTACCACTGAGTATCTCCAATATTCTGAATATGTCCCCGGTAGTAAATATCATATTTTGACGCAAATTCAGGGGTTAATCTGAATGCAACTCCCTCCATTCTTTTACCGAATCTGCCAAGACTCCCTTTGCCGCCGGTAAAGGAAGTCCAGGATGTATCACCCACATCCTGAATATGGCCCATATATTCAAATCCAATATTACCTTTTTTCAGTTCAAAATTAATCATCTCAAGTGCTTTAGACTGACCTTTTGTTCCAACGTACATTCCCATGGGAACTGTTGTCAGAGCAGTTCCTCCTGAGACAGCTGTGAAATTGATTCCAATATTTTTAGTCGGCTGAAAAGGGAGGCCGGGAATATGAACCGGCTCTATAAAATCTTCAGCACCTGCTACTTTGGAGTGTTTATATTTTTTATTAATTCTTACAGTGAATTTCACCCATTCGTTAGGAAGAACTGTTCTGCCACCTTTCATCTGGTATACTTTCAGCTCCAGCAAATCGCCATCTTTATAATTTGACAGCTGGTATCCTTTTGACATGATCTCTTTATTAGAACCCATGAGATTAGTAAAATAATCGTCACCTCCCCCGCTGCCGCCATCTGCTTCTCTCAAATATACGTTTGCATCAAATTGTACCTGATCATTTGGTATAGAATATGTAACTGAGGTGTTCATACTATGAGTTGACGGGGAGGTGGTTTTCCACTGTCCTTTACGGGTTTTATTCCATAAATTCCTTTTTTTATCACCTAAAGAGATGTCACAACTGCCGTATAATTCCAGACTTTTCCCATTACCATCTTTAGCGGTAACTTCGATTCCTGTGAGGGTAAATGTTACATCAACACCATCACCCTTCATTGCAGTTGTCTGCCTTACAGTATATTCGCTATTATAAATAGTATTTGCAATTGTATTATCATCAACAAAGCGTAATTTATAGGCAACTATCTTCCCGGGATTACGCACTGAAAATGAATCATTTTGTAGCATATCCATAAAGCCATCAAGAGTTGTTGAGACTACAGAGCCGCCAATAACTGTAATATTTATCTTATTATTCTTTTTAAATGTATTGTATTCTGTTTCAAAATCAGCTTCATAGGTTGTACCGCTCACCTTGGCATCAACCGCTGCATCGATAGTAGCTTTTACAGTCTGAAGATCTTCATCAGACTCAATTGTTAAATATGCCAGTCGCCCATAAGCTATAGATGCCACATATACAGGTCTGTAACCCTTAAAATCAGCTACATTAAAACTTTTATAAAGAAAAGTTTCTTCCCCCTGATCTACATCCACAGTATAGAAGGTCTCCATGAATTTAATCATATGCTTATATTTTTTTGTACTTTTCTTAAAGTCAAAGCCGGCTTTTACCTTTGTTTCAATAGCCGGAGTGGAATATCCTACCCCTAAATTAAATTTTACTCCGAATTCACTTTCATCTGTAACAGTAGTCTCTTCAAAGGAGTAAGTTGACGATTTCCCGGTTATATTCTGCGACATGATTGAATTGTGAAGTTTCACAAAATTTGATCTTGTTGGTATAATTGTTCCGGAAACCACACCTACTGCTTGACCTGAAGCCTGCTTAACTCCTGTTAAATCATAAGAAACTCCAATCGGTCTTTTTTCTCCATTGTATATTTCCTTGTATGATCCATCCTCGATTGTGTGTGCAAATAAAACAGAACCGGGATAAATAACATCGGAACTGGGATTTAAAAGTATCTGCTGATCAAATGCAGCACTTGCTTTAAATCGCTGGGTTGTTGTTACATAAGTTACAGGAATGCCATTCTCTATTGCCTGCTTGACACTTTCTGTTTCAGGTTCATTCTGTTCTTTAATAACAGTTTCTTCAGCTTTAGAGGCTTTAAGAACTGATACAGTTTTAAGATCTTTTAATTGTTTCTTTAATTCTTCAATTTGCGCTCTTTCAGCAGCTGTTAGTTGAGGGTTAGCTGCAGGTTTTTTCTTCTTTTTTTCATCTTTAATCCCTGTTTTTATCAGTGCTTTATCTTTAGCTTTTTTGAGCTTTTTAAATTGGGCATTAGAATCAATAACAAAAATACTGACTAATAACAGACACAAGGCAACTACAAACTTTTTCTTCATAACTTTTCCCTTTATACTTTATTTTAATATTGCTTTATGCATCAACACGCGCATTACATAATTTTACGCCGCTGATTATGTAAATAAGTCCGGAAACATCAGAATGACTGTTTGATGTATTTTGAAGCAGATAGTCTACATGTCAATATATGAATTTGATATGACCTTAACTCCACCTTAATTTAACCTTAATTGTACAACTACTGTTTGACAAAATTCAACATTGGAATAGTAAATATTTAAGGATTATGTGTGGTAAATATGGATAACAAACCTTTAGTTCTGATTGTTGACGATCAGGAATCTGACCGGAATTCGCTTATAAAAATTCTTGAAAAAGAGGGATATCCTTATATTGAGGCTGCAGCAGCTATCCCTGCAATTGAGGCTCTTAAATTAAATGATATTTCTCTGGTACTTCTCGATCTGGGACTCCCCGACATCAATGGCCGTTTTGCTATCCCGCAGCTGCTTGAGATTAATCCAGCACTCCATATAATTGTTGTATCATCGACACTTGACATGCAGGAACGTCTGGAATGCTTCAATCTGGGTGCCGACGATTTTATAACAAAACCCTTTCATGAAGGGGAGACTCTGGCACGAATCAGGCGATCTTTGAAAAAGCACGATTCAGACAAATCAAAACTTATTCAAAGCAGCACCCTTCATCTGGACCTGAACACGAGGCAGATTACCTGCAGCGGAAAAACATTTAATGTAAGCAGCAAAGCATTTGATATAATCTATCTCCTTGCCATGAATCCGGGGAAAGTCTACAGCAGAGAAAAAATAGGGCAGATCATCTGGCAGGGATTCTATGTAAGCGATAACTCCATATGGGTGCACATGAACAGAGTAAAAAAAATACTTGAAGAATCAGGGGCCGGGGCCGGCAGGATTGAGAACCATCGCGGCACAGGATACCGCTATATTACAGACTGAACTGTTTTAATTTCCAGAACCCAGACTGCCCCGCACAAATCCCCCTCACCCTCTGCAAGATTAAGCTTTATATCGCATGCATCAGCAATCTGCTTAATAATATAAAGACCGATACCGGTTGATCGCTCACCTGCACTCGGTTTAGCGCTGAGCTTTTTAAACTTGGAAAACATTTTTTCTCTATCTTCCCACCGGAATCCGGGTCCGGAATCACTTATTCTTATCAAAAGAATATCACCCTCTATAGAAGCATTAAGCTGAACAATCCCATCCGGCGGCGCATATTTAACCGCATTAGAAACAAGGTTTGCCAGAACCTGGTAGACCATCTCCTCGTCATTATCTATCATACAGCTCACAGCAGGGGAGGAAATAAATTTCTGCCCCTTCCCTTCTGATAAAGGTTCGAAACTGGAGACAAGTTTTTCCCATTGCCATAAAAAATCATAAGTATTAAAGATTATAAGAGGTTTGCTGCTCTCAAGACGCATAACATTAACTGTATTCTGTATCATAAGAGACATCTCACATAAACGGAGATATAATCCGCTGGAGGTTCTATCAGGTATTCCGGAAAGATTTTTCTGAAGCATGAGAATTTCATTTGAAAAATTGTGTGTAATTATATATAAAAGATCTTCGAATTTCGATTTATCCTTCTCCAGTCTTATTGCCAGAGTTTTCAATCTTTGAGTGAAGAGCATCATAGTAGCCAGCACTCCGCCGATAAAAATGATAAATGAGATAAATAAAGCAGCCAGCTCCCTGACTAAAAGTTCACTCTCTTTCTTCAAATGATAAGTGGTATCAATAAATGTCAGAATCTGCATAGCCCCGTTAAACATGGAAGTTCTTCTATAAATAATCTTTTTATTATCCTCTTTAAAGTGCCCATAATCATCAGCCTTTAATAGTATTTTTTTTATTAACCGGTTTTCTCCGTTTTCATTATTACCTTCAACAATTGAATTATCAATACCAAAAAGCCTTGCCCCTTCCGCGATCTCCATGGATGAAATATCAATAAGGGCTTTACCCTTATCATCAAGAATTATTACCCGCTCACCCTCTCTGGCTACTGATAGAAGCTGTTCGCGAAGCTGTACAAGGGGAACCTGGCCTGCTATACTCCCAATAGGGCGTCCATTTTTGTCCCGTATCACACGGTCAATATAAAGATTATACTCTTTTGTCAGCTTTTCTGAATAAAGTGTAAATGTCCAGTCAGGGATATCCGCTCTTTTCCAGAAATCAAAAAACCATTCATCACGGGGGAGTGACGGATCAAGAAAAACAGGTTTATCTGACCAGTAATCCCATACAACTTTTCTATCCCTGTCAGAAACTCCAACTGAATTTACATCCAGCTCTGCTGCCCACTCTTTCATTTTAATTTTAAGCCACTCCGGATCTGCTGCAGATTTGCTCATAATAGCAGGCCAGTCCAGAGTTTTAGAGAGAAGAGAAAGTCCGGTTACTGAAGGTTCAAAAAAAATTTCTATCCTCAAATCTACCCTTTCAGTCAATTCCGGAAAAATTCTCTCGTCAATTTCCATTTCCAGACGTACAATCCCGTAAAAATACGACACAACAAGAAAGCCTGAATAAATAAAGAAGCAGGAACAACCAAGGAGAATTATATAACCTGTTATTTTTATAATCTTTTTCAGATCGCTCATAAACATAAAAAAGCTCATGAGGTTTTTTTTTGTCAATGTTTTAATTAAGTTAAAATTAAGGGAGAGACCCGGATAAAATACAATTACAGCTAATCGATTGACAATTTTTTCGACCCTCATCAGAATAAACCTGTTCTTCCACTTCACTCTCCGGGAGAAAGATTAAAAATTTTATGCAGCCGCATGATGTTGAAAAAAATACCCTTGAACAAAGGGAACTTATTTAAAAGTCATTAACGGTTTCTTTCATCTTTTCTAAAATCAAAAAAACAGGAAAAATTATGACTGACAAACAAAATCTCAAACCGAACACACTCTTTATTGAAGTATCAGGAGCCGGCCTCCCTGAGGTTGACGGACTATTTGTCCCTTCAACTGCACCACCTGTAAAATCTGAATCTGGAACCCTCTCCAGTCCCGGATACTGGAACGGCAAAATGGCCTGGGATCGTGCAGATGGTAAAGCTGCAAGAAGCCCTTCCCTGTCATACTCCAACACCTACAAATCCTGGAGAATCTCACGCCTGGATGGGCATCTGGCATACGAAATTACATGCGATGATGAACTCCCTCCAACTGACAGGAAATGGAATGTCTACAAAATGGGTGTAGCCCCTGCACCAGAAATAGTGATACACTACAGCGACCCAGGAAAGCCCTATCCAATGCCCAACGTGGTCTTTGTACTTGGCGGGCCTGGAGCAGGGAAAGGGACCATGTGCGAACTTGCTGAAATACAGCTCGGCTGGACCCACCTTTCAACAGGAGATCTGCTCCGTGCTGAAGAGAAGGCTGGAGGCCCTGATGCTGATGTAATCAAAAAATACACCTCTGCCGGGACGCTGGTGCCCGATGAAATCGTGGTAACCCTCCTCAAAAACGCCATGGAAAAAATTACCAGAACAACCGGGAAAAATAATTTCCTTTTTGACGGATTCCCCCGCTCCCTATCCAACCTGGAAGCATGGTATCAGGTATTCGGCCGTGACAGGGAACTCCCTAAAATGGTCTACTTTGAGTGCCCTTTTGAGGTTCTCCAGAAAAGGATTTTAGGACGCGCCAGATACTCAGGAAGGGATGATGACAATGTGGAGAGTATGAAACTCAGATTCGATACATTTAAAGCTGAAACACTCCCTACTGTAGAATTGTTCAAAAGCAAAGGAAAATGTGTAGAAATTGATACAAGTCAGGACCGTCAGACAGTTTATGCTCTTCTCCGGGACAACCTCGCTGAGTATACTGACAGTGAATCAGCTGCAAAGCCGCTAACTGAAAGGGCTGAAATCCTTCTCGGTCTGCGTCCATATTCCTAAAAAAAATGAAGATATCCCTGAATCAGTATCTGATGATTTTCTGTAAGATGCTTTTCCTTAATTCAATAGCTGCTTCAGGGCATATCTCCATGCAGCAGTAGCACCTTATACACCTGGAGTAGTTATATAGAGGGATTCGATTGTCTGCGCTTTTACTGATAGCATCTGCCGGACAGATGGTACGACACTGGTAGCAGAGAGTGCATTTATCCGGCAATGGTACCGGTTTTTCAATTAACGCATTTTTAAACAGGGGTGATGAAAAGGGCCACCCCGATACGCCCGACCTGGAAGCAGGGGGGAGGAATCTTTTTTTAAAATCGGTAAAGGAATCCCCTTTTATTTCAATCTTTGATAAATCATTTATTCCAATCCCTCTTTCACCTCCATAACTGCAGGTAAGGACTTTTTCCAGATCAAGGCCTGCACTTTCTACTGCCACAGTATCTACAGCAAGAGCATCTATCCCGGCTATAAGAGCGCATGAATTTACAGGCTTACCTGAGGCGCCCGGGCCCTCCCCTTCAAGTCCGATAATACCATCCATTATATTCAGGAAGGAACCGCTCCCCTTTAAATTCAGCAGAGCAGAGTACAGATCAATAATAAATGATGCAAAGCTTTCCGGATTATCCGCCCTGAAGTGAAACTTCGATTTTTCAAGACCATGAATTAAACCGAAATAATTTTTTACCGCACCGGTAAAATAGGTGAGACCATGTGTCTTCATTTTCGGAAGATTAAAAACAAAATCCGCCTCTGCAAAATCCGCAGCCACTTCCAAGACTTTAAATTTTTCTGAACCGGTATTTTTAATATGGGCAGTCCTCCCCGTATCCCCTACCCTGATTTTTTCCTTTTCAATTATTTCTGTGTAACCGTTTTTCTTTAAAACACGTGCAAGGGGGAGAAAGGCGGGTGATTCAACAAGTACAGGGATTCCTCCCCTCTCCTTTATAATCTTAACAACCTGATGAAAGAAAACCGGATGAGTGGTAACCCCCTTTTCAGGGGGAGCTGCTGTAAGCAGATTCGGCTTTACTGCAACAACCCTGTTCTTAATAAGAGAGAGATCAAAACCGCTTCCCTGGATAGATTTTTCAAGGGCATCCCTCAAAATTTCCGGTTCATATGATTCAACTTTTAAGAGTGATACCCTCTCCATTCAATCTCTCCTCAATGCATTGTATCATTTTCAGAAGGGTAAAAATGCCGTCTTGCCCACTCCAGCTCCTTCTTCTCATCAGGGGTTAAAGAGCTCATTCCATTTCGCGCGATTTTTTCCAGAGATGCATCTATAATTTTTTTTGCCTTTATTCTTATATTTATCTCTTCCTGTTTCTTCTTTAAGCGCCTCTTCCTTTCCATTTCATCAAGGAACGATGGCTTACCTGCACCCGCTGAAGCGCTCCCCTGTCTCATCCTTCTGAAAATTAAAAAACCTGAAATGAGTCCGCCAAGGTGGCCTATGTGACTTATCCCCCCGCCAGGCCCTGAAACACTTGAGAGAGTACCGAAAAACTCCATAAGCCCGAAACCGATAAGGAGGTATTTCATCTTAACCGGAAAAATAAAGTATAGAAGAACTTCGCGGTTAGGCCATGTAATCCCATAGGCAAGGAGAATTGCATAAACCGCGCCAGATGCCCCTATCGTTACAGGTGATGTACCGTACATTGAAAAGGTATAATAATTCATTATTGAAATAAAAATTCCAGCACCAATCCCGGAAAGAATATAGAACCGGAGAAATCTTTTCTCACCCATGATATTTTCAACTTCGCCTGCAAACATCCAGAGAGCAATAAGGTTAAAGAATATATGGAGCCACCCCCCGTGAAGGAACATATATGTAAAGGGCTGCCATATCATAAACTTATAAGCGAGCCCGGCATGACTCAGGCCGAAAAAAGATTCAAGGTAACCTGGAGAAACAAGGCCTCCAACCTGCTGCAGTATAAAAACCGCAGCATTAAAAATCATAAGCTTTTTTACTACTGGCGTAACAGGCCCGCCGAATCTGAAACCAGCATTTCTCTGAAGCATTAATCTTTACCATCCATTATTTCATCTGAATACTTTTGTCGAATTTTATCAAATTCGCTATGATTATAAATAAAAATTGAAAAGAGTTGAGGATCGAACTTGCCATCCTCCCCTTTCATGATCCTGATCGCCTCTTCGTGGGAATAAGCTCTTTTATAGGGCCTCTCCGTAGTGAGTGCGTCGTATACATCCGCTATTGAAACCGCCCGTGCGCTGAGCGGAATATTCTCCAATTCAAGACCTGTGGGATATCCTTTTCCGTCCCATCTTTCATGATGATAAAGAACAATATCCATGGCCATATTTAGAAATGAATCTGACCCCAGGTCATATGACGCCTTCTTCAAAGCATCATATCCGATTAAGGAATGTGTCTTCATTATTTCGAATTCCTTTTCCGAAAGAGAGCCCTTCTTTAAAAGAATGCTGTCAGGTATCCCCACCTTACCTATATCATGAAGCACAGATGAGTCATATAAATCTTTTAGAAACTGCCCGGTTATTTCTGCATGGTCCTCTTCATATTTATAAAGCTGCATCAATAGAACCGAATAACTTCTAATCCTTTCCAGATGATTCCCGGTTTCAGAATCGCGCGCGTCAGCTATACTGCTTAGAGCAAAAATTGTTGCACGCTGAGTTTTCCTGATCTCCTCAGTCCTCTCCTTAACCTGCTTCTCCAGGTTCCTGGAATTACTTTCAATCTCCTTCATCAGCTCAGCCCGCTGAACACTTAGTGATATCTGCCCTGCTATAGATTTCACAAAGGTAATATGGTAATCCATAAATGCAGAGCGCTTTCCTGACACAAAGAACAGAATACCCCTTACCTGGCGCCCTATCATAAGGGGAACAACAAGAATAGAATTGATTCCGTTGCTGAAGAAATCTTTCAGTATATCGTGGGCATCATTCCCATTAATAAACAAACCCAGATCCCTGATGTTTATAATATCAGCCCCTTCATCAAAGATTGAGCTTATACTCAAACTTGAGACAAGAAACCGGTCCCCCTTTCTCACCAGGCCGTAATAATACCCCTGGCTGAAAAAGACATTCTCTATATTCATAAAAGTATTTGTTTCATTGAGAAGACCCAGAATCATACCTTCAAAGGGTATCATTTTTTTTAATGAAAGGTTGAGCATACTGAAAATTTCATCCGTACTTTTCCCGCTGTTAAGCATTGAGATAATCTCATTTATCTTTTCCAGCAGTGCCAGATGGCGGGCTCTCTCCTCACGGAGTTTTTTACTTTCAACAGCCCTCTTGATGGAATGCTCAAGAAGATCAAAATCATCAATAGGCTTGTAAAGAAAGTCGTAAGCCCCGGCTTTCAGAGCTGCGATTATATCATCATTGGTTCCATGTCCGGTTAAAACAATTTTAGGGATAAAAGGGAATTCATTGGACATAAATTCCAGGAGCTCCCGCCCTCCAAGACGAGGCATCTGCAGATCAGTGAGGACAAGATCATAGGAGGAAACCTTAAGCATATCAAGTGCCCCCCTTCCGTCATCGGCTGTTTCCACATTATATCCGAATGCTGCAAGCTGTTTCTGCAGAACCTTTCTTACAAGAGGGTCATCATCAACAACAAGAATATTCTGATCATTATTTAAATTTTTATCTTTCAATGCTTCTTCTCTATTCATGATCTCTTCCTGAGGAATTCTCTCCATGCAATACTTCACTATCCCGGCAGATTACAAAGTATAGAATATGTGACAATTATTAAATTCTTAAGTCAACAATTTTTACTTATTGAATAATCTGATGACACAACACTCACCCTTTTTTTCATCAAACTCCACATTTGGTTAATTTTTTATTGCCCTTAAAGTACATTCATTTTATTTATCGCATAATCCGGCAGCATGAGATGCTGCTAACATAAGAGAATGGATAAAATAATGCAGAGTCAATACGACATAATAATTACCGGTGCCGGCCATGCCGGAGTTGAAGCAGCACTCGCCTCAACAAGAATGGGTTTCAAAACCCTTCTTATAACAGGGAACCTGGATACCATCGCACAGATGAGCTGTAACCCTGCAATCGGCGGCCTTGCCAAGGGGCACCTTGTCCGCGAGATAGATGCCCTTGGCGGGGAGATGGCCCGCACAATTGACCTTACAGGGATTCACTACAAGATGCTCAATAAAAGCAAAGGGCCTGCAGTATGGGCTCCACGGGCCCAGGCTGACAAAAAGGATTATCAGTTTCTCATGAAGAAAATTCTGGAACAGCAGACAGGACTTTATATAATTCAGGATATTGTTCAGGAAATCATTGCTGAAAACAGTTCGGTAAAAGGGGTCAGAACAATCCGTGGGATGGAACACAGCTGCAGCGCTGTAATACTCTGCACAGGGACCTTTCTTAAAGGGCTTATCCATATAGGGGAATACCAGGAGAAAGCAGGCCGCATAGCCGACTTCTCTTCTGAAGGGCTATCGGACTCACTTAGAAATCTGGGCTTTTCAGTTCAGAGGCTTAAAACAGGGACCCCCCCCAGGGTGAACAGCAGCTCCATAGATTACAGCAGATGTGAAGCACAGGAACCGGATGATTTTCCTGTACCTTTTTCATATTCCACTGAATCCATTAACAGGACCCAGGTCCCCTGCTGGATCACCTATACGGGTGAAAAAACCCATGATATTATCAAAGCCAATATACACCGATCCCCTCTCTACGGAGGGAAAATAAAGGGTGTAGGCGCCAGATACTGCCCCTCCATTGAAGATAAGGTAATCCGGTTTTCAGACAAAACACGTCACCAGCTATTTCTGGAACCTGAAGGCTTAAACACAAACGAGGTGTACATAAACGGCTTCTCCTCATCTCTTCCTGAGGATATACAGCTTGAAATGATTAAAACAGTCCCGGGCCTTGAAGAGGCAAAGGTGATGAGACCTGCATATGCAGTTGAATATGACTTTGTACCGCCTGAAGAACTCCACTCAACTCTTGAGACAAAGAGGATCTCCGGACTTTACCACGCCGGGCAGATAAACGGCACATCAGGTTACGAGGAAGCTGCTGCCCAGGGACTTGTTGCTGCAATTAACGCAGGGAGGAAACTGAGGGGCCAGCCTTCACTCGTTATAGGAAGATCTGAAGCATACGCGGGGGTTCTCATTGATGACCTTATAACCAAGACTATTACAGAACCATACCGCCTCTTTACATCCCGGGCAGAGCACAGACTCCTTTTACGACAGGATAATGCAGACAGACGCCTTATGAAATACGGCTTTGACAGCGGCCTTATCAGCAGCGACAAACTTAAGGATATGACAGAGAAGTATGACAGGATTGATTCAAGCATAAACGGATACAAAAACTGCATCATCAATGTAGATGACCGGATATTAACGATACTGAAAAAGGGTGAACCATCCATAGCAATTAGAGGAAAAATCTCCGCCGGACAGCTGCTGAAAAGACCCGGAATAACCATAGACCACATACATGAAATACTGGAAGAGGAGCATGACGACAGCATATCCCCTGTAATAGAGATGGAAATAAAATATGAAGGGTATATCCGCCGGGACATGGACAGGATCTCCAGACTTGAGAGAATGGAAAGCTTTGCCATTCCAGACAATATCGACTACCAGGATATCCAGGGCCTCAAAAATGAAGCCAGGGAAAAACTCGGGAAGATAAGACCCGATACAGTGGGACAGGCAGCGCGCATATCCGGGGTAGATCCTTCGGACATATCGATACTTATAGTCTACCTTGAGGTCTTAAAGAAAAAAGATAAAGAGGTTCCACGTGGAACATTTTAAAAAGAATCTTGACCGCATATCGCTTCAATTTTCACTCAACAGAGACCAGACGGAAATGATCAGGCAATACGCTCTGTGCCTTTTTGAAGAAAACCGCAAATACAATCTCACAGGGCACAAAACAATTGAAGATATACTGGACAACCTGATCGAAGGGAGCCTCCTTCCTCTCCCAGGGCTGGATGTTCCACGTGGAACATTTTTTGCAGATCTTGGAACAGGAGCAGGTATTCCGGGAATCCCCATATCAATATTCCTGGAGGAATCAACCGGAGTGCTTTTCGATTCCAGTATTAAAAAAATACGCTTTATTCAGGAAGCCGCAGCCAAATGCGGAATCGACAGAATAAGCGGAGTTAGCTGCCGCATAGAGGAAGCGGGGAGAGCCCCTGAGTTCAGAGAAAGCTTTGAATGGATTTTCTCCAGAGCAATGGCTGATTTATATATTGTATCGGAAATGGCTTCCCCTATGCTGAAGACCGGCGGATTTCTATATCTCTATTCCAGAGATTCGGAACTCGCGGAAAACATCAATGTAAAGAAGCACCTTCAGGAACTTGGGCTTGAAGTTCTGCCCGGATCCTGGAATAACACTAAACAACCGGGGGAAAGAACCGAAGGAATTCTTTTGAAAAAAGGAACCCAATGCGGAGAGAGATTCCCGAGAAGAATTGCAGCAATTAAAAGAGAGAGGGATAAGCTATAAAACGGTTGTACCTGCTGAAAAATAGCCTGTTTTAAAAGCGGGCTACCCTTCCCCTCAATGTCATTCATTTAAGAGCCCACAGTTTCGCAACTCCCCCAAACCTTTCCAGGGGGGCTTAAAGGCTGTGGTATTAAACTTTTAATTTATAAAAAAGTTTAGAAGTCCCCCTCCAAAAGATGTAGAGGGCTTAACTAAATGACATTGCCACCCTTCCCCTCTCCATGAACAATATTATACTAAAAAACTACATGCTCTATACTCCCCCCTGAAGAGACATAAGCCTGAAAAGCCTTATGTCTCTTCATTGCCGGACAGGAATTTAGAGGAGGCTGGACTCAAGATCATGCAGACTTATCTGAACAGGGGAATAAAAAAGTAAATCTCCATATAATTTATTACTCACATTGATAATTTTATAAAGGGAACCTGTCGATAATTATAGGGAATAGTCAGGTTATAAAAGCATGTGGTCCGGAAATAAAACAGAAAAAGGAAAAATTTGATGACCCCTATAGAAATAGATTTTGATAAACTTGGCGGTATGGTGCCGGCAATTATACAGGATGCAGAGAGCAGCGATATTCTTATGCTCGGTTTTATAAACAGGGAGGGATTTGACCTGACAATAGAAACAGGTTTTGTCCACTACTGGAGCAGATCAAAAAAAAGGATATGGATGAAGGGTGAATCATCAGGACACACACAGCTTGTAAAAGAAATAAGAATAGACTGCGACAATGACACACTCCTGATAAAGGTTGTACAGAATGGAGGGGCAGCATGTCATGAAGGATACAGAAGCTGCTTTTTCAGGGTTATAAAAAATGGTACAGCCGTAATTGACGGGGAAAAAATATTTAACCCTGAAGATGTATATTAAAGAGAGGGATAATGGAACCGGGAAAACTTAATAAAATCGGACCCGCACTCTACAGCCTGCTGCGAGGGGGATATCTTGTTGAAACCCCTGCAGGGAACATACAGTTCGGGGCACCGCCGGAAACGATTAAGGATACAATGCACCTCCCCTCAGGAGTACCGGAAATATTTGTCCTTGCTGATGAGATGTTCAACTGGATTAAAGGTATAAGTATAGGGGAGATAGAATTCCCTCTCTACTACAACTATTTCCTGAGAAACAAAAAGACAATTATAATCTGCAGAAAAAACCAGCTTAACCGGATCAGGAAAGTTCTGCAGGAGTCTATTTTCGGGCCCAAATCATTTGATATCAGTGATGATTACGACGCTTCAATAAAGAATGAGCTTATACCGGATATAAGGTCTGAGATGAACTTTTTCAGAAGGAATAACCGCCTCTCAAACATGGTGAGCTTCGGAATATTTGAAAACAACAGATACACATGCAGAGGGGTTGATATCAGGATCGATAGTGCAGGCGATTTTATTGTTTCATACAGCAGGACAGAGAAGATAAAAATACCTGGTAAAATTGATTATAAACCCACATATTTTATAGGGGAGCGCCTTGCAGAGCCCTACCTCCCCCCCCTGTTCGGGGTGACCTGCCTGGGGCCGAGTCATGGATTTGATCCGGGGGAGAATACATCCGGTTTTATTATATGGCTCAACCACCAGGGGATAATGGTTGACCCTCCGGTAAACTCAACTGAATGGCTTGTAGATTCAAACGTAAGCCCCAAGTTCATTGACAGCATCATCCTCACCCACTGCCACGCTGATCATGACGCAGGCACATTCCAGAAAATTCTTGAGGAGGGTAAAGTAACTGTTTATTCTACAGAAACAGTAATGATGAGCTTTCTGAGAAAATACTCTGCATTGAGCAACGTTAGTAAGGATTACCTGATGAAACTGTTCAACTTCCACCCTGTTAAGGTAGGGAATCCTGTTTATATTAATGGAGGGCGTTTTAATATTTTCTATACACTCCACTCCATCCCATCTATAGGTTTTAAAATGGACTTCCAGGACCAGTCTTTTGTCTATTCATCAGATCATAATAATGATCCGGCTATCCATAATGAACTTTATGAGAAAAAAATAATTACTGCTGAAAGATACAATGAGCTTAAAAACTTCCCCTGGGATTCAAAGGTTATTTACCATGAATCGGGTATACCCCCTCTCCATACGCCGATTAAATATCTTGACTCTCTCCCTGAAGAGATAAAAAAGCGTACTGTTGTATACCACATTGCAAAGAAAGATTTTCCTGTACAGACCAACCTTCGCCTGGCCAGATTCGGCATGGAGCATACTCTCTATTTTAAAACTAAATCCCCTCCCTTTGAAGAGGCGTCAAAAATATTGAGTGTTTTTAACCGGCTCGACTTTATGAATGATATGCCTGCTTACAAGGCCCAGGAACTACTTGAAATTGTTGAAGTGAAGAAATTTAAACAGGGTGAAAAGCTGATTAACAAAGGAACTGCCGGCGATGAATTCTATATAATATATGCTGGAAATATCTCCGTGGACAGCGGCGGCCTTTCCAGGAGTAAAATTTACGGGCCCTATGACTATTTCGGTGAAGTTGCTCTCATAACCGAGCAGAAGCGTGCTGCTGATGTATATGCAGAAACAGACGTAATTCTATTTACCATTGAAAAAAATAAATTCCTGAACTTCATTTCCGGCACAGAGTTTGAAAAAATACTGAGAAAGGTAGCTGATGTGAGAAGCAGTGAAACCTGGAATCTCCTGTCAATGAATGATTTTTTCAGATCCTGCACCTCAACACAGATAACCTGGCTTGAATCAATGTTTATTCCCTGCGAAATAAAAGAGCCGGGGAAACTGATAAAGGAGGGGGGGAAGATCAGCAGGGTTTATATAATCAGGGATGGCGAGGTTCAGGTTACAGAAAAGAAACGGCAGATAGCAACACTGTCAAAGGGGGACTTTGCAGGATCACTGGACAGGGTATACAAAAATCTCCCAGCAGAATACACCTTTTCTGTGTCAAAGCCTGTATCACTTTATGCTATGGAGAATAAAGATATCCGGGTATTTCTTGACAAAAATCCGGGGCTGATTATGAAGTTTTCATATAATCTACCGGAAAGAAAAAATGATAAAAAAGATATCGATTAACTTCAGACCTGACGACCAGCTTTCGCTGGATATCATTAAAAATATCTGCAGTATCGCTGATAAAAGAAATATAAAAGTCCTTCTGCCGGACTACCCTTCCCTGGCGAACCAGGGACTTGACACCTATATATCCACATGGGAACCATATACTGACAATCCTGACCTGATAATATCAATCGGCGGAGACGGAACCTTTCTCAGGAGCTCGCGCATATTCATAGACAGCGGCAGCCCCATATTCGGAATCAACAGAGGGCGTCTCGGATTTATGACCGAATTTAATCCTGATGAATACGAATATCATCTTATTAATATTTTGAATGGAGATTTTACAGTTTCTGAAAAAACAGTTATGGAAGCTGTCCATAACAGCAAGGGGGGGGAATCCTCCTTATATTTTATTAATGATGCAGTAATATCAAAGGGGGCCTTTTCAAGAGCCATAGTAACGGAGCTGTTTGTTGATGACATTTTCTTTAACAGGTTCGCCGGTGACGGGCTCATCATTTCTACTGCCACCGGTTCGACAGCATACTCCCTTTCAGCAGGGGGGCCGATAATATCACCTTCAGCAAACGGCGTATGCATAATCAACCCTGTATGCCCCCACTCCCTTGCAACACGCCCTGTTGTTGTCCCCTCAACTTCAATAATCAAGGCACGGATTCTCTCAGAGGTGAAAAATTTATTATTGACAATTGATGGTCAGGAGGCTATCGAATTTTCATGTGGAGATGAAATCATTTTCAAAAAAGCAGACAAGAAAATGAAGCTCATTGTTCATCCGGAAAAAGATTTTTATCTGATACTGAGAGAAAAACTTAACTGGGGAAGAGATTACTAAATCTTAACAGAGGGACCAAACATGCTTCTCGATCTCAGAATTAAAAACTTCGTTATTATTGACAACCTTCTCATTAACTTCAGCAAAGGACTGAATATACTTTCCGGTGAAACCGGAGCGGGTAAGTCTATATTGATTGACGCCCTTTCCGGAGTAATGGGTGAAAAATTAAGCGCAGATATGATCCGCTCAGGATTTGAAAGCTCCAGCCTTGAAGCAACCTTTGATATAACAGGACAGGTCGAAATAAAAAATATCCTCAATGAATCGGGTATTGACTGTGATGAAGAACTCCTTACAATAAGACGTGAATTCTTTACAAACGGCAAGGGGAGATGTTTCGCCAATTCGGTCAATATTCCGGTTACAAAGCTGAAAGAGATTACCGAAAACCTCATAGATATTCATGGTCAGAATGAGCATCAGAGTATTATAAAGGTATCAAAACACAGAGAACTGCTGGACAGTTTCGGAAGGCTTAACAGCGAAGTGGAACAGGTTAAAAAGCTTCACGAAAAGCTCAACTCAGTGAGAAATAAAATTAATTCTTTTGAAATCGATGAAAGAGAGAAGGCACGCCGCATTGAATTCAATACATTTTCGATAAAAGAGATTGATGCTGCAGCATTAAAGCCGGGTGAAGAGGAGGAGCTGAAGGGTGAAGCAAACCTCCTTGCAAATGCGGAAAAACTTTTCATGGAGATTAATGAAGCCTCATCAATCATCAGCGGTGATACAGGAGTAATCCGCAATCTTAAAAAAGCGGAATCATCCCTATCTAAAATATCTGATCTTGACACAAATATCACATCAATTCTTGACACTATAAGAGAGTCGCTATATTCTCTGGAAGATATATCCGTAAGCCTGAGAGATTATGAAGGGGGTGTGGATTTTTCACCTGAAAGGATAAACCAGGTTGAGGAGAGGGTGAACTCCATCCAGATGCTGAAAAAAAAATATGGTGATACCATTGAAGATATTCTGGCCTATGCAGATAAGGCAAGACTTGAACTTGAAGCTATAAACTCAAGTGAAGAGGAACTGGAAAACCTTAAAGCGGAAGAAAAAATTATAGTAAAAAATGTTAAGGAACTTGCTCTTCAGCTTTCAGAAAAAAGGAAGGAGACCGGGATAAAGCTTGAGAAACTTGTTATAAAAGAGCTTCATGATCTTGGAATGGGTGGAACTGTTTTCAAAATAGATATTTCACGTGAGGCGAGCCCCAATGGGGATGTTGAATCGGATAATAAAAGATTTATGCTATATCCTCACGGACTTGATAAAGTGGAGTTTCTACTTTCAGCAAATGAAGGGGAAGATCTTAAACAGCTCCGCAAGGTCGCTTCCGGTGGGGAGATGTCGCGGATAATGCTTGCCTTAAAAAATGTTATTCAGTCTGCAGATATTGTTGATACACTGATTTTTGATGAAGTTGATGCAGGTATAAGCGGAAAGATTGCAGAGATTGTAGGGAAGAAACTGAGGAATCTGTCGAAGGACAGGCAGGTTCTCCTTATAACTCACCTCCCCCAGATCGCAGCAATGTCAGAGAGCCATTTCCTTGTGCAGAAGGGGAAGGCTGATGGAAGAATTACAACTGTTGTAAAAAATCTTTCCGAGAAGGAGAAGATACGGGAAGTGGCGCGCATGCTTGCAGGTGAGGAGATTACCGAACTTTCAATGCAGCACGCAGAAGAACTGGTAACCAGAGCAAAGCAGCAGTAATGAAAAAAGAGAGCATTAATATTACAGATGTATTGAATCTCATAATTCATGAAATGATAAAAATGACTGATGAGTTTAAGCATTTTGATATTAACAGAATCCTGGTATGCTGCGGGTCTAATCAGAGCAATGCAAGAGGGGGGCTCTACGGAAAACTGGTTCCCTTAAGATTTGAAAACGGCTCAGAAATAATCAAGCACAGAGGACACTACTACACAATCCCCAGGCTGACTCTGAACGATGCGGAGATTCTCTACATTATATATTTATATATTCCGAAATTTATGGATCTATCCGCTGAGAAGAAAATTGATGTAATGTTCCATGAACTTTACCACATAAGCCCTGACTTTAATGGAGATATAAGGCGCATGGGGAAAGTTAAAAAAGCCCATGGACATTCACGGAAAAGCTTTGATGAAAAATATAAAGATTATGCTGAAGCCTTTTATTTAAAAATCAAGGATACCTCATTTCACAGTTTCCTTGAAATGAATACAAAGGAACTGGCAAATGAATTTCCCAAAATCAGCTACAGAAGAATGAAGGTTCCCAAACCGGTGCGCCTGAATAAGAATTAAAACCTGTAATCACCCCTGAGCAAACCGGAATAATCCTCAATTGTATACTTCTCAATCTTACCATGAAAATAGAAACCTGAAGGATTGGATAAGAGGTAATCCATATAAAGCCTTACCTGATCACGATTCTCTGATTCAATGAGAACCACCACAGAACCATCACGCATATTTGTGGCGCTCCCCCGGAGACCAAGCTTTTTCCCATAGGATGCACAATACCCCCTGCACCCCACACCCTGAACCCTTCCATGTAATGTAATCTTTTTTATCATACCTATTTAAACAGCACCCTCCAAAAACCGGTACGGACAGACCCCCGTGTCTGTCCGTAATTTTTACATAATTAAACTATCCTTAAAATTTACATATTGAATTGACATACTTAAATATAATAATTATCCAGTGTTAATTCCTTAACTTTTATTTGAAATAAAATGCTCTAATATCCCCGCCGCCTACGGCGGCGGGGATATGGAAATCATTATTATTGCATTAAAAAAGATCTTTTGGATAATTACTGATAATTAACAATACCTATGCACAAAAATTATGTAAAGAATGAATCAAAGGAGTAACCGGAAAATGTATAAAGCAGATAAAAATGAAAAACAATAATACAAATAAATCAGAATACCTGATAAAAACAGAAGACGGGAGCCCTACCCTCTTCCTGCAGGAATATGAACAGGCTATGCATTCAACCTCCGGTGCATACGAGGAATCGCTACTGAAGCATGTAATACCCTCCCGCATACTGGAAGAGAAAAAGAGGTCGCTTAATGTTCTCGATATCGGATTCGGCCTGGGGTATAATATCCTGGCATTAATTCATGAATACAAAAAACTGGGCATGTCAAATCCGGTTAAAATTATTTCCCTGGAAAAAGAGAGAAGTTTCTCCAGCTTTATGGATGAAATAAAATTTAATGATTCAAGGGACAATATATATTCGCTGGTAAAAAAGGGATACAGAACCGGATCAGCAGCAGATGGGAATATTTCTATATTACTGATTTTCGGCGACGCAAGAAATGTTCTAAGTAATCTGAAAAAAGAATTTTTTGAGGCTGTTTTTCAGGACCCCTTTTCACCTGCAATGAATCCTGAGCTCTGGAGCCTGGATTATTTCCGGCTCATTTATTCACTCATGGATAAGAGTGGGATTATGACAACATACTCAAGCGCCCTCCATATAAGGAGGGGAATGATTGAAGCAGGCTTTTTTATCGGGAGAGGCCCTTCTGTTGGTAAGAAAAGGGAGGGGACTACTGCATCAAAGAGTGAACTGATGAATCAACTGAGCGGTGAAGAGATTAGGGAAATAATGGGTAATCCGAAATCTACACCATACAGAGATAAAAACCTGAATCTTGACCGGAAGAGTATACTGGCTGGAAGACTTGATGAAATAAGAAATATCTCAGATAAAATCAAATAATATCATCAAGCTCATCAAGAATAGAATCCCCCACCTTTTTCTCAGGTTTCACTTCATTATCAATGTCTGATGAAGCTATTGACTTACTCTCATCATAATTGTCAATCTTGCCTGAAAGATCACCATCCGGCCCGAGCCTGTAAACTAAGGCTGATATATATGAATAAATAGCAGTTAGAGCCTCATAAAGCTTTTTATTATGAAGCTTTTTATCCCCCTCAATCTCTACTGTAAAGTCGAGAACCTCCTGCGGATTCTCAATAAACCTCTGTTTCCCATCCATATCAGATATAAGCAGCTCAAGCTCTGAAGCGAGTTTCTCCATATATGAGCGGAGAACCATTCTGGCCATGCTCCCGATCTGATCCTTTCTTTTAACAGAATCATCAAGACGCTTGGAATAGGCATAATACTGATCACTGCTTAAGGGGCGTTGAACTTTTATTTTATTATAAGCAGCGTAAGCATCAGCATAAGCCTGAAAAGATTCATGACATTTTCTCGTTTCATTGAATATATCCTGCATCTTCTGCTTAAAGTCAACTTTTACATTATCAGTAAAATCTACATTATATTTTATTTTGTTAGTGGTCATTACAAATGAGTATTCAAATTCAAACTCAAGGAAAAGGAGATATGACACAAGGATTTTATCATTATCATCAACAAACTCAAATACGCCTTTTTTATCATAACGCTTTAATGCGGTCAAATCCAGGCTTTGCATCATAATAAGCCCATCCCTGATAAACTTATCCACCCTCTCATTCTTATCAGGGGTTTTAGCAGAGACAGGAGAATCCTCATCCTGAGACGTGCCGCCCCCTGATTTATCCTTCCCGGGGTAAAGCTTTTTCATCCTTGTGCCCGGTTTTTCAGATTCGGCAATGGATAGAATATCATCAATCCGGGAATCTGTATCGAAAAATATATCCCCCTGGTAATAACAGAACAGGGCATGGAGCCTGGGGTAAAGCTTATAAAAAATAACATAGAGAGAATTTTTTACATCCTTCCGCTTATACCTCTGGTCACCACCGTCACCCAGCTTGCTGTCAACTTCAATGGTTTTTTCAAATGCATTATAAATAATATTTTCATAGGACTTGAGTATATAGAGCTCACGGAAAAGCATCATCAGAGGATCGCGCAGCTCAGACACATATTTAGGAACATCGGGGAAATTCTGATAATGGGTTGTTATCTGGTCCAGTATCATCTGGTCGTAAAGCTCACCAATCTTTTCAATGACTTCAAAATATATGGTGCTTATTTTATCAAGACGATCGGTAATTCTTCTTCCATTTACAGGATTCTTTTTAAAGAAATGATAGTAGATCATCTGAATTCCGATTAATGCCGGCTTATAATCCTCGGAAAAACGCCTGAGAAAACTCTTATGAAAATATACAGTGCTAAGGGGTGTAACCCTGAGAAAACGGAGACGCATCCTGATTCTGAATGGAGCAAAAAGGAGACCTGAGGTAAGAAAAGCTGAAGAGCCTGAACCACGGCCGGAAGCACCCCCCCTACGGGATGCTGCGGGTTTCTGGTCAGACTTAAGTGATCTGTAATGATCATCAAGGCGCTGCTGATATTCAGACTGCTTCTCCCTGTCTATTGCAAGGGAACGTCTTTTTTCACGATCCGAAACAACCTTACCACCGGCATCAACAAACTTATCAAAAAGTTCCTTTCTCCCGATTTCATCAATATCGTTAATCCTGATATTTTCCTTGGTCTTATCAATTTCTTTCATAAACAATCCATTAAAAATCAGTATAAAAAAGTAATATATTGCAATATGTAATAAAGTTAATTACTTAACTTCAATCCGGAATAAACTGCTCTTAGCCCACCGGCCGCCTCAGGAGAGAAGGAACTGGAAACAGCACAGTTAGACTAAATTCAATATTCATATAAATAAATCAATCGGGCCCTAAAGAAATAGTATCTTCATAATAAAGAGTTAAGTCAATTATTTTATTCTTGATTAAAATCATCATCACATATATTTTTACAGTATTATCAGGAATGTAGAGGTTATGCAATGAATAAAATAGGAATAATCGGGGCAGGAACCATGGGAACTGATCTGGCCCAGATAACAGCTGAGGCTGGATTTTCTGTAAAAATATACGATATTGATGAAAGAAAATCTCTCAACGCATTGAATACAATCTTTACAAGGCTCACAACCTATCTGGAGAAAAAAAGGATCAAAGAAGGTGATAGCCAGAAAGTCAGGGCATCAATCAGTATTGTAACCGATATGTCAGAGTTGGCAGATTCTGATATGGTTATTGAGTCAGTATTTGAGGATCTTGGAGTAAAGCAGGAGGTATTTCATGAACTGGATGAAGTATGCAAACCTGGAACTGTGCTTGCCTCAAATACTTCATCTATTTCAATCACTGAAATTGCTTCAGTTACAGAACGCCCTGAATCTGTGATCGGGCTCCACTTCCTCAACCCGGCCAGGGTGCTCCCCCTTGTGGAAATTGTACCCGGCTTTCTTACTACAAGGGAAACAGTGGAAATGGCCAGAACAGTGATAAAAAAACTGGGGAAGGATTTTGTCGAAGCCAAAGATTATCCCGGATTTTACCTTAACCGGATTCTCTACCCCATGATCAATGAAGCGATTTTTCTCCTCTACGAAGGGGGTACTAAACCTGAAGTAATTGACAAGACAATAAAAAAAGGCCTTAACCTCCATATGGGCCCGCTTCAGATAGCTGACCTGGTAGGCCTTGATGTGATACTTGCTATTGGTGAACAGATGATGAGAGGGTATGCGGATCCTAAATACAGGCCATGCCCCCTTTTAAAAAGATATGTGGCATCAGGCTACCTTGGTAAAAAATCGGGACGCGGATTTTATGTATACTGAGATCAGCCCCCTGTCCCCCAAAGGGGGCACGTAAAAGGAAAACTTGTGTTAGTAGATGAACCAGGGTATAAAACAACTGTATATATTGTTGAACTTGCAAATGAATTGATAAATGATATGACCAGTTCAGAAAAATATTGTGATTTAATTCAGTAATTATTCCTAAAGATATTTTTTAGTGCAATAATGATCTTTTCCATATCCCCGCCACCTAAGGCGGCGGGGATAATAGAGCATTATATTTCAAAAAAAAGTTAAGGAATTAACAGTGGATTTAATTAACAAATTGCGAATTAAAGATAAAGATATATTAAAAACTGGAAAAGTTACAGGAATGATAAAAATTAAATTATATAAGCAATATTTAGATAACTCGTGCCCCCGCTGGGGGACAGGGGGGAAAGCAAAAAAATACTCTCAAGAGGGGAATGTTTTATTTTGTATCCCGAAAATCCGGAATAAGCCATGAAAAAAAAAGGATCCATCATCTCACTTATTCTGATCCTGGGGCTCACCCCCCTGTCGGCATCACTCTTTGAAGAGCTGGACAAAGCCCCGGAAGGCGCGCATAAGGGGCAGATGTTTCTTGGTGCAACCATCGGGATGGGGATCCCCATGGGGGATATGATTTCTCATGAAGAGAAATTTGTAAAAGGGGACATTTATACTTTTCCGGATATTGGTACAACAAAGGAACTCCTTGTTACCCACCTCTCCTATGATTACGGAATAAACTTTGAATATATGCCCATAGATTATGTTGGTGCAAAAACAAAACTGAAGCGGGTAATAGTGGTACAAAGAACCCTTTTCGGGTCTAATTACAAAAACTGGAATGAGCCTGTATTTGAAAGCTTCCTCCTTACAGCTGGCCCCTCATTTCACCTTACAAACAGAAAGATGTGGGATATTACTCTATCCCCTTTTCTGGGCTATTTTACAGGAAAATATACAGCAACACCGATCGCAGCAGAACTGCTGGATAGCTACAGCGGGAGCAGAAAAAGGGATGTTTCAGGAGTGGCCTACGGTATTGATTTAAGCTTTGTGGCCTATTTAAGCGGAGGTTTATATATTTCTGCAGGGATTGAATGGACAACCTACCCCATGAGTTTCAGTCCAGGATTTAATCTGACACATGACGGCAAAACATACATGGATGGAAAAAACTCCGGCTCTCTTCAAACTGCAAACCTTGTCATTTCTGCAGGCTATGCCTTTGACAACTGATCCTCTCTTGAAGTAATCTTCTTTAAAAGGCGAAGCACGCTGAGGGTAACCCATCTGTCTGCTTCTTTCCCCTTGATAATACCGGGATGCCTTTTCTCACTTTTCCATATACCTCCAGGCCCCTGTTTTTTCATTAATTCATTAAAGGGCTTACCGCTTCTTTTATCAGGCCATAGGTCGCTGGAAAAAATAATATCAAGAACAGATACTGAATCAACCTGAGTCATTACAGGATAGCCCCTTAAGCCTAAATCTATTATCTGCCCGCACTGAAGAATCTCTTTTCCGGAATCGATAAAGATTTTTCCGGATAAAAAATATTCAGCAGCCCTGTTAATAAAGGGGATATAATCACTTCTCCCTGATTCAATTAATGCCTCAGCACAGGATGCTGTTGCTACAGGGCAGCTCTTTCTGGTATTATCCTTTTCAAATTCCACTCCCCTCCCCGGCTTTTTAAAAAACATGAGGCGGAGGGAATCACATGTACCATTAAAAGGACAATGAAGCCACCCACCATCAAAGCGCTGATTTTTAATGATCCATTCAAGCCCGCCTGCAGCTCTTTCCCGGCAGCATCCCGACTTAAGTAGAGCCCTCACCATCAGACCTGTTCTGCACCCTGTAGAAGTAAGGGGATTCCAGTCCAGAGAAAAACCCTTATCATCTGATGATAATTTATCAATAAGAAAAGATGCTGCAGCAGTCATAAACCGTGAGTCACACCTGTACCCGCACTCTGCAGCAAAAAGAAAATGCCAGAGAGTCCCCCTGTAGAAAAGATCTACATTTTTCATATCACCGGGAATCCCTTCATTTGAAACAGAGGAGGAGGCGGGAGAAGATAGATTCTCCAGAATAGAATAATCAGCAGCCCCCTCAGAAAGCAGGTCCCTTTTTGCAAGATATGTTATAACAGGGTCAGCACTGTCAACAAGCCATGGTATGGGATCACCTTTAAGATACCGGTTGATCATGGGAACCTGCTGTCCGCTAAAATACTGGCTATGGAATAATCGTAATCTGTAGTAATTTTAAAGTTACATGGATCACCTGAAACCATGGAAACATCTACCCCCATATTCATCACCAGGGAAACATCATCAGTTGCAGAAGAACCCTTACCGGTTGCAGCTTTTTCATGAGCCATTCTGATAATATCGTACCTGAACCCCTGCGGTGTCTGTGCGTAATAAAGGCTACCCCTTTCAGGTATATCCTTAACTATACTATCCTGTATAACAGCTACAGTATCAACTGCAGGGATATAGGTTCCAGCTGCCCCTGTGATTGAAGCTTTATAAACAACATCACTGATGATTCTCTCTGTTACAAAGGGGCGGGCCGCATCATGGAATAGTATAATATCATCATCATTAAAGGGGAGAGCCTTTAATGCATTAAAAGAGGAATCGGAACGCTCCCTCCCCCCTTCAACAAATGCTGCAATTTCCGGGTACTCTTCTGAGGTGAAATCTGAGCGGATTATATCCATAATCCCTTTTTCACATACAATTATTGCCCTGTCAACTGCAGGGGAATTAACAAAAGCATCAACAGAACATTTTAAAACAGAACGATTACCAAGCATCAATAACTGTTTAGGGGTTTGTGAATTAAGCCTTAGCCCTTTCCCCCCTGCAAGAATTACAGCATAAACCATATAAATATCCGGAAAGAAAAAATTTTACTGGATGAAAAACTGTTTTATTACAGTTTGAATTCCTTAACTTTTTTTTGAAGTAAAATGCTCTAATATCCCCGCCGCCTTCAGCGGCGGGGATACCGGGAAAAGCATAATTACACTAAAAAAAATATTCAGGAATAATTACTGTTTTATTATAAAATTTAATTGAAGAATAATCAAGCAGGAAATAATTTAATTTTACCGGTAATATAGGGTAACAGTAAATTATTTTGGGATAAGCCTGTCATTCCGGCCGAAGTGACAACGTAGGCAAGCATTTATAGAAACATCCTGTTTCGTGCTTGCAGGCAGCCATCGGGGCAGCACTGCGGGAATCTCATGAAAATTCAGGGGTTATGAGATTCCCGCATGCGCGGGAATGACAATGTCCACTAAATTTGACTGCTACCAGCAATCCTGATTAATGGGATAAAAAAAAATAAAAGAGGTCCAATTTGGCCAGTGCAGGAATTATTACAGTGAGCGACAGATCGTCAAGGGGGGAGCGGGATGATGTTTCAGGTCCTGTTATAAGGGCCTGGGCTGAAAAGATGGGCCTGGAAATTGCAGATGAAATTATTATCCCTGATGATACAGAGGTTATTAAAGAATCCCTTATAAAATTTTGCGACAGAAGGATCAGCCTTATTCTTACTACCGGGGGTACCGGCTTTGCACCCAGGGACAATACCCCTGAGGCTACAAGAGCAGTGATTGAACGGGAAGCACCCGGCTTTGCTGAGGCAATGCGGAGAAAGTCCATGGAAATAACTCCCCATGCCATGCTCTCAAGGGCTGTTTCAGGTATACGGGGAAGAAGCCTTATAATAAATCTTCCAGGAAGCCCCAAGGCTGTAAAGGAGAACCTGGAATTTATTGAAAAAGCCATACCCCATGCACTGGAACTTCTTGCTGACAAGGTTACAGACTGTGCAGAGGTGAATAAAGATAAATGAAAGAGATTCCTGACTCCATAATCGTAAAAAAGGGGGACATCACTAAGGAAAAATGTGATGCAATAGTTAATGCCGCAGCACCACCATTGTTAGGGGGCGGGAGTGTTGATGGAGCAATACACAGAGCAGCAGGCCCGAGCCTCCTTGAGGAGTGCAGAAAACTTGGCGGGTGCAGACATGGAGAGGCAAGGATAACCGGTGCATATAATCTCCCTGCGAAATTTGTTATACACACGCCAGGACCTGTATATAAAGATGGTAAAAGTAATGAAGCAGAGATTCTGAAAAACTCATACTATAATTCCCTTCTTCTTGCAAAAAAAGAAAAATTAGCCTCAATAGCTTTCCCTGCAATATCCACAGGTGTTTATGGATACCCGAAAGCGGAAGCTGCTGAAATAGCTGTCAACAGCGTAATAGATTTTATGAAAAATGAAGATTATATAGTAAAAGTCATCTTTGTTCTTTTTGATGAGGAATCGATGAGGATCTATAATAAAATAATTGAAGGAAAAAATAATGAACTATCCTGAACTGATGAAAAAAAGCGCGGAAAAATATTCAAGTATTGTATGCATGGGCCTTGATCCTGTACTTGAAGATATACCTGAGAAATCGGGGACACCTGGTGAAATAATCTTTAAATTTTATGAAAATATTCTTAACTGCATTGTTAAAAAGAATATCTACCCCGGAGCTGTAAAACCTAATTATGCATTTTATGCACAGTACGGCATTGACGGAATAAAAGCCCTTGAAAGTGTAATAGAAATATACAAAGAAGCGGATATTCCTGTAATTCTTGATTTTAAAAGGGGCGATATAGGTACAACAGCAAAAGCATATGCTAAAGAGGCCTTTGAATTTTTCAAAGCTGATGCAGTAACACTATCACCATACCTGGGCTATGATTCAATTGAGCCCTTTATTTCAGGATACCCTGACAAGGGGTATTATATTTTAACTAAAACATCCAATAAAAGCTCTACAGAGATTCAGGATGTTAAAACCGGCGATAAGGAATTTTTTCTCTATATTGCGGAAAAGCTTGTAGAGTGGTATCACCCCGGAATAGGATCAGTAGTTGGAGCAACATACCCGGAACAGCTGAGCAGAATTTCCAATATCTTTATCAATTCAGGGAAGGAGATCCCCTATCTTATACCAGGTGTTGGTACCCAGGGGGGAAGTATTGATGAGGTAATGGCAATATTGAAAAGATTCACTGATGTGAGAATACACAGGATCAATGCTTCAAGCTCAATTAATTATGCATGGAAGAAGTATAAAGAGATGAGATATGACGAAGCAGCAGTAAATGCCCTGAAAATTATGAATGAAGAGATCGGCATAGGGGTCTGATGAAAATCAGGTCTGCATAAAGAGATTGTTCAATACCATTCTGCTCAGGATGCTCACTACTACCCGCATTTATGCTCCCGGCCCCCAGCCGATTAACCTGACGTGCTGAATGAACTTATTCCGGCTTCCCCCGGAGGGGGATGAAAAAATTCTGCTCATATTTTTATTTAATTAATGATAGAGTAAAACAAACAAGTCAAAAATAGCACAAAAAAAAGTTAATTAACCCCCTTCGGGGGTGGCGGGAAATGATTTCCCGGGGGAAAAGAATTCATTCCGCCGGGGGCTTAGCCGAATTAATTGTTCGTTGAAAGAAGCGGGTAGTAGTGAGACCCCGCATGAGGAGGGTATTGAACAGAAATTATAATCAGTAATTATTCCTAAAGATATTATATAGTGCAATAATGATGTTTCCCATATCCCCGCCGCCTACGGCGGCGGGGATATTAGAGCATTTTATTTAAAATAAAAGTTAAGGAATTAACACTGATTTATAATACTAAAGATCAATTATTCCGAAACTGTAAGGGTAAGCTGAATAAACAATCCCCGAATCTTTGTAAAACTCCTCCATCTCCGATTCATCAATAAATGATAGAGAGGATGGATTCTCAGAGAAATCTTCTGTTAAAATCTCTTTAAGATGAGCATATACACCTCGATGTATAAGGAGAGATGATGATGCAGGATCTATATTCTCCAGTTCGCTGCTGTTTTCACCGGTAAGGGCAAATACAGGTTTGATAAAATTACTCCTCTCCTGCATAGTACGGTATCCCCTGCTCCCTGTAAAAACCTGGTAAAAGTGAAAAATGGACCCGTCCCTGTAGCTGTTATATATATGAAGACGCCTGTTAAAATTATCCTTCTCTGCAGAAGCAATTATTTCAAGGATTATACCCTCATCAAGGGGTTCCTCTCCATAAGCAATAACATTATAAAGCCTTGATACAGGGGGATTATGAGCAAATTTTTCAAATCCCCTGTAGAATGATGAAGCATCAGTAATAGAGATATGGAGATCAGTAACAAGAGTATGAACACGTTTTATAATTAAATCAGGATTCCATTTCAAGAAATCATCGCTTTTAAATCGTACCCCTTTAATATATAATGGATCAGGTGAATCTGTGAAATCGGGGATTGAATCTGAACTCTGCGAAAGACCTGTTCTGGCTTCAACATAGGAGGTTATATCCTTAATATCTGAAAAGGTGAAACCCCACCCTTCATGATAAAAATATGGGGGTTTCCGGAGAAAAGAAATATCTTCAGCCTCCCCCCTATCCCTTATCACTGTTCCAGGGAGTATCATCAAGGGATAGAGTTCAATAGAGTCGCCAAAACCGTGGTCAACAAGGGTATCAACAGTAAGCTTAAAGCTTTCCGGAGTATCCCCGGGAAGACCGGGAATGATGCCGATTTTAAGCTCAATCCCCGCATCTTTAAGATACTCCATACCCTGAAGTTCCTTTGCTGTATCAGAATCCCTGCAGACATTTTCAAGTGAGCGCCTGTTAAGTGACTGAAGACCCACTTCCAGTGAGGCAAAACCGGCTTCATACATAAGTCTGGCTGTTTCAGGGTCTATCCTGTCTGTGCGGATTTCAGTGTGGAGTTTTATGCCGGGATTAACTCCTTTAAGTTCAATAAGCTTCTCCCTGAACTGCGGTGATCTGTCAAAAGCGGGTGAAAGAAGATAAATCTCCTCAATAGCCCCGGGATTCTGCAGTACCTGCGTAAGTGTATTAAAGGGTATCTCCCGTACCCTGGAAAAATTTTTTGAATAGTAGCAGTAGGAGCATCTGTATGGGCAGCCCCTTGTCATTTCTATGAATACGGAACCGCCAGGCATAGTATTCAAACGCCTGGAAGAGAGGGGTTCAATAATTTTCAATGGATCAATAAGTTCTGAAGCGGGCTGTATAAAAAGAGGGTTGCCATTTACATAGACCGGTTCAATTTGATCATCTCTGAATAGCTGCTCAAAAAACCACTCACCCTCACCTGATACAAATCCGTTAACAAAGGGTTGATGCTCATTAAGGGCAATAGAGCCATATGCAATTTCAGGCCCGCCAAAAAATATCTGTATAGTGCTGTTCCTTTCTTTGATCTTTAATGCAATGGCAAGATTTCTCTCAATATTCCAGAGATAAGATGTAAAGCAGACCATATCAAATGAAAGATTCTCTATATAGGTTATAATTAATTCATCACTGCATAGAGATGAAAGCACATTGGGGAGTGTTTCACAATAATTTCCGGGGAAATTGGTATTTATATAACCGGATAAAAGAGCTGGAGCATACTCAACATTTGCATTAATATAGCCTCTATTGTGATCGGCTAAAGGTAGCTGAATAAATAATATTCTCATTGCAATGTCAATTCCTTAACTTTTATTTGAAATATAATGCTCTAATATCGAGGCTGTCTCAAAAGTCGGATTTTCAAGGTTTTGTCATTCCGGTTTTGCAACTTCAATTATTGCAAATACCGGAATCTCCTGATTAAATCAGGCCTAAGAGATACCGGCATTCCGCTACGCTACAGCCGGTATGACAAGAAAATTACTTTTTGGACAGCCCCGATATTAGAAACAGCATAATCACACTAAAAGATATCTTTAGGGATAATTACTGTTAACATTATACAAAAAACCTTAAAAGATGTTGAAAAAAGAATCATAACATGCATTAGTTGTTTAATTGCAACTATAATGAAATTATATAAGAGATAAATTGATAAAAAAAAGTCCGCCAAAAAGATGGAATGTCCTCTGCGTAGATGACAGCAGGCTAAGCAGGGCATTTATAGAGAAAACCCTCGCGCCTGTGAACATCGATGTTGATATGGCGGAAAACGGATTGGTAGGGATAAAAAAAGTCTCTTCCGGTAAGTACGACCTTATCCTTGTTGATATTATAATGCCGGAAATGGACGGATTCGAATTTTTGAAGGAATTCAGGAAGATAAAAGCAAAGGAGTTTATACCTGTAATTTTTATGACAGGCCTGGATGACCTGAAAAGCAAAATAAAAGGCCTCAATATCGGGGCTGATGATTACCTCATGAAACCTCTTAATGAAAATGAACTTGTTGCCAGGGTAATATCCCTCCTGAGACTCAAAGACACCAATTCCGAGCTGTATGAAAAAAATCAGCTCATCAAACGGGAACTTGAAGCTGCAAAAAAAATTCAGCGCTATATTATCCCTTCAGACTTTACTTATATTAATTACCCCTCAGTAAGCGGAATTTATCACCCTATTGATGACATAGGGGGGGACTTCTTTGACTGTATCAAAATTGATGAAAACAGAACTGCCCTGATGATCGCAGATGTGACAGGTCACGGTATACCTGCGGCTCTTACTATGACAATGTCAAAAATGCTTTTCACTATATACGCGGATAAATTTAACGGCTCTGCAGGTGTAATGAAAGAGATTAACATGCATCTCCGGGGAACACTTCTTGATACTCAATACATTACAGCATTTTACGCTCTTTTCGACAGCAGAGAGAGTAAACTTACATTTACCAATGCCGGACACCCGAGAGGTCTTTTTTACAGGAAATCAAAGGGGAAAGTTATGGCTCTTGATACTTTCGGCCTTTTTCTGGGTATATCTGACAATATTGAATATGAGGAGAAAAGCATCACCGTGGAAAGGGGAGACCGGCTCCTCCTCTATACTGACGGTATCAGTGAGCTGAAGGACAGTTCAGGTGAAGAGTTCGGTGAGGAGAGGCTGGCAAAATTTATCAGGGAAAATCATCAGACCCGCGGGGAGAGCTTCAATTCCAATCTCCTTAAAACTGTTAACAGTTTCAGCAGGGAGAGCGAAAGGAACGATGATCTGGCATTTTTAAATATCGAATTTTAAATCAATGAAAAGCACCCTATATATAAGAGTAATAAACGGAATTATTATTCCGGGACTTGAATATGAAATCTCAGGAAAATCAGAGCAGAAATTTATAGCCCTTTCAGCTGTATACCCCCTGCAGAAAGAGGAGAAATCACACTTCACAGTATCGATTAAAAGACTCACTGAGAAACTTCAGATCGGTTTTATTGCAGAGAAAAATAAACCCGCATTTGAAAAATGGTTCCGCTCAATTGTTGAAAAAAATTTGAAAAAAACGGAATTTATTCTTAAAGCAGTAACCGGGAAAGAAATAAAGGGTATCTCAATAAGTGAAGAAGAACGGTTCAGTAAAAGTAACTCCTATGAATATCTGCTCATTATAAGGGGTGGGAAAAAAGAAAACCGGGTTAGAATTCTTCTGGAGAACCGGTTTTTTAATCTCTTTTATCCTCAACTTAACAGTACAATTCAGTATAGTGATATCCTAAATGAGATTTCCCCATTCTTTGATAATCCATATATAATTCAGCCCCGCTTTGAAACAATAATTGAAGATCTCCCCCATGAAGAGGTATCAAACCTCTTTAACCAGATGCTCAAAACCTCAAGACTATCCCCCTATGAAATAACCGCCCTGATTTTATATAATCCTCATCTTAAAATGAAAATAATTAATTCCCTCTCAGAAAATATTAAGAAAGATATAAAATTTAATATTAATAAATACAGAGGAATGAACAGGATAACAAAAAAAGACTCCGCAGCTGCAGTATACTCAATTGAAGAAGGAGTGAGAGATCTTTTATTGAAAGAGAAGAGCAGCTACTCAAGGGAGCTTTTATATATTTCGGAGATCCTCAAAAAAATTTACAGGTACGGATTATATCTTAAGAAAGATTTTGATACAAGGTTAAATGAAATCGAAAAGAAGTGGGGAATGGAGAAGGTACCCCCTCTTTGCAGTGACAGGATACTTAATGCTGCTTTCAGTGATAATGAGGGGAGAAGAAAAAGTATTCTGGAAAAATACCTGCCGGAGAGAAGAATCGAAGAAATTTTCGCTCTGGATGAAAACTTTTCACTGAAAGAGAAAATCGAAGCGGAGATAGAATTTCTTACGCAATTCCGGAAAAAATATTTTGAAACAAATCATAAAGGTCATGAAAGCTTCAGCTACCTGATTTCAGGTATGCATAAAAAAAACGATTTTCTCTTTCTGCTCCGGGAAACAGGGTGGTTTACACTTGCCACAGCCCTTAAAGGGGCGGAGGGAAAAACTGCAGATAAAATACTACAGAATATTCCTCCCCCTGCTTCAATGCTGATAAAAGATGTATTGAATAAAAAATTAAATCCGGATATTCTCCATGATGAAAAACAGATTCAGAAAGCAGGGAAAATATGTGTGGATACTATTATCTCCCTCTACAATGACTGTTTAATTGAACTGGAGGATTAATAAAATTAAAGAGTTTCACCGGAATCATCTGCGGATTCATCATCAGGGGTTTCCTGATCAGGTATGCCGTCTGAATAATCCCCCGCAATCAGCGGTACAGGCTGTTCCGGTATTGTATCTGCAGCCTTATCATTTATAAATGCTTCAAGTTTATTGATACCGTCACGTAATTCATGAAACTCGGACAGATTAAGGGCAACTCCCTTCTGTGTGGGCTTGTAAATATCATTACCGCTGCTGTCTCTCCCTGCAAGATACCAGATCCTGATATTAATCAGCTCCTTCCCTTTAAACTCGGAAACCTCAATCCTTATTATTTCGCCAGCGTTTCTCTGAATATCCTTAATAAGTACAGTCATAAAACTCTCCTTTATCTTCTCTCAGTAATAATCGTATTACTGCTGAGGTTTAAAAAATTATAAGTCAAATCAATGTTAATTCCTGAAAATATATTTTAGTGTAAAAATGGATTATTTTATATCCCCGCATACTTCGACGGAGGGGATAATAAAGCATTTCTACATGATAATAAGTTCAGGAATAAATAGTGAAGCCAAAATTAGTATATAGATCAGACGGGTCAATTAAAAGTATAAATATTAACAAAAAAGGGGCGCATTAAAAGCACCCCTCTTTGCATATGAATCAGAATAAAACTTAGAAGCTGTACGCTATACCAAGGTTAAGCTGCAAAGCAGTTTCGCCCCTTGCTGCGATATCAAGGAACTTGAATCTTCCTTCAACCATAAGGGTCAGTGGACCGGTAATTTTAAAATCTGATCCAAGAAAAAGGTCAACGCCCGCATCTGAATCTTCATCATATGTATTATCAGAATCTGTATTATAATAGTTTAATGAAGGACCAAAACCTATAAATGGGGCAATAGATTTTTTACCCATAAAAAACCAGTACCAGTCCATGTGGATACCCCATACATCTATGGCATCATGATTTTTCCGGTCAAGGGTAAAAAAATCAACACTGGGACGGAAATTAAGGTCATTAAAAAGAAATTTACCCATGTCAAAATAGATACCGAAATTAGGTGTATCATCATAATTCTTCAGGTCATCCTTTGGCATTGTATAACCCCCCTTTATGCCTATTGTAGCTGCACTGGCATTATTATAGGTAAAGGTGAACAAAATTGAGAGTGCTAATACTGTTAAAAGTATTTTTTTCATCTGAAAACTCCTGAACTAAATTTTATTGTAAAATATTTGCCGGATAATAGTGATGCAGATACCAATTTTCCATGGATTATCTAAGCAATTATTTTTATCCTTCAGATTAATATAGTGTATAAGGAGGGAAATGTCAATTGAAAAGAGTGCAGAATGTTAAGTATAAGTAACAATAAGAGCTTATCTGATTATTAAAAAAAATTAAATGCGTCTATATTCAATAATGATTTCTAAACTTTTTAGCTCTTTCCGGATTCGTGGGATATAAAGGGAGTACTTCTTTGCTTTTCCCCCTGTCCCCCAAAGGGGCACGAGTTATTTATTATCACTCTGAAAATATAATTGTTACCACTTTGATAACTATTCCCTTTATATTGTTCCGCATATCTTTTGCAAGCTAAACAAAAGGATGTTTTAATACTTTTGATTCACCAACTTGCTCAAGATTATATTTTACGTGCCCCCTTTGGGGGACAGGGGGTTGACTTCGGTAGATGCGGTGAACAAATAATATTATTACTCTTCCCAAAAATTAAGGAATTATCAAAGAAAAAAATGTGTATATTTGTTTGACATCTATTAAGATAAAAAGCGTAAGTAATTAAGTATTAAGCAAACTGAGGCTAAAATGAAAAAAACACTGATCATGATAATATCTGACAATAATCTTGAATTCATAAACCGGGGTATTCTGGAGATAGGGAATATTGAAGATGCAGATCTTCTGATTATAGATGAAGCATCTGAATATGATATCCTTGAAGAAATCGCGGAACATAAATCTGTAAAGTGCATCCTCCATACCCAACCCCTGGGATACGGCGCATGTATTGTTGAATCGATAAATTATGCTAACAGCTTTGAATACGAATATCTCATTACTGCAGACTGCAGGGCGGAAAAATTCAGGGATAACATAAGCACAATACAGAATAATCTCAATTACGGCTATGATATTGTAACCTGCAGCAGAATTCTGGAAAATTACAGACATGATTTGATTGAAAATAATATTATCGAAATGCTTGATGCAGTGGCTCTATGCCTCAGAGAGAGTACAGGGCTTGATCTGACAGATCCCCTCTCCCCGGACAAGGGGCTGGGATTAAAAAACATGGAACAGATTTTCCTTACAGAAGAGGGTCAGGGGGCTCTTCTGCAGCTATTTGTTCAGGCAGTTTACTTCGGATACACGGCGTTAGAGATCCCTGCTGAAGAAGACATGAAAATCGTAAAAAACGATTTTGAAAGTGACGAGCCTCTTGATGAATTTTTATCTGTAATTGAAACAGAAAAATATCTCTACAGCAAAGGGAGTATTAATTAAATATTTCAGTTAAGAGATAACGGTAGAATTCTGGAGATATAGTCATTCCCGCGAATGCGGGAATCTCATAAATCGTGATTTTTTCAGGAAGAATCCAGCAGTGCAGCAATGATGAATGCCTGTGTTATCACTTTAGCCGCAATGACAGACTTTCTACCTTGAATTCATCTGCAGTAAAGAGAAGCCACTGTTTTTATGATTGACAGAGCATAAAGGGAACCGGATAAAACATACTGGATATTTATATTTCCGCAACAGGAAAAATTTATTAAATAATCCCATGATGAAGGAATGACAAAACCGTTAATTATTCAAAGCGATAACACCCTCCTCCTTGAGGTGGATCACCCCGATTTTGAGTTCACCAGGGACGCCATTTCCCCCTTTTGTGAACTGGAAAAAAGCCCTGAGCATATACATACTTACAGAATAACACCATTATCTTTATGGAATGCTGCAGCATCAGGCCTGACAAGCGAAAAGATTCTGCAGGAACTTTCAAATTATAGCCGCTACGAAATTCCCCAGCCGGTTATAACAACAATAAAAGAGCAGATGAAGCGTTACGGGCTGCTGAGCCTGACAATGGAAAATGATGACCTGGTGCTATGCTCAAAGGATTCAATACTCCTGAATGAAATTACCCATAATAAAAAGCTGCAGAACTATCTTATTGAAAGACTCGATGCCTACAGGATCAGGGTAAAAAAAATATACAGGGGCCACATTAAACAGGCCCTGATTAAAATCGGTTTCCCTGTAGAGGATCTGGCAGGCTATGAAGAGGGGGACCACTGTGATATTACTATCACACCTGCCGGGATTGATGAAACCGGACTTGAGCTGAGGGATTACCAGAACAGCGCAATAAACGCCTTCCACAGAGGGGGGGGACCGGAAGGGGGGAGCGGAGTGGTTGTGCTCCCATGCGGTGCAGGTAAAACAATAATCGGCATAGGTGTAATGGATGTGCTGAAAACCCAGACACTGATCCTGGTGACAAATACAATCGCATTAAGGCAATGGAAGGATGAACTTCTGGCTAAAACAGATATTACCCCCGATATAATCGGCGAATATTCCGGGGACAAAAAAGAGATCAAGCCTATAACTATAGCAACATACAACATTCTTACTTACAGAAAGAATAAAAAAGAGGAATTTCTCCATTTTGATATTTTCAACTCAAAAAACTGGGGACTCATTATTTATGATGAGGTTCACCTCCTCCCTGCACCGGTTTTCAGGCTCACTTCAGAAATTCAGTCAAAAAGACGGCTTGGTTTAACTGCAACATTAATCAGGGAAGACGGGCTGGAAACAGATGTTTTCAGTCTTATAGGCCCCAAAAAATTCGACATGCCCTGGAAAATTCTTGAAAGGTCGAACTGGATTGCAACAGCCCTCTGCACAGAGATCAGAATAGAACTACCTGAAAATTCAAGGATGGAATATTCATTATCTAAAGACAGGGAAAAGTTCAGAATATCATCAGAAAACCCGAGAAAGATAGACTTTGTAAAAAGGATTGTAGAGTATCATAAAGGTGCAAATATAATAATTATAGGGCAGTATATTTCACAGCTTGAAGAGTTTGCCAGGGTCTTTAAGTTCCCCATTATTACAGGGAGCACACCCCTTGCAGAGAGGGAGGATCTCTATAAAAAATTCAGGGCTGGTATTATTAAATGTCTTATTGTATCAAAAGTGGCAAATTTTTCAATTGATCTCCCTGATGCTAATGTTGCCATACAGATATCAGGGACCTTCGGATCAAGACAGGAGGAGGCGCAGCGACTGGGCAGAGTTCTCCGTCCGAAAAGAGACGAGAATATCGCCTATTTCTACACTGTAATCACCTCCAATTCTGTAGAAGAAAGATTTGCTCACAACAGACAGCTCTTCCTCACAGAACAGGGTTATACCTATACTATACTTAATGAAGAGATGTTCAACTCAATTTTCGGAGAATCTTTGGATGAGAATATTTAGCATAAAAAACATAATAAAAGCAGTACTTGCAGCAGGAATAATTTTAACCCTTTTTATCTACTGTGCCTCTTCAGCAGATTTAAAAATTTATCTGGTTACAGAAGAGAGGGGAATTATTTTATCAGAAAACAGCGGAAGAAGCTGGAGCTCCTTTAACAAAGGTCTCCCGGATAAGGTTGAACCTTTGCGATTATACCGGGCTGGTAATTACCTTTATCTTACAACCTGGTCATCAGGTCTTTACAGAAGTGAAGAGGCCTCCCCGAACTGGGTTAACATAAGTTCACCCGATTTCAAAACAAGAAGCATTTACTTTGATGATGCTGAATACAGAAAAATTTCAGCATTTAACTTTGACCCTGAAAACCCGGACTCACTTGTAATAGCGACCAAGCATACAATATACAGATCAGAGAACAGAGGGGACACATGGATAAAACTCCCCAGGACCGGGCTTCATGAAAGAAATTATATAACAGCCCTGTCTGTAACAGGGAAACGAATTTACGCTGGAACATCCTTTAACGGCATATATGAATTTAACGGCTCCAGATTTACTCATGCGGGAAAGAACCTTCCAGGTGAACCATATTCCGGAACCCTCACATTTACTGAGCAGGTAACCTCATTATTCTCTGATAAAAAGATGGTAATGGCCGGATTCTTTTTCGGTTCAGGTATTTATTCTAAAAATCATAATGCAAAAACATTCCAGTACACTGCCGGGAGTGAAGATAAGGTTAAACACTTTTCTGTGGATGATATTTCAATAATTAATGGAAAGGTCTGCTATACATCAGGTGGAGAATTTTTCATGTCTGATGAAAATAAAAAACCTCTCCCTCTTGATAATATCAATTCTGTAATAAAAAATGCATCTGAAAGATACAGAATAATCTCTGCCACGGTTACTTCCAAAAGCGGTGCCTACCCTGCTCTCTCCGCAGTTCCGGAAAGGACTGACAGCAGTAAACGATCTGAGACTACAGGAGGGAAAAATTCAATTTACCTGAGCGTTTCTGCTGTAAGGAGTAACCTGAACAGATACATAAAAATTGCAAATGAAACCGAAATAAACGCCTTTGTTATAGACATGAAGGATGATTTCGGAAATATTTATTTCCCTTCAAAACTGAAAACCGTAACAGAAATCAGATCACAGAGAAATCCGGTTAACGTAAAACATATCCTGAAAACAATGAAAGAGAACAATATCTATTCCATAGCACGTATTGTAGTTTTTAAAGATAACAAAATGTATCAGGGATATAACAGCAGGTATGCCATAAAAAACCGCAAAACAGGTAAGCCATGGAAAGGTACAGAGCATGAATACTGGGTGGATCCCCATTCTGAATTTGTTCACGATTACAACATCGGGCTTGCAAAGGAGCTTGCTGAAATGGGATTTGATGAAATCCAGTTCGATTATATCAGGTTCCCCTCTGACGGGCCAATACACCTGTGCAATTATACACACAGAAAAGATAATGATACCTATAAATCTGAAATTATGGTTGATTTTTTAAAGAAAGCGAAAAAAAATCTAAATGTACCTGTTTCTGTTGATATATACGGATTCAACTCATGGTATCATTTCGGAAACTGGATAGGCCAGGATATGGAGGCTTTATCAAGGGTTGTTGATGTAATAAGCCCAATGGTATATCCGTCACATTTCGGAAGAAGCTTCTATATGAAGGGAGACAGGGCCGGGAGATCATACAGGATTGTATATGACGGCGGTAAACGGGCAATGAAGCTCATTGATCATTCAGTCCATATACGCCCTTATCTTCAGGCATTTAATCTCCTCTCCCCCACATGGGGTCCGGGGTATATTAACAACCAGATTAATGCGGCAAAAGAGAGCGGTCTCAATGGCTACACACTCTGGAATGCCAGGGGGGATTATGATACACCCTTCCAGGCTCTGAAAAATAAATGAGGATATGATGAAGTGCTTTGACATTAAATGGGATAATAGCAAAGAGTGCCCAGTAATACTTTTAGAAGGTGATATCACAGGTGACTCCAGTGATAAAATCCAGCAAGCATACGACAGGATAAAATCTGAAAAACATACTGAAACACTTATTTTTGATTTCACTAATTCGCAATATATAAACTCATCAGGAATATCTATCTTTATTCAGATGCTTCAGGAATACCAGGAACATAACGGCCGTTTCATTTTCACAGGACTCAACGAGCATATGAGCAAGGTTCTTGATATTGTAGGGATAACTGAATATATCACAATCTGTGATTCAATTAATTCAGCATTTAGTCTGAGTAAAAATAAATAATGGAGTATATATATGCCCCGAAAAAGTAAATCCCCTGAAGAATGTATACTCTCAATTGATGCGGGAACTCAGTCTATACGCGCAGCTATAATTGATCTACATGGAGACATCATAGAAATTGTGAAAACAGAGATAGATCCATATTATTCATCTAATCCGGGATGGGCTGAACAGGATCCGGAATACTTCTGGAAAAACCTGAAAATCACCCTGAAGAAACTGATGCAGAACAGAAATGTAAAGAAGGAATCAATTAAAGGGGTAACTATAACCACACAGCGGAACACAATGATTAATCTCGATAAAGAGGGGAACCCATTGAGGCCCGCAGTTATATGGCTGGACAGGAGAAAGGCTAAAAAAGAAGCCTGGCCCCCTATCCATATCAAGGGTGCACTTAAAGCATTAAATCTCTATGATTCAGCCATATATGCTGTTATGGAATGTGAAGCAAACTGGATAAAGCAGAATCAGCCGGAAATCTGGGAGAGAACACACAAATATATATTTCTATCAGGTTTTCTAACATACAAACTTACAGGTGAATTTACAGATTCTACAGGGAACCAGGTAGGGTATGTACCATTTGATTTTAAAAAGCAGGAATGGGCAGGGAAAAATGATTTAAAATGGTCAATGTTTCATATAGAGAAGGAAAAACTCCCTGACCTGATAAAGCCTTCAGGTATACTCGGTTATATCACATCAAAGGTCTCTAAAGAAACAGGCGTACCTGCAGGGCTCCCTTTAATAGCAGCTGCTGCTGATAAGGCATGTGAGGTTCTGGGATCCGGCTGCACATCTCCCGATATCGCATGTCTCAGCTTTGGTACAACAGCAACAATCGAAACTACAGGTTCTAAATATACGGAAATTATCCCCTTTATGCCGCCATACCCCAGTGCAATACCGGGATTCTACAATACAGAGGTAATGATATACAGGGGCTACTGGATGGTCAGCTGGTTTAAAAATGAATTCGGCCATAGCGAAGTTGAACTGGCAAAGAAAAGAAAAGTAGCACCGGAGATAATTCTGGATGAAATGGCCGGTAAAATCCCGGCTGGTTCAATGGGGCTCATGCTTCAGCCATTCTGGTCCCCTGGTGTTAAAATACCGGGCCCTGAAGCAAAGGGTTCAATTATCGGATTTGGAGATGTACACACAAGGGCTCATGTATACAGGGCAATACTGGAAGGGCTCTCCTATGCCCTCAGAGAAGGGGCGGAAAGAACTGAGAAGAAGAACAAAGTGAAGATTGAAAAGCTCCGGGTATCAGGGGGGGGATCTCAAAGCAGGACCGCTATGCAGCTCACTGCTGATATTTTCAACAAAGCTGCAGAAAAGCCCCATACCTATGAAACCTCTGCCCTGGGTGCGGCAATAGATGCTGCTGTGGGATTAAAACTTTACAAGGATTTTGACAGTGCGGTAAAGGGAATGACCAGGGTTGGTGAAGTTTTTGAACCGTCGAAAGAAAACAGCAGAATTTATAATGATCTTTATGAAGGGGTATACATGCAGATGTATAAAAAAATGAAACCTCTATATGAAAATATCAGAAAAGCGACCAAATATCCTCCAATGATAGAATAAAAAAATAAATAAAGGGGCTCACATTATTTCATGTAAGCCCCTTTTATATACTATACTATACTATACTATACTATACTATTTTATTTATCATTTTGATTACTACTTCAATATCTTCAGGGTTCGCTTTATCAAGAAGCTTTCTGAATTCTACAAGCTCTTTGCCGTAATTCTTTTCATCAGCTGAAACAAATTTATCGCCAACACCGTAGAGAAGCCAGTCCAGCGAAATTTTATGTCTTATTGAAATACTTCTAATAAACTTAAATGAGGGATTCTGCGAACCGCATTCAACCTTTGCAACATAACGCCTGTCTATGCCCGCTGATTCACCAAACTCTCTCTGAGTAATTTTAAGCTCCTTTCTCACTTCTTTGATACGGAACCTGATCTGTTTGAAAAATTCTGCCTCCATTTCATCACTGAGTACGTCATTTGAAAAAAATGGATGATCCTTGTATCTTTCACGATACTTGCTTTCATTACCAATTGTTGTATTCATATTCCCTCTATCTTTGTTTATATTTTTGCACAAAGTATTATAGTCTCTATTTTTCCCGGGGGGAAATACCATTTTAAGACTATATCTATTGTTTATACGCTAAAAATAATTAACTCTGTAACTCCCAAATCTTACTGCACTTAGCAAGATTATTTATATTTAAAATCTTCAATAAATTTGAGACTTTAATAGTGTCTTTGTTACAGAAAAAGCCTAAAATGTCTACTTTAAAATGATTTCTAATAAAAAAAAATCGAAACTTATTTAAAAGTGGGGGGCAGATTCGTCTCAGCTCTCCAGATTCGCGCTAATACAAATTCTACAATCCATTATTGAAAACTTAAAAAATGTCCGGTATGGTACAATAACAGGAGAGAACTTAAGAGAATTGATTGAATAAAATATACTTTACATCATTTAAACAATAAATGAACTTAAATTCAGTAATTATTCCTAAAAATATTTTTTAGTACAATAATGATGTTTTCCATATCCCCGCCGCCTTCGGCGGCGGGGATATTAGAGCATTTTATTTCAAATATAAGTTAAGGAATTAACACTGACTTAAATTATAAAAGAATGAATCAGCAGCAATAAACAATGTCTAATAATAGAGCAGGTAAATATGATATCAGTCAATAATGCCCTGGAAATAATACTCGGCAGTACCCGTACAATCGAAAGTTTTGAAACATCTGATATTTTCAATCTGACCGGGAGAATTCTCTACAGCAACATTATTTCAGGAATAGATGTTCCTCAAAGAGATAATTCAGCTATGGACGGCTATGCAGTAATATATTCAGAAACCTCGAATGCTTCTGCAGATAATCCGGTATTATTGTCAGTTACTTCAGAAGTTCAGGCAGGGGGGGAATATTCAGGCTCCCCTTTAAAAAAAGGTGAAGCAGTACGTATTATGACAGGAGCCAATATTCCGGATGGTGCTGATGCGGTTATCCCCTTTGAAGATACAGAAGAGACAGATGGAAAGGTAAAAATATTCAAAAGCCTTGCAAAAAACGAGAATATACGTTTCAGGGGTGAAGATATACAGAAAGGGGACATTGTTTTAAAAAAAGGGGTAAGAATTGATTCTGCTCAGGCAGGTTTAATTGCTTCAATGAATATCAGCAGGGCTGATGTTTACAAAAAACCGGAAGTTGCTGTTATTTCCACCGGGGATGAAATTATTGAACTGGGGAGCAGCAATCCATCCGGAAAAACTGTTAACAGTAATGCCTACACCCTCTGTTCTGAAGTAAGAAAATATGGTGGTGAACCTGTTTACCTCGGTATAGTAAAAGATAATATTATAGAGACAACAGAAAAAATAGAAGATGCTATGAAGAGCGATATTATTATAACATCCGGGGGGGTCTCAATGGGGAAATATGACTTTATCCCCGATGTAATGAGGAACCTGGGTGTTGATATAAAAATTCAGAAAGTATTAATGAAGCCTGGAAAACCTGTTGTATTTGGACATATAGGGAGAAAATTATTCTTCGGGCTCCCCGGCAACCCCGTATCAGTAATGGTTTCATTTATGCAGTTTGTACGCCCTGCCCTTCTTAAAATGGCTGGTGCGGAAAAAATCAATAAACCTGTTATTGGAGCAAAGCTTACTGAAAATATAAAAAAGAAACCGGGCAGAAAACATTTTGTAAGGGGGGTCTACACAATCAGTAATAATCAATTCCATGTAAAAACAACAGGGGACCAGGGGTCAGGGATATTGAGATCAATGAGTGAAGCTAACTGCCTTATTATGCTTCCGGAAGAATCAGGAAATGCAGCACCCGGGGATATAGTGGATATCCAGCTCATTGATCATGGTGAAATATAATGACAGCGAAGGGTATACTGCTCTATTCAGGTGGGCTTGACAGCCTGCTTGCTGCAAAGCTTCTTATGGACCAGGGGGTTGAGCTTACCGGGCTTCATTTTATTCTCCCATTTTACCCCCCTGATTTTGATATTAATACACTCTCAGCTGTAAAACAGGCAGAACAGATAGGACTGAAACTGGAATTTTATAAATGCGGAAAAGAATATCTTGAGATGCTGAGAAACCCATTACACGGGTACGGAAAAAATATTAATCCGTGCATAGACTGTAAAATCTTCTTCATAAAAAAAGCAGCTGAATATATGATTAAATATAATGCAGATTTTGTAGCATCCGGCGAAGTAGTAGGGCAGCGGCCCATGTCGCAGCTTAAACACACTTTAAAGCATATAGAAAAAAGCACTGAACTTAAAGGGAAATTATTAAGGCCTCTGTCAGCAAAATTACTTGAGCCCACATTTGCCGAAATAGAGGGAAAAGTAGACAGAGAAAAACTTCTGGACATTAACGGAAGAGGGAGAAAACGCCAGCTTGAAATTGCTGCCGGCTATGGAATAACCGATTACTCATCCCCATCAGGAGGGTGTTTATTCACTGATGCGAATATTGCTGCACGAATACAGGACATATTTGATAATGAAACAGATATCAATGAAACAGATATATACTCTGCAACACTGGGAAGGCATTACAGGACTGAGAATAAGGGTAAAATAATTATAGCCCGCAATGAAAGAGAGAGCAGGGAACTGGAAAAATTAAAAGAATCAGCAGACTGCATGTTCTACCCTGTTTTCAGCGGACCCACTGTTTTTGTAAAGGGTAAGATCAGCAAAGATGATGAAGTGATGATTACAGCATTTATGGCTAAATACGGAAAACCTGAACCGGGAGAGAAAAGGGTATCCATGATATGCAGAGAGGGGAAAGAATCAACACTCTACGCAAGAGAAATGGATACTGAGTCATATAACAGGTTCAGAATATAACTATTAAAGGAAAGTCCTTATGATTTTTACAAAAAATAAAAAGAGTAAAAAAAATATATCATTCCTTGTTTCCGGAAGAGGATCAAACTTTCAGGCCCTTGCAGAGAAAGTTCAGAAAGGGTACATTAAAGCTGATATTAAGATTGTAATATCTGACAGGGGCGATGCGCCTGTTCTGAAAAAAGCGGAAATGATGGGAATAAATTCTCTATTTATTGACCCTAAAAAATTTTCCTCAAGGGAAGCGCATGAAAGGGAGATACTCCATATCCTCCATGATAAGGAAACTGACCTGGTTGTTGCTGCAGGCTACATGAGACTCCTCACACCGGTTTTTATAGAACCATTCAGAAACAGAATAATAAATATTCATCCGTCACTACTCCCTGCATTCCCCGGGAAAGACGCCCAGGGACAGGCTATAGAACATGGGGTTAAAATAGCCGGATGCACCTGCCACTTTATTGATGAAGGGACAGATACAGGACCGATTATAATGCAGACTGCAGTAGATGTAAGTCAGGAAGATACAGCTGATACTCTTTCTAAAAAGATACTGGTTCAGGAACATAAAATTCTATGTGAAAGCGTTAAACTTTTCTGTGAAGAAAAAATTAAAATTGAAAACCGAAAAGTATATATTATTTAATTATTTTCTTTCAAATTTTTTCTTAAGTCCCTGATCCCTGATCTGATAATATATTTCAAGACCCCCTGAAACCTGCTGACTCTTTAAAACAGTCCCCTGCTTAAGCGGCTTCTCGAACTCGCCGCTTATCTTGGAAATATCAGTAAATCTGCTGTCATTAAGCATCCTTACCCGGACAATATCCTGAAGTATTTTATGCCTGGCGCTGTCGATTGCACCATCAAGATCTTTTGAGATAATCCTGACTGTATAGGTATCTTCATCTGCCCAGCCAAGCTTTATATCAGAAGCATTTTCTTTTACAGGTACTTCCACCTTATCTTCTTTTACTATCTGCCTGTCAGAACTGCATCCGATAAAAAAAAGTAATAAAATTATTATAAATATTTTCATAAAGACACCCGATTAACTTGATTAATAGTATATTTCAAATTATATTTAATATAAATAGATTTACAGAAAAATCAATGATTATTATATATAATTCCGTTTGATGAAATATATTTTAGTGTAAACAATAAAGATACTAATAAAAAAAAGATTTTGAATGAGTGTTAATTCCTTAACTGTTTTTGGAAATAAAATGCTCTAATATCCCCGCCGCCTACGGCGGCGAGGATATGGGAAACATCAATATTGCACTAAAAAATTTTTTTAGGAATAATTGCTGAACATTATAATTTAAGGGAATCTGAAAATCAAATTATCATTAAAGAGGTACTCAAATTGGAAATACAAATAATTTTTACGTTTATAATATACTTATTCTGCACTGTTGTAATTACATATTACTATAATCTCCTTATTTCTAAAAATGAATATTCAAGGGATGAAATCGAGAAAGTAATGCCGCAGCTGGTAAGTATATGGAAAAAAATATCAGCAAAATATTCAGCATTAAATCTTATATTTATAATCAGTATTGCAGGATTAATAGGGGGGGGAATACCCGGAATAATGCATAACAGCATAATTAATTCAGCACTTCTTCCCTTTGTTGTCTATTTTTTTCTTCCCAAAGCAGCTGTTTATTTTGAAGAAACCAGGGTAACAACATCGGAAACTTTTGCTGATGTTCTTGAAGATATTTATGTTAAATACTACCTCCTTATTAATTCCAGTTTTATAGCGGGATATGCATCAACAATGATTTATAACTGGGCAAATCTGGGGATTATTTCATTTTACTGGTTCATAATAAATTTCGCGATTATAACAGGCATACTTGTTCTCAGTTTAAAAGAGATGATTTATGAATAAAAATATCGTTTTTTAAGTTGACTTTAAGCAAAAAATATTTTATAGTTATTCAAGTAAGTAACTCATGAAATTTAATTAACATGAGTAATAAAAGTAAGAATTATTTAACCATTTTAAGGAGGATTCTCTAATGAAGAAGTTGCTTTTAGTATCAATAATATTTTCTATAGGTCTTGTTTTTACATTTACTTCATGCGGCGGAAAAAAGATTGGCGGAACTGTTGAAGGTCAAACATACAAAACAGAAGGCTGGGTAAATGATGATACATATAGAATCTCTGCAGCCGGTGTTGCAAAGCAGTCTCTGAAAAACAAAGTAGCAAGAAGAGAAAGCGCAAGAAGAGCAGCTATTCTTAATGCCCAGTATCAGGTTCTTGAAAAATTCAAAGGTTCAAGAATTGAAGGTGCAGCAGGAATGTCAGATTTTGAAATGACCGGTATAGCTATTGCACAGGAAATTCAGGGAACCGTTAAAGGCGGATCTGTTACTTCTGTAACATATGATGAAGAAGATAACGCTGAAATAATCTATGAAGTAAAAGCAAAAGGACTTAAAAAGAAAGTTACTGCTGCTTCCTGGGAATAAAACTTTGTAAAAGACAGATAATAAAAAAAGACCTTCACATGAAGGTCTTTTTTTATATTATTGCGTGATAGATATTAATATAAAAAAGACATCCGGAGATGTCTTTTTTATATTTTTAACCTGGCGGCGTCCTACTCTCCCACACAGCTACCCATGCAGTACCATCGGCGATGAAAGTCTTAACTTCTGTGTTCGGAATGGGAACAGGTGTATCCCTCTCTCTATAAACACCAGGAAAATAATTCCTAAACAATAAATAACTTTTATTCTGAGCCCCTGTTTCTGTCAACTTTATTAAAAAATTTTTTTATATTTATTTCCAGTTTTTATTCCTAAACTTATTATTGTGAATAAATGCTCTATTATCTCCTCCGCCGAAGGCGGTGGGGATATAAAATAGTCCATTTTTACACTAAAATATATTTTCAGAAATCAGCATTGATTTATTTCAGTGTTAATTCATTAACTTTTATTTAAATTAAGATACTCTAATACCCCCGCCGCCGTAGGCGGCGGGGGTATGTAAAAATCAACATTCAATAAAATTCAGACTGATCATCAATCTATAGGATATTATTCTAATCCTTCATAACATTAACTTTGCTGAGCATTGCATAAGTCAGATTAAAAGCAATTGCTGTAACAAATGTTATTGAGCCTAAAAAAATATCTTTCTCAATAAAAAAATAATAAAGGCTCCCTATAAGAGATATTAAAGCTATGAGAAGTATTATTTTGTGCATATAGTTAACCCTCTTCAGTAATTACTGCAAAGTCAGATACTGCATCATTATCATTAACATCAAGGAGTTTTATACCTACAGTGGATCGACCCTGTGCAGATATATCCTTTGCAAGAAGCCTTATTGTCATTCCTGAAAGAGCAGAAATTATTATTTCATCAGTTAAAGAAACTGATCTTATTCCTGAAGCATAACCATTCTTGTCAGTTATCTTCAGATAAGTCATCCCTTTCCCCCCTCTACCCTTGTTGATAAAGTTGTTAAAAGCTACTCTCTTTCCAAAACCTTTCTCTGTAATAACAAAGAGACTTGTATTCTCTTTGACAATATCCATATCAATAATGTAATCATCAGCTGCCAGTCTCATCCCTATAATCCCTGCAGCTGTTCTACCCATGGAACGCATCTTCTGAAGGTTGGTCCTGAGAAGAAGACCTTTTCTTGAAGCAATAACAAGGTCGCACTCCTTCTGCACAACTTTTACATCAACCAGTTCATCATCTTTTTTGAGATTGATAGAAATGATCCCGCCCTTCTTGGCATTCTGAAAATCCTTTATACTTGTCTTTTTCAGAATACCATGCTTTGTAACCATACATAAAAAGTCATCTGTGTCAAAATTATCTATTGAACACATTGCAGTTACATTTTCACCTGATGCAAGATTAAGTATACCCTTGAGGGTTTTACCTCTGCTCGACTTGGATGCTTCAGGAATTTCATAGGTTTTAAGAGCGAAAATTTTCCCTTTATTAGAAAAGAGAAAAATGGTATCATGATTTGATGCAACAGTCATCATTTTGATAAAATCTTCACGTTTTGAAGACATACCGATAACACCTTTTCCGCCCCTCCTCTGCTTCTTAAAGGTATCAATAGGCATCCTTCTTATGAATCCGTCATTTGACATTGACACAACCATGTAGTCATCAGCAATGAGATCTTCTATATCAAAATCAGTGGATGATTCAGCACCCATTAGAATCTCTGTTCTTCTATCATCTGAATACTTATCACGTATGTGAAGAAGTTCTGATTTAATAATGTTGTTAACTTTTACTTCGCTCTTTAAAATTGACTGGAGCTCCTGTATCAGCTTCTGAAGCTCTTTAAGTTCATCTACAATCTTTTTTACTTCAAGACTTGTAAGTCTCTGTAGTCTCATATCAAGGATAGCTTTAGTCTGAACATCTGAAAGCTGGAATCTCTTCTGAAGTTTCTTCCCGGCCTCATCTGGTGTCTTTGATGATTTTATTATTTCAATAACCTCATCAATATTATCAAGGGCGATTTTCAATCCTTCAAGTATATGCGCCCTTTCTTCAGCCTTTCTTAAATCAAATTTTGTTCTGCGGACGACAACTTCACGCCTGTGGACAATATAATGATTAAGAGTTGTCTTCAGATCAAGTATCTTTGGAACACCATCTACCAGTGCAAGAAGAATTATCCCGAATGATGTCTGAAGCGGGGTATGCTTAAAAAGCTTATTAATAATTACACTGCTTACAGCATCCCTTTTTAACCCAATAAAAATACGCATACCTTTACGGTCAGATTCATCCCTTAATTCTGAAATACCTTCAATAACCTTTTCATTAACAAGCTCAGCTATCCTCATGACAAGATTAGCCTTATTAACCTGATATGGTATTTCAGATATTATTATCTCCTCACGCCCTTTGCTGTTCATTTCAATTGTGTATTTACCGCGGATAATCAGGCTCCCTCTCCCGGTGGAATATGCTTTAATAATACCCTCATTACCCATAATTGATGCACCTGTAGGAAAATCGGGGCCTTTAATAAACTTCATCAGATTTTTTACTGTTGCATCAGGATTATCTATTAGATGAATTACTGCGTCAATAACCTCACCCGGATTATGAGGGGGTATTTTAGTAGCCATACCAACAGCAATCCCTTCAGATCCGTTTACAAGAAGATTGGGATACGCTGCAGGGAGAACCTTAGGTTCCTTTCTTGTATCATCAAAGTTTGGTGAATAATCGACTGTCTCTTTTTCAATATCTTTGAGCAGTTCCTCAGCAACCTTCTCCAGCCTTGCTTCAGTATACCTGTAAGCAGCTGCAGGGTCGCCGTCTACTGAACCGAAGTTACCCTGGCCGTCTATTATAGGGAGTCTCATAGAGAAGTCCTGAGCAAGTCTTACCATGGTATCATAAACAGCTGAATCTCCATGGGGGTGATAATTACCTATTACCTCACCGACTATTTTCGCTGATTTTACATAGGGCCTGTCGCTCCTCCAGGCTCTTTCATTCATGGCGTGAAGAATACGCCTGTGTACCGGTTTAAGCCCGTCACGTACATCAGGGAGAGCGCGGCCTACAATTACACTCATGGCATAATCGAGATAAGCACTCTTCATCTGATCTTCAATTTCAACATGCATTACATTTTCTGTTATATTTTCATTGTTATCTTTTTTTGGTGACACTGTTATACTCCGCTATTTGATTTAACATGGATTATTTATATAAAAAATTTTTTACAGATCAAGATTTTGAACCTTATGAGCATTATCTTCAATAAATTTTCTTCTCGGTTCAACCGCATCCCCCATGAGGATTGAAAAAATATTTTCTGCTTCAACATCATCATCAATTCGAACCTGAAGCATAGTTCTGCTTTTAGGATCCATTGTTGTTTCCCATAACTGTTCAGGATTCATTTCACCCAGACCTTTATATCTCTGCAGCGAAACTTTCTCATCTTTAAACTTCTTTAAATGCTCCTCCTTTTCCTCTTCAGTATAGGCATAAGTAAGCTGCTTCCCTGTTTTAATACTATAGAGTGGGGGCTGAGCAATATAAAGATAACCCTGTCTTATCAAATCCTGCATATACCTGTAAAAGAAAGTAAGTATAAGGGTTCTGATGTGCGATCCGTCTACATCAGCATCTGTCATAATAACAATTTTATGATACCTGGTTTTAGTAATATCAAATTCCTCATCACCTATACCTGTACCGATTGCAGTAATAATAGTCCTGATCTCATCATTGGATAATATTTTATCAAGCCTTGATTTTTCAACATTAAGAATCTTACCTTTTAAGGGCAATATAGCCTGGAAAGTTCTGTCACGCCCCTGCTTTGCAGATCCACCGGCTGAATCACCCTCTACAAGATACAATTCACATTTAGAGGGATCTTTTTCACTGCAGTCTGATAGCTTTCCAGGGAGTGTATCATGCTCCAGGGCATTTTTTCTTCTGGTAAGATCTCTCGCCTTTTTTGCAGCAATTCGGGCCCTTGCACTGAGTATACACTTATCAATTATTTTTTTTACTTCCTGGGGATTCTCTTCAAAATACATTGAAAGGTTTTCATATGTGGCTGATTCAACCAGTCCTTTAACTTCTCCATTACCCAGTTTCATTTTAGTCTGTCCTTCAAACTGAGGATCAGGAATCTTTACACTTATTATAGCAACAAGGCCCTCTTTTGAATCATCGCCCGATACCTGTGTAATATTTTTATCATATTTTCCTTTTTTCAGAAAGTCATTAAGGACCCGTGTTAAAGCTGAGCGGAAACCGATTAAATGGGTACCCCCCTCCCTGGTATTAATATTATTAGCATATGTAAAAATGTTTTCATTATAAGTATCAATATACTGAATTGCTACCTCTATATCTATTCTATCCTTAACTGTATGATAGTATATCGGTTTCTTAATGATCGCTGTTTTATTTTCATTTAGATAATTTACAAATGATACTATTCCGCCTTTAAACTGGAAAATATTTTCTGTACCTTTTGATGTTTTATCTTTATAATCCCTTTCATCGCGCAATGTTATTTTTATACCGGCATTAAGGAAAGCAAGCTCCCTGAGTCTCTTTGACAGTGTATCAAAATTATAATCAATAGTATCAAAAATAGTATTATCAGGCCAGAACTGAATTCTTGTTCCCCTGTATTTTGTTTCACCTGTGGATTTTAAATCCGCATCAGGTTTCCCCTTTTTATATGACTGAATATATTTTTTTTCATCTCTGTATACTTCAACAATCATCTTTTCAGATAATGCATTAACTACAGAAACACCGACACCATGAAGCCCGCCGGAAACCTTGTAACTGTCATTATTAAACTTTCCCCCTGCATGAAGTTTCGTCAGTACTATTTCAAGGGCTGATTTTTTATAAACAGGGTGAGGATCAACAGGAATACCCCGGCCATTATCCAGCACCTCTATTGAATTGTCCTTGTGAATTGTAACCGTTATATTATCACAATGACCTGCAAGAGATTCATCAATTGAATTATCAACGATTTCATAGACCAGATGATGAAGCCCGTTTACATCAGTTGATCCTATATACATTGCTGGTCTTTTTCTTACAGCCTCAAGACCTTCAAGCACCTGTATATTATTTGCGGTGTAGGTTTTTGTCATTACTTTCTGCTCCATATTAATTCTTCATTGCTTATTGATTCTCTTTTAATTACAGTAAATGGACTAACCCATGAACTGGTTATTTTATTATTTTTATCAATAGATACAAGTTTATCCTCAGATGTTATATCATTTAAAAAAAAATCATTATCAGGACTTAACTTTAAAGTATCTATATTGAAAATACCTATACATTCTCTGTCGCTTACAGTTATATTATTACCGATATGTATAAACATTAATTATTAATTCCTCAATATGTTTTAATACAAAATAAATTTTTACTTCTCCCCGTCGCCTTCGACGGCAGGGAGAAAAAGCATTTTGAATTATATAAAACTTATTTACTCATTTTCCACTTTATCATTTTTATTTCAAATTTTACATTGGTAATAAAATCATTGCCAAAATCGTTTTTTATTTTTTTTAAAATACCGCTTTTTAAGAGAGATAATTCATTAGCATAAATTGAATGATCAACACTTATAAAAAGAACTTTTTTAAAAATTCTCTCCGGCTGGCTATGAGCTGATATGGTTTTTCCTGTATAGAGCGGCCATTTTTCTCTAAGATTTTCTATAATAAATGAATCCTGCATATCAAGGTCACTTATAATATCAGGAAGGATTGAACTGAAAGAAACAATTTTTTCCTTTCTATTATTTCCAATTCTGAATTTCAATTTGTTATCCTGTATACTCTTCTTTTATAATCAGGCCGTTTTGAACCATAAAATTTTTATAAGAGCTTTTTTTCCATTCATTTGTAATTTCTGAGTTTACCATGGTGAATATGAGCTGACCCTTTTCAGTTAAGAGATCAAGCATATTATAACGTCTTTTTTCGTCAAGTTCCGAGAAAATATCATCAACAAGAATAACAGATTTTATATTCTTGGTATTTTTAATTATTTCAAATTCAGCTATTTTTAAGGCTACAGCTGCTGTTCTTTTCTGACCTTGAGAGGCATATCTTATAAAATCGAGACCGGTGCTGTTTTTTAAAATATAATCATCTCTCTGTGGACCGGAGGTAGTTAAACCCCTCCCTATATCTGATCTTCTTTTTTTTATGAGCTCATTAAAAAGAAGAGTAAACTCTGAACTGTTTAAAGATGAAGTATAATCTATTGATACAACTTTATCTTCACCGCTTATTTCTGAATATACATTTAAAAAAAATCTGTTAAATTGATCAATAAAACTTTCCCTTTTTTTTAGAATAATTGAGGATATTTCCGCGTATAATCTATCCCACACATCCAGTTCTTTTATGTCGCTTAAATTCTCACGTATCCTTTTTAAAATGGAATTCCTTGAATTTAATACTGCTTTAAACCTGTTTAATTCATCTATATATTCAGGAAAAATTTTTGAGATTACTGAATCAAAATATCTTCTTCTCAAATCAGGTGTTCCATTTATTATATTAATATCAGATGGCGAAAAAATTACAGTTAAAAATCTGCCATAATAATCTGAAATCTTTTTTATATCATTATCATCGATTTTAATTTTTTTTTTTAAACTGTTTCCATCAGATAATATACCTAATTCAAACTTTCTGTATTCACTGTCTGATACATTTCCGCTGCAGTACAACCCTTTACTTTTCCATTTTATAATATCTGAATCTGCTGCATTGCGGAATGATTTAAGATTAGAAAGAATTGATATTGCCTCAATTATATTTGTTTTTCCTGATCCATTAGATCCGGTAATAAAATTTATAGAAGGTGAAAATTGTATGTTTAATTCAGAATAATTTCTGAAATCAACTAATCTGAGATTATCTATAATCATTATGCAACTATTCTTCTGATGTCTTTATCTGTATAGGCATTATTACTGAAATAAAATTTTTATCATCTTCAGGTATTATTGTGAGTGGACTCATTTGCCCTGTTATTCCGCAGATAAAAGAATAGGAATCTATATGTCTTAAAGTATCAAGGAGAAACTGGGCATTGATCCCTATAATATATTTATCGCTGCTTTCTGATTCAATTTCAATTTCCTCTTCAGCATGACCAAGTTCCGGGGTATTTGCCTGTATTTTAAGATTATCTTTATTAAAAGATAATACTATTTTGTTAGCAGGTTCACGGGTAAAAATCATTGCCCTTTTTATAGAATCATGGATTACTGCAGTTTGTATTACAGATTTTAAACTGTATTCCCTGGGTATAATCTGTTTATAATTAGGGTATTGGCCATCAACAATTCTTGTTATAATTTCTGTATTATCAATTTTAAAATAACACTGGTTACTGTCAAAAGAGATTTTACAAACCCCTGAATTTGTAAGTAATTTATTCAGTTCATGAATTGTTTTAAGGGGTATAATTATACCTTCACCAAGTAAAGCATCACTATCAATTGATCGGGTAATCATGGATAATCTTCTTGAGTCTGTTGCTATGGCAGTGATTGTTCCAGGTTTTTCAGAAACAATATATAAACTATTAAATACAGGTTTTATCGAATCAGTTGCAGCTGCATATATAACTTTTTTAATCATTTCTTTTAGAACAGCCTGTTCTATCTCAACAATGTTATCCATTTTTATTTTAGGAAGTTCAGGGAAATCAGTTGAATCAGTTCCAAAAAGAGTATAATTCCCTTTAATATTTTTTGATTTTAAATTTATGACCATTGACTCATCAATATTAATAGATATTTCATCATCTGGTAATTCACGTAAAATATTAATAAATTTTTTTCCGTAGGTTGTAAAAGATATGTCACTATCAGATTGAGCATTAATTATTGTTTTAATTGCAATTTCATTGTCAGTAGCAGTTATTATAATATTGGTTTTAGAAATAGTGAAAAGACAATTTGAAAGTATGGTATTAACATTCTTTGAAGATATTACTGCGTCAGCAATTCCAATAGCCTTAAGCAGCATTTCTTTATTAACAGTTATCAGCATTTTTTTGTTCTCCTATAATAAATAAAATGTTTTTTTTATTAATCAGTAGTAGTAGTAGTCTTTGAGATATGTTAATAAATCACTGAAGCATTGATTTAATCAGACTTTACTGCTATTTTTCTTTTGTTGATAATTCTTTAAAACTATTGTTAAGTCAGTAACTTATACTGTTTTATTATTTTTTGAAAAGTTCACCTGTATAAGTTCCTTTTTTTTAACAGATAGTTAACACTTATCAATAGATTATTAACAGATAATTCAGCTGTGTAATTCTATTTTAAGTTCTTCAATCTGCTCTTTAAATTCGTAATTTGTGCGCATATCCTCTTCAATTTTATTTATGGCATTTACCACAGTAGAGTGGTCTCTGTCTCCAAACTGTTTTCCTATGTCGGTTGTTGTCATATCTGTGAGCTGTCTTATTATATACATTGATATAAACCTGGGCGTAACAATGCGGCTCTGTCTGCTTTTGGAAATAAGCTCTTCTACTGATACATTATATAGTGAGGAAACTTTTGTCATTATATCATTTGGAGTTACTTTACGGTTTGTCTCTTCATCAAAGAGATGCTTAAGGTGTTCTTTAACATGTTTAATAGAGATTGGTTCATTATAAATTTCATAAACCATTCTAAGGTTAGCAAGTGCAGATTCAAGAGCTCTGATACTTGATGTTATTCTTCTTGCTATATAATTAAATGCTTCATCAGATATTATTATATTTTCTTTAGCTGCCTTGTGGCGAAGTATTGCCTCTCTTGTTTCAAGATTTGGTGTCTGAATATCGGTGATCATACCCCATTCAAATCTGCTTCTTAATCTGTCCGTTAATGTTGCTATCTGTTTAGGGGGCCTGTCGCTTGATATTACTATCTGTTTTTTATTTTCATATAGAGTATTGAATGTGTGAAAAAATTCGTTCTGTGTCTCTTCTTTCTTTTCAAGGAACTGAATATCATCTATCAACAGGATATCCACATTCCTGTACTTTATCTTAAAGCTCTGCTGCGTATTTGTCTGTATTGAGTATATGAATTCATTTATAAACTGTTCTGTTGAAATATATAAAACCTTCAGGTAGGGCCTTTCAGACATTATCTTCCCGCCGATTGCCTGTATAAGGTGGGTCTTTCCCAGTCCTGTATCACCATAAATAAAAAGCGGATTAAACTGAGTTGCCGGTGACTGTGATACAGATTTTGCTGCTGCGTGGGCAAGCTGATTATTGGGCCCCACAACAAAATTAGTGAAAGAATAATTTGGATTAAGGAATGATGATTTTTCACTGCTTGAAAGAACTGGAGGATTATTAGGTATAAATCCGCCTGATTTGACAGTTTCCTCAGGTCTCTCCTCAGTCCCGGTAACAAACTCGCAGGAATATTTTTTCCCTGTAATCCCTTCAATAATTCCCTCAATATCTTTAAGATACTGGTCATTAAGGTGCTTTGCTGCCACCTCATCTTTCACTTTTATTTTAAGGCTGCTTCCGTCTATTGACAGGGGTTCGGTATCTTTAAGCCACATTATAAAAGATTGCCGGTTGATTCTCGATTCGAGATTTTTTAAAACACTATCCCACATTGTTTGTGCCAACACATTACTCCTTTGATTTGTCCACAATTGTTGATAACTTTGTTTATAAATATACCTTTGTTCAGTATTAATAATTTTATACTAATTTTTATTTAGAAATAAGCTCTTTTTTATAAAGGTTTATAAAAAAAAGGGTGTGAACCTTTGTAATTAACTTAAAACTTGACTCTATGCATTATTCCAGAAGGTTTCATTCGTATAATTAAATAAAAAATATTTGAAATTATTTTAATGGCCAGATAGTTCGATTAACTTAAAATATTATGTCATTAAGAGGATATTTGGCAATCAATTAATTTTATTAATAATCAGGGGATTAAATTTTTTTAATTAATTGAGATTATATGTTTATAAGTAGTTTTAGCTGTGGATAAGTGGCATTTATTATGTTGATAATCTATTGACGGATGGTGGAGATTGAAAAAAGATAACAATATTGAGAAAAACAGCAAAACTTTCATATATGAACTTGAAAAAAAGTATCTTGAATCAAGAATGAATTATTACAGGTTTGTTATCAGAAATGAAGATAAGTCAGTAATCAATAAGCTTATTAAAATACCGGATAACTGGCATAATTATAAAAGCAGTAATGGGGTTGTTCTTACAGAAAAGACAATGGCCAGGCTGAGTGACGTAAAAAAAAGGATGACCTGGGAATTAAAGCTTCAGAGTCTCTATTTTTATTATATTGTTAATATTGAAAATGCTTTTATATCTGCCATTCAGCAGAATCCCATAGATGACTCTGAACTTTCAGAAGCTGCTGATTCTATAAACAGTATTATGCTGGAACTTGATGATGAGCTGCTTAATATAAAACACCTTCTCCTGACCCTGGCAAAAAGGTCAATAAGTGATTTTTATTATCTTATCTCGACCTACTGGAAATTTTTTATGAAAAAATCATTTCTATATGAAAGGGATATTAAGGCTGTTTTAAATGATTTTATCAGTATAATTAATCAACAGCATGTTGTTAATAGTAATGTTGATATGTTTATAAAATATAATAATCAGATCTCATCTCTTTTCCAGGAGAGCTCCAATGCTGTGGGGTGGAGAATGAATGAATCCTCAGTAAAGGAGTATCTGGAAAAAAATAATCCTTTTGTACTTGTAACAGAACTGACAGGGATTGCCAGAGAAGCATTTGCCTATAAAAATAATCTGAAAAATTATTATCTCTTTCTAAAGTATTATTATAATGAATCTGACGGAAAACTCTTTCGTTTGAATTTTGTGAGTGAATCATTTAAAAACAAGCTCAATGAGGGTAAAATCAGTGAGGATGTATATAATTCATTTGAGAATATACGGGGGGTTTTTATAAATTACCGGAATCATTTTGATGAAAGAGGGATCAGCGGTTTCGGGAGTGAAAAAATTTCATATTATGAGCTTCTTAATTTTATTTATAAATTATGTAAAATTATTGAATTCTATTATCTCAGGAATATGAAATATGCAGCATTACAGGATTTACGAAATGAAATTTATTATTATGTTGAAAATGAAATATTATCAATAAGGTCCTGAGTGTTTCTGATTATGTTGATAGATTGTTTATAAATTTTTTTTAAGGAGATTTAGCTCTTTTATGTGATCCTGTATTTCAAGGCTGAAAGGCGCGATAATAGCAGCTTTTTTCAGGTGCGCTTCAGCCTCTTTCAGCTTACCCGCTTTAAGAAATATATACCCCAGTGTATCAACAAAAGCGGCATTGTTCTTATCTTTCCCGCATATAAATTTTGCCAGCTGCATGGCTTTATCAAGATTTTTCCCTTTCTGCGCTGATATATATGCAAAAGCATTGATTGAGTTAAGATTATGTTTATCCAGGTTTAATACTTTTTTATGAAAATCAAGAGCAGCATCATAGTTTCCTGTTTTTTCGTGACAATACCCGGTCATTGACAGGACCTGGGTATCTGTAAAATCACCGGAGTTTATTTCATTAAGAGTGGTTAATGCTGAGGTGAAATCCCCCATATTTATGTGACAGTAGGCAATTAATTTTTTTACTGTAACTGAATCAATAAATTTCAGTTCTAATGAAAGTACTTTTTTAAGGTATTCAACAGCTGAGTTGTAAAATTCCAGCCTGCAGTATGCGATAGCAATGTTATAAAGAATTTCAGGATTTTCCCTGTCCAGAACCTCTGCAGATTTCAGTTCATTTATAGCAGTGTCGTAATCTTTGATAAAGAAGCTGTCCAGCGCTGATCTGATTATTCTGTTTATGCTCCCGGGATCCTGCATTTAACTGTTATTCCATCCTTTTCAGATATTCAAGGGTTTTATAATCTGTACTGTCTATAGTAAGGGGCGTAACAGAGATATAGCCCTGTTCAATTTCGTAACTGTCGCATCCGGGTTTCATTTCCGAATTTATCTCACCCACCAGTGAAACACCGAAAATATTGGTGTCGCCGGTCTGCTCTTTTTTATAAGAGTCCTGATAGTATCTTCTTGATAGAACTGTGTATTTAATACCTCTTATCTCCTCTCTGCTCAATTCGGGATAATTAATATTATAGAAAAATAACTTTTCTGTCAGGTTATTTTCAATGAAATTGAGGAGAAATTCCGATGCCTCATGGAAATAGGATGAGGGTTTGTGAAAGCTGTCCACAGAAAATGCGATTCCAGGTTTGCCGAAAATATAAGCGGTTCTGGCACCTGCAACAGTGCCGGAAAAATGTACATCATCACCCAGGTTAGCACCATGGTTTATGCCGGAGATAACCAGGTCAAAATCGGGTATAATATCTGAATGTATCCCTATACTAACGCAGTCAGCAGGGTAGCCGGAAATTGAAAAAATTCTTTCATCAATCCTGTTTACCTCAATGCGGTCCCTCACAGTAAATATATTGGAACAGGCGCTCCTCTCTCTGTCCGGCGCTATAATATAGGTTTCATGATTCCTGGAAAGTACTCTGTTAAGAGCTGTTATCCCTTCTGAATTGTAGCCGTCATCATTTGTAATTAATATTTTCATATATTCTTCTTTCTAATTGAATAATCCTTATTTTAAAGTATATTATACTCTGAAAAGATTTGATTCCCGGGAGTGTGTCAAGTAAAGAACTTAAAAAAAGCACTTGATATTTTAACCCTGTAAGGAATCAATCTCTTTTGATTGATAATTTTAACTGGAGGCTTAAAAGTGAAAAAACTATTTACCATGTTTCTTATATCAGCAGGTCTGTTTATGTTTTTCCCTTCACAGAGTTTTGCACTTGTTGATGCAAGCGCATACGGCGGATATATGTTTAACGGATCAGTTGAGGGTGACAGCAAGGCAGACCCTAAAGGGTATAATTACGGGCTGAAAGCTCATTATAATACATCTATCTTTCCCCTTCTTGAGCTTGGAGTGGGTGCCTACTATCAGAATACAAAGTTTAAGTATGATGTATATTCACTTGATGAAGAAACTTTTTTAAGAAAATCAGCAGGTCTTGACATGAACCTTATTGTTACTTTACCAATAGTTCATCCTTATGGAAGATTGATGTACGCTTTCTGGGATGACCTTGAAGGTGATGTGGAAAGATTCAAGGCTTATGGAATCGGAGCAGGTGTTGAATTTACTGTATTTCCGTTTATCAGAATTTTCGGTGAATATATGCATGAAAAAACAACTCATTATGATGCAGATTTTAGGAATAATTCAGTGAACTTAGGTCTTAAACTGGATATTTAATCTGTAAATTGATTTCTGATTATATTAAAGAAAATAATCCTCCCTGCACCTTTATACGGGCAGGGAGTGTTTATTTAATTTTACTGTGGATAAGCTGTTTATAATGAATAATAAAGCAAAAATTCTTCTCTTTGGAACCGGCGCTGTGGGGAGCTATTACGGCTCAATCCTTGCACGTGGAGGCGCTTCTGTTTCAGCTGTATGCAGGTCAGATTATGATACTGTAAAAAAAATCGGAATAGAGATTAAAAGTATCAATGGGGATTTTCACTTTACACCTGAAAAGGTTTACCGGAGTGCAGATGAAGCTGAAAATCCTTATGACTATATAATTGTTGCATTAAAGGCTCTTCCTGAAATCGATACTGTTTCTATTATTAAATCCGCAGTATCTGAAAATACAGCAATTGTAATTCTCCAGAACGGTATCAATGTTGAGGAATCGATTGAGGCTGCATTTCCGGAGAATGAAATAATAAGCGCCCTGGCATTTATATGTGTCACCAGGATTGCACATGGAATTATCGATCACCAGGATCATGGGAGACTTGCTCTCGGCACCTACCCTGCAGGGATATCCCCTAAGGTTGAGGCACTTATAAATATCTTCCGCAATGGCGGGGTCACAGCTGATGGAGTTGAGGATGTTATTGCTGCAAGATGGCGCAAGCTTATGTGGAATGCACCCTTTAATCCTTTATCAGTTATTGGCGGGGGGCTTGACACAGGGATTATGCTTGGCAGTCCTCTTTTCACTGATCTTATAAGGAGTGTGATGCAAGAGGTTGTTGCCTTATCGATTGCTGACGGTCATCCCCTTGATTATGAAATAATAGATAAAACTATCAGCGATACCTCAAAAATGCAGCCATATAAAACCAGTATGCTTCTTGATTATGAAAACCGCAGGCCAATGGAAGTGGAAGTGATTCTGGGGAATGCGCTTAAATCGGGCAAAAAATACGGCATTGATACTCCCCGTCTTAAAACCCTTTACCAGATTCTTTATATGATGAATGAAGAGAATCTGAAATAGCTGAAGATCTTTTGCAGCGGTGCAGCATATATCTTCTATATGTAAAGCAGGGGGAATTTGAAGCTGCCCATAAAATCCTCTAATACAAAGATATTAAAACAGTTGCCTTTATTAAATTAAATAGTAAAAATATCCTTTTTAAAGCAATCATGAATAACTAAAGAGATTCAGGAGTAATACAATGAGCTATGAATTCTATTCAGTAGAAAAAAAAGGCCCCATTGCCTGGGTATGGCTCAACAGGCCTGAAAAGAAAAACAGTATGAATCCCCCTGCGTGGACAGAAACAATTCCGATTTTTAAAGAGCTCGATGAGGATGATGAGATCCGGGTTATAATAATGGCAGGGAAAGGGTCATGTTTTTCTGCAGGGATAGACCTTATGTCAATGGTCCCCCTTTTCAGCGAACTTATGGAGAAGCAGCAGTACGGCGGCACAAAGCGGAAATTCTTTGAAAAGATTCTGGCTCTTCAGGAGGGGATTTCTGCAATGGAAAAATGCCGTAAGCCTGTAATAGCGGCAATCCACTCCTACTGTATCGGCGGAGGGCTTGATGTGGTAACTGCATGCGATATTAGAATATGTACAAAGGATTCGATCTTCTCTCTCAGGGAAGCAGCAATAGGTTTTGTTGCTGATGTGGGGGTTTTACAGAGAATACCTTCAATTGTTGGGCAGGGTATAGCAAGGGAGCTGGCATTTACAGCAAAGGATATAGATGCTCAGAGGGCTAAGGAGATTAATCTTGTGAGCGCGGTTTATGACAGCTATGAGGAGCTTCTTGCTGAGGCTGAAAAGATGGCCATGGAGATTGCAGAAAATTCACCGCTGGCTGTGCAGGCATCAAAGGCGGTTTTAAAATTCGGCATAGGGAAATCAGTGGAGGATTCACTGAAGTATAATGCTGCTGTGAGTAACTATACCATACCATCCAATGACCTGCTCGCTGCAGTTGAATCGTTCGCAAAAAAAACAAAACCGGTTTTTCCCGGTACCTGATAATCCGGGGTTTATGCAGCGGGTTAAGACTGTATAAAAACAGATCCGGATTTATTTTACCGTTTCTGTTTATAAGGAGGGAGTGATGAGTCAGCAGGGGATAGCTAAAAATTTTTTTTTCATAATATTCATTGCTCTTATGGTTTTAATGGCAATGATGGTAAAACCGCTTTTAAATTCATTCCTCTTCGGCGCTATTCTTGCAGGTTCCTTTTATCCTGTTTTCTCCATGCTCAAGGATGTTAAAGGTTTAAACCGGAACAGGGCGTCAATTATTGTAACCCTGGCTATAATAGTAATAGTTTTTATCCCTTCATTCTTTATACTCAAGGCATTGTCAAAGGAGTCAATAGTACTCTACAGCAATACAAGAGACCTCTTTCTCAGTGATGAATTTACCAGCTTCTTCACTCCTGAGAATAGGGTGTACCAGGGTGCAGTAATATTTCTGCATGAATTCGGATTTGAACTTGATATTATTTCCCTGAAAAGTGAAATTCTTTCCTATTCTCAGCAGTTTTCCGGTTTTGTTTTAAGTGTGGTAAACAGCTGGATATCGAATATTATAGATTTTCTATTCAGCTTTATTATAATGGTGCTGGTTATTTATTCACTCTTTGCGCAGGGGGACAGACTGAAGGCTTTTACGTTAAAGCTTTCCCCCCTTCCTGATGATCAGGAGGAGCTTCTTCTTCACAACTTCAACCAGATGAATTATGTTACAATAGTCTGCAACGGCCTGGGGGGGATAATACAGGGTGTGCTTGCAGGTATAGGATTCTGGCTCGCCGGAATCCCCTCAGTAGTATTATGGACAGTTATAATGACTTTCCTGGCTTTTATCCCTCTCCTTGGAATCTCCATAGTTTACGTCCCTGCGGTTATATTCCTGGCTATTACAGGGAAAACCGCAGCGGCTGTTATACTGTTTATTTACTGCTCCCTTGTTGCTGTTTTTGTTGAGAACTGGTTTAAGCCGAGATTTATCGGACAGAGGATAAAAATAAATTCTTTATTTATATTATTCTGCATAATCGGAGGGATGAGTTATTTCGGTATTCCGGGGATATTCTACGGCCCAATGATAGGGATAGTTTTCCTTACACTGGTGCAGCTCTATCATGAAAAATATCTGAACGCCTGATAATTAGTAACAAAGGCTGGAGATTAGACACTATATTTATCTGGTATGTTTATGTCTTACCTTAACTGATTATTTACTGAGGCAGAAAACTAATGAAAAAAAATATTATACTCATCTTAATGCTGCTGATTCCTTTTATTATTCTTTTAAGCGGATGCAAATCTATAGGGAAACTCCCTTCAGGTGAACGCCTTGAAAGAATTGAAAAGTCACCTAATTACATAGATGGAGCTTTCCGCAACAAAGGGTATGAACCCGGGCCCAATAAACGGGGCATTAATATTTTCTCCGCTTTTAAAAAGCATTTTCTGGAAAAGAGGGAGCGTTCCAGGCCTTCATCAGTCCTGCCGTCGGAAAAAACTGATCTCAGATCTTTTCCGCCTGATGAAGATGTTCTTGTGTGGCTGGGGCACTCATCCTATTTTATGCAGATAGACGGGAAGAAGATTCTTGTAGATCCTGTATTAAGCGGGAAAGCCATGGTTCTGTCCAGTTATGAAGGTAGTGATGTTTACACATATGATGATATACCTGAAATCGATTATATGATTATAACACACGATCACTGGGATCATCTTGACTATAAGACTGTTACCAGGATAAAAAACCGCGTGGGGAAGGTGCTTACAGGCCTGGGCACAGGCGCGCATCTTGAGTACTGGGGTTACTCTGCGGATAAGGTGATTGAACATGACTGGGATGAAACCACAATTCTTGAGGATGGTTTTTCCGTTACAGCTTTAAGGACGCGCCATTTTTCAGGGAGATTCCTTACACGAAACAGTTCCCTCTGGGCAGCTTTTGCATTCTTTACTCCAACAAAAAAGATTTATATTGGAGGAGATACAGGCTATGGTGATCATTTTAATGAGACTGGAGAGAGATACGGCCCCTTTGACCTTGTCATTCTTGACAGCGGCCAGTATAATGAGCAGTGGAGCAGAAGCCATATGTTCCCTGAGCAGACGGTGCAGGCTGCATTTGACTTAAATGCTGAAAAGCTTTTCGGCGGTCACTGGGGTAAATTTACCCTTTCTATACATACCTGGGATGATCCTATAATCAGACTTTATGCTGAGAGTTTGAAAAGAGGGATGCCCCTTATACACCCCCTGATCGGGGAAAGGGTTGATCTCAATTCCACCCGACAGTTCAGCAGATGGTGGGAATCAGTTGACATTGAAGAGGCGCGTAAAGTCTCAAAAAATGAATAGTCAGGTATAAAACAGGGAACTGCTGTACCTCTATTATTTATAAATTTTCATCAATAAATTTTTTTAATGCAGCCAGGTCTTTTGCGTCCTTATCGTAATAATATGAATTTATCCCCACAGTCCTGGCACTCTTTACAGCCTCCTCACTATGCTCAAAATAAATAACATCTTCAGGCTTTAAATCAAAATGTTTAAGCATGATTTTATAATAGGAAGGGTCTGTTTTTTCAGGATCATGCTTTAATGTGAAAACCTCATAGGGCATTTTATCTAAGCCGAACTGGGTCATCTGTTCATCATTTGCCCCTGTGAGGATAATCTTTCTGTTGGGCCAGGTTTCCAGCATTTTTTGCATATCTTCAAAGATCCCTTCATCTTTAATTACAAATGTGTTTATTGCATCTACCAGTATTGTTTTCATTTTTACCGATGCCATTTATTAATCCTCCATTGACTGTTATCATTTAATTATAGAGGGATATGATAAGATGGTCAAGTAAACAATTAATCGCTGAAACATATTCAATTTTAACCAGTTCAATTATCCCATGCAGAATCTGGAATGCAGGTATTTCTGAGATTCTTTTAAACCGGATATTTCTTCGCCTCCCATGAGTCCAAATAATTTATAACAAACCTGAATTAAATTTGTCATACCTTTGTAAATCTTCAGATTAAGTAGAGGAATATGATATTTAATTTCGATAACACATATGCTGAATTAAGCAGTATATTATACACAGAAATAATTCCGGAAAAGATTCAAAATCCGCAGTTGTTAATCCTCAATAATGAACTGTTAAAAGAACTGAATATTGAAAAGTCAGATGATATTACTGAATATTTATGCGCAAATAAACTGACAGCAAATCCTATTGCCATGGCCTATGCAGGGCATCAGTTCGGGCATTTTACCATGCTTGGAGACGGCAGAGCAGTTCTGCTTGGTGAGCAGGTAACAGCAAAAAATGAGAGATTTGATATTCAGCTGAAAGGTTCAGGAATTACTCCCTATTCCAGAGGGGGAGATGGAAAGGCTGCGGCAGGATCAATGCTCAGGGAATATCTATACAGCGCTGCTCTTGAGGGACTTAAAATAAATTATCCTCTGCAGGCCTGAATAAAGAATTAATGAAGGATAGCAATCCTTACTTTATACTCAGGAACTATAAGGCAGAAGAGGCAATTGAAGAGTACAGGGAGAAGAAGTCTCTGGAGAAAATCTATACTTTACTTGATGTTTTAAAAAATCCATATGAGAATAATTTACAGTATAAATATTATCAGCAGCCTCCGGAATCGGATTACGATAAGAGGTATAAGACTTTCTGCAATACATGATTAATAAAATTTTCAGGAGAATTACATGGATAGTGTTTTTAAGAGAGATACATTGAATTCACACGGCAAAGAAATTTCTGATAATATGTATAATTTTATTATTGGAGCAACATTATGCTGGGGATTCGGCATTAACTGGTTTATGGTAAAAAATATCCCTGTTGAAACAATAATGCAGTTCGGATTCTGGCCGGTAATTATAGGGTATTTTATTCTTTGCTTTGCCGGTGTAGTAATATTTACAAAATCTTCTGATCCATTGTTCAGCTTTCTAGGATATAATTTAATTGTTTTTCCCTTTGGCCTGATTATCAATATTGTTGTATCACAGTATAATTCAGAAATTGTACTGGAAGCAATTAAAATGACCGGACTGGTTACTCTTGTTATGATGATTGCAGGAACTCTATTCCCTGCATTTTTTAAAAAAATTATCGGGGTTTTAACAATTGCGCTTTTTGCAGTTATTATAGTTGAAGTGGTAATGATTTTTGTATTCAAAACTCATCACGGCATTATTGACTGGATTGTTGTTCTTATCTTTTGCGGATACATCGGCTATGACTGGGGCAGAGCGCAAAGAATTCCTAAAACTGTTGATAATGCTGTTGATAGTGCAGCTGCTTTGTATATGGATATTATTAATCTTTTCCTGAGAATATTAAGGATAATGGGGAGGAAGTAATTTTTCCGGTTTCTCTGTGGAAGGATAGTTGCCAAAGGATATTCCATTTACCTTGGATACTCTCATTCAGTAGCAGTTTAATTTCAGGGGTTTAATTCATTAAAATAACAGTATTACATAGACTACACAAAGTAAGGAAACCACATGAAACTTTATACTCATTTTACAGCAAACAATATAAAATTACAGGAAATGCCTTTTATTCGTGAATTATCAATGGAGGCTTACCTGATCGAAAATGAAGAGGTTCTTTCTCTTGATGAAGATAATTTATCAGATGTGGAAATAATAGACTTCGAACTAAGTATAAAATACGGGCGTAAATCCAAAGATTCTGATGGTCGCATTGATTTACTGGGAATATATAACCAGGAAACTCTGGGAATTATTGAACTTAAATTAGGTGAATTAAATCAAAGCCATCTGAACCAACTGGAAGATTATTTTAAGTCAAAATCAGAAATTTTGGAAGCTCATCCTGAATACAGGGATAATAAGGATCTCAAATGGATTGGCATCCTTGTAGGCAGTAATATTGACGGTAATCTGGAAAGAAAAATTTCTGAAGGGTATCTGATAGAAGATTCAATTCCTGTTGCTGCATTAACAATTAAACGTTTCAGAGGAAATGATAATAATATATATGTTGTTACAAATACCTACTTCAAAAATATAAGCAGAAAATTCGACAGGACTCTATACCTGTTTAACGGGAAGAAGTATGGGAAAGGGCGGCTTGTTTTAGCTGTTCTTAAACATCATTTAAATGTTAATGATAATTATTCATATCAGAAACTTCAAAAAGATTTCCCAAAAGAGTTACAGGGTTCTCAGGGAGTTTTTGATCAGCTTGAAAAGGCTATGGAAATAAAAGACAGAACAGGTCATAGGAGACATTTTCTCGCAATTGAAGATTTACTGGAAGTTGACAATATAAAAATAGCAGTATCAACGGAATGGGGAATAAAAAATATTCAGAATTTTCTTAAAAGATGTGATGAATTAAATTATTCAATTGAAACAGTTACTTCATAGTAAGATATAATAGGCTGCAGATCATACAGACAAGGCATATATTCATACTACAAAAATAACTCATCGTTTGTTTAGTTTCTGCTTGACAACGGGAAAAAAAGAGGACATATTGCCCCTAAGTGTTCCTTTCTGAGATAGAAAGCGTGCCTAATTAAGACACAGAGGAGATCTCACGGTTTCAAGTATACCACACAGAGAACTCTTTGTTTAATGTCGAAAAAATTATTATATATTGAATTAATGACAAATAAGGTATGTAATGTCTGCAAAATCTCAATGGTCTAGAGAACAATTACTTGTTGCTTTCAATATTTATTGTCGTTTACCCTTCGGAAAATTTCATTCTGGTAATCCAGAAATAATAAAATATGCAAAACTAATTAATCGAACTCCTTCTGCCTTAGCAATGAAATTAACTAATATCGCTAGTCTTGATCCAGCAATAACATCAACTGGTCGCAAAGGTCTAACAGGGGCTTCAATTGCTGACAAAAGGATGTGGGAAGAAATGCAAAATAACTGGGAAGGCTTTGTTAATGAAACCTATGCAACAGTTAACTCTTTAACAATAAATAAATTTTCAGAAGAAGATAGAGAATTTTTAAAAGATATTGAAGAGAAAGATCATACTACAGACTCATACGTGGGGTACAATAAAATTGCTGAGACAAAAATACGAGTAGGACAATCATTCTTTCGAAAAGCAGTTCTTAGTGCATATGATTTTAAGTGTTGCATAACTGGTTTGAATATTCCAAAATTATTAGTAGCAAGCCATATTATGCCATGGAAAGATAATCCACAAAACAGATTGAATCCCAAAAATGGTCTTTGTTTATCAGTATTACATGATAAAGCATTCGACTTAGGTATCATTACAATAACAGAAAATTTCACAATCAAAGTATCAAAAAAAGAGTACTTGAATAATAATGATTTTTTTATTTCAACATTATTAAACTACGAGAATAAAAAAATTAGATTGCCCGAAAAATTTTTACCTCACCAAGAGTTTCTAACATATCATAGAGAAAATATTTTTAAAGCATAGGTATATTATGAATATTAAGTTTGAATACCTCTATAGAGATGCTGGAAATAATAAAAACTGGGGTGAAATCATCTTCACGAATAAAAAAAATAGAAATATAAACGTAATAGATCAAGCTATTCGAAAAATATTGATCGAAAAAGAATTTTTTTCTGTGAATAATTTGAATATTCCTGATCTGCATTTTACAGAGCATGACATTGATTTAGATCATGATTGGCATGAATATCATTCAGTTTCAGAAACAACTAATGAACCAACAGATAAATTAAATAGAGATATTGCAGATTTTATTAAATCTCTAAATCACTATTAGTTCAGAATCGAAGAAAAAGCAGAGCTGGTTTAGCACTTGAGAACCATCTTGCATTCATTTTTAATGATCTGGATATAAGATATTCCAGAACTGCTGTAACAGAAAACAGAGCAAAGCCGGACTTTCTTTTCCCGGGGAAAAAAGAGTATCATGATGAAAATTTCAATCCACTAAACCTGACTATGCTTGGTGTTAAATCAACCTGTAAAGACAGATGGAGACAGGTATTAAGCGAAGCAGACAGAATTGAAAAAAAGCATCTTTTGACACTGGAAGCAGCAATAAGCACAAATCAGACAGATGAAATGAAATCCAAGCAGTTACAGCTTGTTGTGCCAGAAAAGATTCATGAGTCCTTTACAAAAAATCAGCAGGAATGGCTTCTTGACATTCAGACTTTTATTGAAACTGTTAAACTCAAACAGAACAATGCAAAAATATTATAGAACACATCCGGAGTAAAAAATGATAAAAGAAGCAGAATTACATGATGCACCGGAAATTGCCCGCATAATTGTGAGTGCATGGAAATCGGCATATAAAGGTATAATTGATCAGAAAATATGAAAGCGGACAAATTTATTGAAATAATGGGAAACAATATACAGCAGAAAAGAGAAAGCATATTCCTTACTACATAAAAAACGAAGGAATAATTGCTGAAGAAAAAATCTTAAATATTGGTGACACTGATTATGCAGGCATAGGATTTATTCTGATATACCTGCCTGTTTTAACTGACACTTTACAATAAAAAAATTATTCATGCTAAAAAGTAAATGTTTATGAGAATCGCAGTTTCAGGCGCATACCTTACAGGTAAAACAACCCTTGCCGGCCAGCTCAGTTCTCAGTTAAAAGGATATTCCCTTCTGGAAGAGCCATATTATGAATTGCTGGAACAGGGGCATGAATTTTCTGAATTACCCGGTATAGAGGATTTTGAAATGCAGCTTGATGAATCAATAAATCAGATAAAAAGCTCCGGTGAAAATACAATTTTTGACAGATACCCATTAGACTTTTTATCCTATATTCAGGTGCATAAAGATTCAAGGTTTTTTGAAATAAACGACTGGAAAGAAAAAATTGATGATGCCATGGACCAGCTTGACCTTGTTGTATTTGTCCCTGTGGAAAATCCGGATATAATCGCTTAACCCGGATATTGGGCTCTATAAATCAGTCTTAAATTTATTTGCGCATCTTCAGGGCCGCAGCACAAACTGCGCCTCATAAGGGCATGGCAGTTAAATAAACTGTTAAAATAACAGTATACGGGAGTAATCGGACCGCCCTCTTTCTTTATCAATTTTCTGAATATTATAGAAAAATTCAGTTGAAAATGTTTGCACATATTATTACTTTGTAATTACATAAGTGGGGTGTGTGTATGATAGCAAAAGTTATTCAAATAGGAAATTCCAGAGGAATACGAATTCCGAATCAGGTCTTAAAGGAAATGAAAATAGAACATGAGATAGAACTAACCATCAGTGATAAAAAGGATGAAATAATACTTAAACCTGTATATAAAGCCCGTGAAGGATGGGATGAATCATTTAAAGAAATGAGAAATTCCTCTGATGACAAACTTGTTATTGCTGATTCTCTGGATTTAAACGATTGGGAATGGTAAAATGGAAATTTCACAATATAGCATATATCTGGTAAATCTGGATCCTACAATAGGTCATGAAATACAAAAGACCCGTCCCTGTCTGATTATATCGCCTGATGAAATGAATCAGAATATTAAAACAGTTATCATTGCTCCAATGACAACAAAGTCACGTAAATATCCGACACGAGTTCCTGTAATTGTGCAGAATAAAAAAGGGTGGATTGTGTTAGATCAAATAAGAACTATAGATAATCAGCGTCTCATCAAAAAAATTGGTAAAATCAAACATGAAACAATAAAAGAAGTTAGAAATATTATCAAAGAGATGCTTGTTGATTAACTTTTCCATGACCGATAAATAGAAAAACATTTTTGAACTATGGACTACAGTAAAATGAACCAGGAGAAGAGGGATGCCTGTCTCAAGTCTGAGCTTGATGAGGACAAGGTGCGGCTTCTTGAAAAATATAATCTCATATCCACACCCGATCTATACTGGATATCAAAGCATGAAAACGCCCATGACCAGATAATTTTTAAGCACAGCTTTGTGAAAAAAAATGATATTATAACAATTCTATGCAGACTTAATAAACTATGCTTTGCAAAAGTAAAATATCTGAGACAGAAATCAGATCTTTTCCAGCCTTATATTTATAACTACAGGGAAGGCTTTCAGCCTGCAGAACTCTGGAACTCGGAATTTTTAAGGCACAGGCCAAGCGGATTTTATATTGATTTAAGGAATCTGCAGTTCATGTATGATAATGAAAAATTCAGGGACTTCTGCGCTTATCTCGATTCATTTGAATAAAAAGTAAACCCGGAATACCCGGGGCTTAAACTAAAAGTCATGGTCAGGAAGATTTGGAAGTGACCATTTAAATAGTACACTGCAGAGCCTTATAATAATAATTACACTCACTGTTATTATAATACATATCGCTTTAGGCAAAGGTGTTTGTAAAAGCAGTATAAAACTAAGCCGCAATATCATGGTTCCGCAACCTGATGTGAGGCAGCGGTAAGAATCTTCCAATAAGACTTGAGATATAATAAAATTTTTCACATATAATTAAAACTTTATTATGAAAAAGAATTCTTTTTTTGCTATAATAATTATAACCATGCATCAGGGAGATGCTGCTTAATTAATTATTTCGAAAGGGGTATTTCATGGAATTCAAGGAAATAAAACCGGGACTCCAATTATCAGTTCAGAAAGTAGTAACAGAAAAGGATACTGCCCTCGACTTCGGCACTGGACAGGTTACAGATCTTCTGGCTACCCCTGTTTTTGCAGCTCTTGTAATTGAGGCTTCAGTTAAGCTCATTGACCCGCATCTCCCTGACCAGTACATATCAGTTGGGAAACTCCTTAATCTTACACACGACAGCCCCACAACAACCGGGATGACAGTTACAGTAAAAGCTGAAGTCAGAAGTATTGAAGCCAACAGGGTCACTCTTCATATTGACGCCTATGACGAAGTGGGGATTGTGGGCACTGCAAAACATGTGCGCATACTGGTTAACAGAAATAATTTTGTTGAAAAAATTGACGTAAGATGCAGAGGCATAGAGAACCTTGACAGATGATATCCCCGGGCGGGGATAATATTAAACTAATCAGTTATCCCTGTAATAAAGGTCTATATCAAAACCGCCGTAAGATGACAGAAAGGAAATATTTACATTATTATATAGTGCTTTCATTGTAATAGGATCATCATTAAACTCAGGGGGTGACAGCCTTATATCGTGCCTGGCATACTGCATAAGATTGGCAAAGGTACCTGTTATCAGGTTAGCAAGTTCACCAGCTACATCAGCGCTTACATTTTTTGTTATCCTCGCTTTAGGGTCTCCAATAAATTTCCGTGATATCTGGGTAAGGGTTTTCTGCGGCATATTAATTATTATTTCGCCTTTAAGCGTACCGGAAATTTCAACAGCCACTTTAGGATCTTTTCCGTTTGACTGACCTTCATAAACCTCAGCCAGTTTTTCATCATGGAGAAATTTCTGAAAAATATGAGTTACAGATTTTGTCAGAATTTTAGAATATGCTTCATAACTGCTCATTGAAATCTGTCCCCGGAGTATAATAATTGATTATGTCATCTTAAATGATTATTTTAATAATGGTCAATCAGTATTTTTACATTTTTTTCAGATAATTTTCAACCACAGACTTCATTGATTCATAGTTCACTGCAGTAACAATCATGGCATAGAGTGAAAATATGGATCCCAGCACAACACTTACAGGAATAGTGAGATCAGCCCCGAACTCAGCTTTAAGCCAGATAAAGGAATCGCTGAAATTAATTAAAAGTATGCTTAAAAAAATCAAAGATCCTATTGAAATCCAGTTCGTCCATGTTATTCTGCTTTCTGAAAAAGCCTCTCTCTTTATAATCGCAGACATAACCTTATCTGAAATGGAGGATTTCATTCTGAAGGGGGTTCCCTGCTGCAGTATTCTCATTGCAGTTGTCAGCTCACGTGCCTCGGTACTGCATCTTCTGCATGTAAACTGATGGAGTTTCATGCTCAACCCCATATTTTCATAATCATCTATTGCCATAAACTCTGTCATAAATTTTTCACACTTCATTGTAACCCTCCGCTATTGTCCCTTTAAGTCTCTGCCTCAAAATCTTTTTGGCGCGAAGAACATCAGACTTTATAGTATTAACCGGGTAACCGGTAATCCCGCTGATTTCGCTGTATTTAAATCCGAAAAAGAAATAAAAATCGAGACAGATTCTGTATCTCTCCGGGAGTTGATTTATTTCATGCAGTATAAGATCCCGGATCTCACTATCAAAATGATTCCTCTCCGGGCCTGCTCCCTCATAGAATGTATATGATTCATCGAATTCCTGATCAACCCTGCTTCTCTTTTTTATATTAATCCCCAGATTATAAGCAAGCCTGATCAGCCAGAATTTAAAAGGGGCGATCTCCCTGTACTGATGAATCCTGTCAAAAGCCTTTAAAAAAACCTCCTGGGTAAAATCTAGAGAATCCTCATAATTATAAAAGAATCTCATACCCATACTGAAAATACTGTTTTCAAACCTTTCCACAATAAGGCGGAACAACTCAGTATCCCCCCTCTGGACACTCCTGATTATCAACTCGTCAGAATCCTGATCATTTATCATTTTCTGATTTTATCTTATAGCATATTCGGGAAAAAATTATTAATCCTGATCCTATTGAGCATGGTATTAAACCGCTCAATACACCATAGCTGAAACCATCCTTAACAATAAAAAATATTACAAGGGCCAGTCCCAGGGTAAAAAGAATGAGACCTGCAAAAAGAGAGAATACCACAAGATCAAACTCGCTTTTTGAATAGAGGCCTTTTTGAATAAGATGAACTTTAAGTTTATAATTCCATAAGAGGTAAAAGAAAATTACAGTACAACCCATTATAATTCCAACAATCGGGATTATACTTACAATAATCTGCACTGCAACTGAAGGTGTGGACATAAAGTACTCCTTGAAATGAAAAGATTTAAAATCTCTTATTTTAATAATAACATTAAATCAGGGATAAAGTTGCATTTTTTTGCAACTATTAATATCCTCCCTCTGTTTATTATAGAAACCGCTAAGCTCTTTCCCCGACTGATAGTGCAGATAACCGGGAAAATTGTGTAATTTAAAAATCTCAGGAGAAAATTATGGTATTGTTAAAAGAGGAAAAAGTTTCAGCATATACACATGGAGCACTCATCCCTGTTATGGCAGCGGGAACAATTGTGCTTATGATATTGGCAGGGAGAAATTTATCACTACAGATAGTTTCCCTGGTTTACGGACTCTCGGCAATAGCTCTATTTACCGCAAGTTTTCTTTATCATTCAAGGAAACGCTACCCTGATGAAAAATCGATTTGGCGACGGCTCGATCATTCAGCAATATATATTCTTATAGCAGGGACATATACACCAATGTGTTTTCTCTATCTTGATGGATGGATGATGAAGGGGATCTTAATTGCACAGTGGTCTCTTGTTCTTACCGGAATTTTTATCAGTTTTCTTTCAAATGCGCCCAGAGTATTAACAACAGGAATTTATCTTTTGATGGGGTGGGTTGTGGTTATTCCATTTAAAGCCCTTATTGAAGCTATGCCTCCTGCAATCATAGTACTCCTTGTAGCAGGGGGGCTGTCATACACACTGGGAGCCGTAATATATGCCTTAAAAAAACCGAATCCCCTCCCACCCTATATGGGATTTCATGAAATCTTTCATATCTTTGTCATGGCAGGGGCGGGATTTCATCTTGCAATGATAATCACAGGGGTTGGGACCTACATACAGTCCTGATGTAATTCACTGACTATCAGTAATTACACCTCTTTACTGCGAGGCTGTCTAAAAAGTATTTTTATTGTCATACCGGCTGTAGCGAAGCGAAATGCCGGTATCTCATACACCTGATTCTATCAGGAGATTCCGGTATTTGCACAAACTGAAGTTGCAAAACCGGAATGACAAATTCATTAAAATCCGACTTT